>Ga0172375_10013627_pt1 | contig 10059 bp, 9 predicted proteins | sample LakKiv1m_FD_114537 | JGI IMG/M metagenome (GOLD analysis project Ga0172375, IMG submission 114537) | Freshwater microbial communities from Kabuno Bay, South-Kivu, Congo - kab_092012_11.1m | ecosystem: Environmental > Aquatic > Freshwater > Lake | place: Democratic Republic of the Congo...
ACCAAATGCGTGGCATGCGCGCTGACATTGCCCGACTCGTGATCCGAATGCAAAATAAAATAAAGGCGCGCCAGGTCCGCATAACCCTTCTGGTCTTTCACGCCCAGCATCCTTGCAAAGTTCGCGCCATAATCCAGTTTGGTATCGAATTCCGGTATTTTGCCGTCGCCATATTTCAAACTGTAAATGAAGGCCGCCACAACGGTCAGTTCGGCAGTCAGGTTCATGGAATCCTCGAGAGCGGGAATCCAATACTCATCCTTCTTCATGCCTTCGTGATACCTGCGCGTAAATTCAGACTCGACCGCCAGGGATTGAATGGCAAGCACAAACAAGGTCATGGGATGGGTATGTTTGGGCATACTGCGAAGCATGGAAAATACATGCTGCGGCACATGACAACGCCTGACCCATTCGGCTTCGACCTCCTCCGCCTGCGCCTTTGTCGGGACCTCGCCAACCATTAACAAATAGTACAGCCCGCCGACATACGGCATTTCCGCGCCGTCGGGCTTGGGGAGCGCAGCGATCACTTCGGGGATGGACATGCCGCGAAAACGGATACCCTCTGCCGGGTCCACAAACGAGACGTCGGTCAACAGGGATTTGATATCGCGCATCCCGCCGATGATCTGTCCGACGTTGACTTCGGCCACCTTGACTTCTGAATGTTCCCTGGCAAGTTTCCTGATGCGTTCGCGCCATTCGGGAAGTTGTGCCTGGATTTTTTCCTGCAATATCATGAGATACTCCTAAAAGATATGTCGTTCGGGAAGCCTGTGCTCTTCGGGCGTATGGACACCCGGCGAAGCACGCTCGCAATGACAATGCTAAATTTTCACCAATTTTTTCAACGCCTCATGTGTCTCTTTGACCGACGCGGCGGATTTTTCGAACATGGCCTTCTCTTCGTCGTCGAATTTGTATTCAATGATACGTTCGAGTCCCTTGCGCCCAAGTTGAACGGGAACGCCAAAGTACATATCGGTCAAACCATATTCGCCGTTCATGTACGCGGCGCACGGCACGATCAAGTGCTTGTCCTTGAGGATCGCCTCGGCCATCTGCGCGCATGCAAGGGAAGGCGCATAAAACGCGGAGCCTGTCTTGAGCAGGTTCACGATCTCGCCGCCGCCCTTCCGCGTCCGGTTGACAATCGCCTCCAAACGGTCGGCGGGCAAATAGTCACGAAGAGGAATGCCCGCAATGTTGGAATGCCGCGTAAGCGGGACCATCTCGTCGCCGTGTCCGCCCAAAACGTAGCAGTCGACATTTTCGACACTCACGCCGGTCTCCATCGCGACAAACGCGCGCATACGGGCGGAATCCAAAATACCGGCCTGCCCGATCACGCGCTCACGCGGCAGTTTGGTGGTCTTCAGCGTGAGGTAAGCCATCGTATCGAGCGGGTTGGTCAACACGATGTAAATGGCATCCGGCGAATACTTGAGCGTTTCGGACGCGGCGGCGCCGACAATCTCGGCATTCTTCGTCAACAGATCGTCACGGCTCATGCCCGGCTTGCGCGCCAGCCCGGCTGTGATAATGACAATGTCGGAGCCTTTGGTGGCCGCGTAATCGTTCGAGCCAACAATCTCCACATCCCTGCCGATGATGGGCATGGCCTCGGCCATATCGAGTCCCTTGCCCTGCGGCATCCCTTCGACAACGTCCACAAGAACCAGATCGGCGAGTTCGCGTTCAGCCAGCCAATGGGCAGCGGTTGAACCCGTCATCCCTGCACCGATAATCGAGATTTTATTCATCGTTCCTCCAAGGCTTAAATTTGCTGGATTTTAGTCCAGACCATGATACTCGCAAAGATTAATTTGTCACATTTTTGGACGTGATTTTATGACAAAAAGAGAGACTTCCCCGACCGATTCGGAAAAGCCTCTCTCGCTTCATTTCTGACCTTTAGCTTGATTCTGATTCGAGGAATCTTGTCGCCTGTATGGCGGCCGCGGCCCCCATCCCTGCCGAAGTAATGACCTGCCGGAAGTGCGGGTCTGCCGCCTCGCCCGCCGCATAGACGCCCGGCACGTTTGTTTCCATCCTGTCATTGACAATGATGTAGCCCAAATCGCTCATCTCCAATTGGCCCTTAAACATGTCCGTGTTCGGTGTGTGACCGATAAAGATGAACAAGCCGTCAGCCGCAAATGTTGTCTCTTCTTTTGTCTTAACGTTCCTGAGTTTCAGGGCTTCCATTTTATCCGACCCGACAACCTCGGTGACGACGGTATCCATGATGAAATTCATCTTCGGGTGTTCCCTGGCGCGTTTTTGCAGGATCGCGCCTGCGCGGAATTCATCGCGACGGTGAATCACCGTCACCGAGGAGGCGTAACGCGTGATGAACAATGCCTCTTCGAGCGCGCTGTCGCCGCCGCCAACAACAACGACCTTTTTGTCCTTGAAGAACCAGCCATCGCAGGTGGCGCAATAGGAAACGCCCCTGCCGGTCAACTCACTCTCACCGGGGACATTCAGGTGGAGGGAACTGGCACCCGTCGTGACGATCAGCGTATCCGCCTGGTATTCGCCGCTGTCAGTCGTGACTTTGAACGGGCGCCGGGACAAATCCACTTCGTGTGCGGTATCGAATTCAACCCTCGCGCCGAAATGCTCAGCCTGCTTCTGGAACAACTCGCCCAGTTCCGAACCGCCCACGCCGTTGGGAAAACCGGGGTAATTTTCGATCGTAAAAGTCAACGCGGCCTGGCCGCCCAACTGCGTGCCGGTCAGGACAACGGGGGCCAACTCCGCACGCGCCGCATATAACGCGGCGGCAAGGCCCGCAGGCCCCGAACCAAGCACCAGCATTTTGACGCGCTTTGAGTCTTCATTATTAGTTGATGAGGTGGAGACATTACCTAAGCTGAACATAAACTTCCTCAGTGTATATTTTGAGATGCAGGCCCGGCAGGATCAAAACTCCAGGTGCAGGGCAGGGATTATCATTCCGTATTGTATCAGATGTGTACAAGCGCAAAAAGTTGCAATTTTCCCACCCCTGCTTATATTCCTCCTACAAACCTCCACAATCCCTCGCCTGCTCATCCACAATTCCTACACAATGGATTGATAAATTCAGGGGCGTAGGAACAAACCAAATCAATTTACTTTTGGAGGTAAAAATGAAAAACGGTTCACAAGTTTTATTTCGCGTGCTCGGCGTTCTGTTCGTGATTGCGTTGATCGCCGGCGCTGGAGCATTCGGCTACAAGGCGGGCATGGCGCAGGGAATCATGCAGGCTCCCGCCGTTGCCAAAGCCATCGAAAATGCCGCCGAGGACGGTCAAACCGTCCCACAGATGATGTACCCGCGCAGTTTCGGCTATGGCTATTCCCCCATGCCTTTTCATCGCCATGGCTTCTTCAACCCAATCGGCGCGATCTGCTTCTCGATCTTCTTCCTGTTCCTGTTCCTCGGCGCGATAAAGATGATCTTCTTCCGCCGCATGTGGGGAAATGGCGCCTGGCAATATGGCCCGTACGGACACCCCTGGGGAACCCCGCCGTGGGTCAAGCCTGAGGGCGAAAATAAGGAAGAGAAGCCCGAAGAAAAGAAGTAATCTTCATCCCAAAACGTCCTGCAGTTATTTCCACAAACCTGCAGGACGCTCACATTTCTTTCTTCTTTCATCTTTCCCCCAGGTGCATTTCATCCCAGCAGGGACTTAAACAGGATGCATACCATGAAAACACAGACATTGCGCACATGGAGCAGAATCTTTCTGATGCTTCTGATGACCACTCATATCATCACCTGGTACGTTCTGGGAGTACATGCATTCGGCAGCATCGGTATTGAAGCCTTGTTTTCAGGGCTTGCGCGAGGCGTGCTGAACGCGGGTTTTGTCTTCTGGACCCTGGTCATCGTGTCCGTTTTGTTGTTTGGGAGAGCCTTCTGCGGCTGGTTCTGCTGGTTTGGCAGCTACCTCGATCTGGTCGAGTGGAGCATCAGCGACAAACTCAAGGTCAAACTCCCGCGTACCACACCCCTCTACCTGGCAGCCATCCCATTTACCGCCCTGTTCGCAAAAGTCTACGGCGCCCTCCTGATAAACTGGCTCAACAAAGGCATTCCCACCGTCATCGCATTCAACCTTGCAGATACTGAACCCTGGGGCGGACAACAGACCGGGCTTTCGATATTGATCACAGCCGTGTTGTACGGACCCATCCTGCTTTATTTCTTCGGAAAACATGCCTGGTGTCGTTACCTGTGCCCGATTGGCGCATTGCTGAAAATCTTCAACCGTTTCGGGCTTGGAAAAGTGCGCCTCGTAAAAGACGCCTGTAACGGTTGCGGAAAATGCAATCGCGTATGCGACATGCAGGTGGACGTATTGGGGAACCTGAGAGACCACGGACAAGTAAACAGCCCGGACTGCATCCGCTGCCTGAAATGCACCGACGAATGTCCGACAGGCGCAATTGCCTTTGGCATGAGACAAAATAAGGGTATTACCCTGAACGCCGTCGCAACGGAACGGGCGGAAGCGTCCTCCCTCAAACGCAGGCGGATGTCAGCCTTTGACGTTGCAATCGCGGCAGTATGGATTTCCATTTCACTCTTCTTTACGTTCACCACGCAACAGGCAGTGGCGCAGGAAATCAAAGTCACCATGGCTGGGAGAATATAATGAAAACCACAAAACTCTTGCCGCCAACATACATGTTGATTTCCCTCATTGCGATGGTCATCCTGCACTTTATCTTTCCAGGGATGACGATCATTCCACAACCCTGGAATCTCGCTGGGATCATCTCTGTCGCGCTCGGAGTGGCGATCAACCTCATCGCGGACGGGAAATTCCATGAAGTCAAAACAACCGTCAAGCCATTCGAGCAATCGTCTGAACTGGTCACAAGCGGCGTCTTCAGGATAAGCAGAAATCCCATGTACCTCGGCTTCATTTTCATCCTGGCTGGAATTGCGATCCTGTTGGGATCGCTATCACCGTATTTGATCGTCGTCCTGTTTGGGCTTGCAATGGAGAAAGTTTTCATCGAAGCCGAAGAAAAAATGCTCGAAGCCAAATTTGGCAGCCAGTGGACGAAATACAAAACCAGCGTCAGGCGCTGGCTATAATTTTGGTAAACTTGACCCATGCAGGAACTCATCCTTGTCGTTGACGACGAACCGAAAATCACCCGCCTCGCGCGTGACTACCTGGAGAAGAATGGCTTCCGCGTCACCATCGCCGCCGACGGTCAAACCGCGCTGACAGCCGCCCGCCGCGAAAAACCCGAACTCATCATCCTCGACCTCATGCTCCCGAATATTGACGGACGCGAAGTCTGCAAAATCCTGCGCCGCGAAAGCGAAGTGCCAATCATCATGCTCACCGCACTCGCCGAGGAAGTGGACCAGGTGACGGGTCTCGAAATCGGCGCGGACGATTACATCACCAAACCGTTTTCGCCCCGCGCCCTCGTCGCCCGCGTCCGCGCCCTGCTGCGCCGAAGCAAAGGCGAAGTCAAAGCCCCCAGCGTCATCCGCGCCGGTGGGTTGGAAATCGACGCCGAAAGATATTCGGTCACGTTCAACGGCAGTCCCATCAAACTGACGCCCAACGAATTCAAATTGCTGCAACTCCTCGCCAGCCGACCAGGTCAAACCCTCACCCGCGAGCAACTCCTCGACAACCTGCACGGCGCGGCATCCAGCATCGACCGCAGCGTGGACTCGCACATCAAAAATTTACGCAAAAAACTCGAAACGGAAACAGCCCAAAACCTCATCGAGACTGTTTACGGAGTCGGGTATAAATTCGTTGAACGTTAAACGTTCGATGTTCAACGCCATGAAGCGACATCATTTTCCCCACCGCCCCCCCTTCCGCAAGGACAGCCGCCTGTTCAAACCCTTTGCGTTTCTCTTCGGCGGCATCACCTTTTTATTCATCCTAGCCATTGGCGTTGTGGTTTACATGGCGCTCATGCACGGCAAGGGAGAGTTTCGCGGCGGCATTTTCATTCCGATCTGCGGCATCCCGCTCTTCTTCCTCATCATTGCGTCCATCATCAGTGGACTCACGTTCCACCGCTTCGGCAAACCGATGTCCGAAATTTTCGACGCCATTGATTCAATCTCCGAAGGCGACCTCTCCGTGCGCGTCCCCGAACACTACCCGCGCGAACTCGGCCACCTGGCGCGGCGCTTCAATCACATGGTCAGCGAGTTGGAACGCGCCGACCAGCAGCGCCGCAACCTCACCGCCGACATCGCCCACGAACTCCGCACGCCGTTGCACATCATCCAGGGCAACCTCGAGGGCGTCATAGACGGAATCTACCAACCCACGCCCGAACACATCAACAATACACTGGATGAGACCAAACTGCTCGCCCGCCTTGTCAACGACTTGCAGACCCTATCCCTCGCCGAAGCAGGGCAACTTCCGCTTCACCCCGCCCGTTTCCTGCTTGCAGACCTGATGAATGACCTCACATCCAGTTTCTCATCCTCCATCTCCGCCAGCGGCATCGACCTGAAAACGGATATCTCCAACCCATCCCAGGAAATCACCGCCGATTATGACAGGCTCAACCAGGTGCTGTCCAACCTCATTTCCAACGCTATCCGTCACACACCCAGGGGCGGGACAATTTCACTCGCAACGGGACCAACCCCGGGCGGGGTCCGAATCGAGGTCAAGGATAACGGAGCAGGCATTCCCGCGCAGGATGTCCCATTCATCTTCGACAGATTCTGGCGCGGAGACAAATCCCGCACCGGGCGCGCCCACAGCGGACTCGGCCTCGCGATCGCAAAACAACTTATCCACGCGCACCGGGGAACGATCACAGCCGAGAGCGAGGTTGGAAAAGGAACGATATTTCTTATTGAAATACCCATTGCAATCGAATGAATCCAAATTCTCCTTCTTTAAAATTCGAAATCGGCTTACAATCAATCATGCAAAAAGGAGAAATCATGCAACTCACAGAAGACATTCGCAAGAAGGTGCTCCTGTTCCAACAAACGGAGATCACCGAATATCACATCTACAAACGCCTCGCAAAACGGATCAAGTCCGAAGAGAACGCGAAAATCATCGATCAAATTGCGGAGGATGAACTGCGCCACTACAACGGGTGGAAACGGTACAGCAACGAAGAAGTGCAGCCTCGCTGGTTCTTTGTCTGGTTTTACTACGTGATCAGCATGTTGTTCGGTTTCACATTCGGCATCAAACTCATGGAACAGGGCGAGGAAGCCGCGCAGAAAAATTACTCGGATGTTTCAGCGGTGATCCCCGAAGCCGCAAAATACCAGCAGGAGGAAAACATCCACGAGGAAAAACTCATCAACATGCTGGACGAGGAGCGACTCCGCTACGCAGGCTCGGTCGTGCTCGGACTGAACGATGCGCTCGTGGAACTGACAGGCGCTCTCGCGGGGCTGACGCTGGCTCTCCAAAACGGAAAACTCATCGCACTTTCGGGACTCATCACGGGCATCGCCGCGTCGATGTCGATGGCCGCGTCCGAGTACCTCTCCACCCGCTCCGAGAAAACGGACAAACATCCCGTGCGCGCCGCGGTCTACACAGGCATCGCGTACATCATGACGGTCTCCCTGCTCGTCCTGCCCTACCTGCTCAGCCCCGAGACGTACCTGCTCGATCTCGTCATCGCGTTGACGACGGGAGTCGTCATTATCGCGGTCTTCAATTACTACATCTCCGTCGCCAAGGGTGAATCCTTCCGCGAGCGATTCATGGAAATGGCCGTGTTAAGTCTGAGCGTGGCCGCGTTCAGTTTCGGGATCGGGTATCTCATCCGCTTGTGGCTGGGGATCGAGGTGTAGGTCACTCCCCCACCCCCATCCCCTCTCCCGCTTGTCCCCTTCGGGGATGCTTCGCGAGGAGAGGGGAGACATGCCATGAAAATATTAACGGTAGACATCGGCACAGGCACACAGGATATTTTCCTTTACGATTCGAATCTTGACATCGAGAACGGATTCAAACTCGTCCTGCCTTCGCCCACCATGATGATCCATCGGCGCCTCAAACAGGCGCTTCTTTCGCGGACCCCGATCCTGCTGGCAGGCCATCAAATGGGGGGCGGCCCCTCGGCATGGGCCATCGAAGAAGTTGCGCGCGCGGGGATTCCCGTTTACATGACGCCCGCCGCGGCAACGACACTGAACGATGAGTTGGATAAAGTGGGGAAGTTGGGGATAAGGGTTGTTGGGGAGGATGAGGCAGAAGGTCTAAAGTCAAAGGTCGAAAGTCTAGAGTTGAGGGATTTTGATTTTGAGTTGATTTCCAAAACCTTCGCTGACTATGGCGTTTCGTTAAAAGATCTGGATGCAATTGCAGTTGCCGTGTTCGATCATGGCAATGCGCCCGCGGGGATTTCAGACAGGCAATTCCGTTTTGACTATTTGGATGAAAGAATCAAAGCAAAAAATTCGCTTTCAGCATTTGCCTATTTATCAAATGACATTCCAAAGATCATGACGCGCCTGCAAGCAGTGGCAGATTCAGCGCCAAATCTTGATTGCCCGCTGGTGGTGATGGATACGGCACCTGCCGCGGTGTTGGGCGCGAACTTCGATACCAAAGTGGCTACACGCAGGCGAAAGATCGTTTGCAATGTCGGCAACTTCCACACGCTGGCATTTCGTTTGGGCGAAAAGGGAATCGAGGGAGTCTTCGAACATCACACAGGTGAGATCGACTTACCCAAATTGGAAAAATATATCCGTGCATTGGCGGATGGCTCGCTCAAGCATCAGGATGTTTTTGACGATATGGGGCACGGCGCGCTGGTGTACGGGACAAATCCATTTGAATTTGGGAAGGATGAATTTGATGTGGTGGTGACGGGACCGCGGCGTTCGATGTTCTCCCTCACCTCTGCCCTCTCCCACAAGGAGAGGGGGAATCTCAGACCCTATTTCGCCACCCCCTTTGGCGACATGATGATCGCGGGGTGCTTTGGTCTCCTGGGGGCTACAGCGGAGGTAATGCCTGGGTTGAGCGAAACAATTTACGGGTCGTTGAATGGGAAAAACGAACGCGGCCTCGCGCCGTGGGATAATATTTAAAATCGGTGGTTGAGTAGGACGAGCGGTTTTCTCGTCCGTATCGAAACCACCAATTAACAAGAATACTTTCAATTATTGGTGGTTTCGATACGCCCCGCGAAGAACATGCGGGGCTACTCAACCACCGAGGAGATTATCAAATGTGTGGAATTTTTGGCTACGTTACCAATAAAGAAGAAGCCCTCGGACCCATCCTGATCGCGGCGGCGGAGAGACTGACCTATCGCGGCTATGACTCGGTCGGAGCCGCAACCATCAACGGAGACAAGATCGATCTGCGAAAAGATACCGGCAAGGTGGATGAAGTATCCCAAAAATATAACTTTACCGAGATGCGCGGACAGCGCGGAATCACCCAATTGCGCTGGGCGACGTTCGGGGAGCCGTCGCAGGTGAACAGCCAGCCGCACATTGACTCCGATGGCGACATGGTCGGCGCGCACAATGGGAATGTGGTGAACAACGTCGAGTTGCGCGAGCAGTTCATCGCCGAGGGCATGACCGTCCGCTCGCAGAATGATGGCGAGACGTGTGTCCACGCGGTGGAGAGATACATCAATCGCGAATATGAATTCATCGATGCCATTCGTCTTGCATATGGCGATCTCGAAGGCGATTATGCCTTTGTCATCGGGCGCGCCAATGACGATAAACTCTACGCGTTCAAAAAAGGGTCGGGCATGATGGTGGGACTCGGCGAAGGCTTCACCTGCGTTTCGTCCGACCTGCCGTCGATTCTGCCGCTGACCCGCAGCGTGATCCGCCCGCAGGATGGGGAGATCGTCACGTTGTGGGCGGACCGCGTGGAAGTGCGCTCTGTCAAAGATGGAAAAATAATTCAACGAATGCCAGAAACAGTTACGGAGTCGATGGATGCGGTGCAGAAGGGCGGGTATCCGCATTTTATGTTGAAAGAGATCCACGAGCAGAGTCAGGTCGCCCGTGAGTTATCCCATGTGCTCAACGGAAATCGCGAAGTCGAGTCG
>Ga0172375_10013630_pt1 | contig 10057 bp, 8 predicted proteins | sample LakKiv1m_FD_114537 | JGI IMG/M metagenome (GOLD analysis project Ga0172375, IMG submission 114537) | Freshwater microbial communities from Kabuno Bay, South-Kivu, Congo - kab_092012_11.1m | ecosystem: Environmental > Aquatic > Freshwater > Lake | place: Democratic Republic of the Congo...
CCGTTTGTGACCTGCTCAAGGATAACAGACCTCGGGCTGTCTGCAATCTCGGATGCTATCTCAACCCCTCTGTTCATAGGCCCCGGATGCATGACAATCGCATCCTTAGCCGCGATTGAAAGCCTCTCTGTAGTGAGTCCCCAGTGTCTGAAATACTCCAGCGTTGAAGGGAAAAATCCTTTCCCCTGCCTTTCCATTTGAATCCTCAGCATCATAACAACATCAACTTCTTTCAGGCCCTCATCAATATTATGAAAAACCTTAACCCCCAGTGATTCGATCTCTTTGGGAATCAGGGTCGGGGGGCCGATAAGCCTCACTTCAGCGCCGAATTTTGTCAGGAGATAGATATTTGACTTTGCCACCCTGCTGTGGAGTATATCTCCGACTATCGCGATCTTAATTCCTTCAAGCCTTCCCATTCTTTCTTTTATGGTAAACGCGTCAAGCAGAGCCTGTGTCGGATGCTCGTTTATCCCGTCGCCTGCATTCACAACAGAGGCATGAATAATTTTTGAAAGCAGATGCGGAGCGCCTGATGACGAATGCCTTATTATCATGAAATCAGCTCCGAGCGCCTGAACATTAAGTGCCGTATCTATCAGGGTCTCTCCCTTAACAACGCTGCTTGTTGTCACCGACAGGTTCAGAACATCCAGGCTCAGCCTTTTTTCAGCGAGTTCAAATGAAGTCCTGGTCCTTGTCGAAGGCTCGAAGAAAAGATTTACCGCGGTCTTTCCTCTTAAGGCAGGAACCTTTTTAATATCACGTTTAAGAACATCCTTAAAACCAGATGCAGTATCAAGAATCAGGGTTATCTCATCCTTTGTGAGTTCTTTTATGCCTAACAAATCCTTTGAAGAAAGATTCATTCTATCGTCACCTTGTCTTCGTACCCGTCTTCTTCAAGGCTTACCTCAACTGTTTCATTGATAGCAGTGGGGATATTCTTGCCCACAAAGTCAGCCTTTATCGGAAGCTCCCTGTGCCCCCTGTCTATTAAAACCGCAAGCTGAATTGAAGACGGCCTTCCCATATCCATCAAGGCGTCAAGGGCAGCCCTTATAGACCTTCCGGTAAAAAGAACATCGTCAACAAGGACAACCTTCATGTCAGTTATTTCGCAGGGCACCTCTGTTCTTCTTACCGCAGGCTGTTTTTTTCTGATGTTCAGGTCGTCTCTATAAAAAGCGATATCCAGAGAGCCGACAGGAATATCCTTGCCCTCTATCTCTTTAATCTTTACGGCAAGCCTTTTTGCGATATGCACCCCGCCCTTCTGTATTCCCACAAGGCAAAGGCCTTTTATCCCCTTGTTTTTCTCAAGAATCTCATGCGCGATACGCGCGAGTATCCTGTCAATGTCCTGTTTATTAAGGAGTTCCTTAGGCATTTTTAGGCATAAAAAAACCTTTCTCCTCTGCGGAAGAAAGGTTGTATATTTTTGTTTCGCAGCACACGCTGCCTCCTTCGCCTTATCAGCCTCGCAGGGCTATCTTAAAGGCAAGAATATTAAAGCATAAATGCCTTAATATTGTCAATTTCATTGAGATATATTAAAGTATATAAAACCGAAGGGCATTTTATGCAGAATATAATTAAAAATCTTATCCAGAAAAATAATTCAAAAATTATAATGATAGTCCTTGACGGGGTCGGGGGCCTTCCTGTTCACGGCAAAACAGAATTGGAAACTGCCGGAACTCCGAATCTCGACGCGCTCGCAAGGGAATCCGCATGCGGATTGCATATTCCGGTTGCTCCGGGAATTACGCCCGGAAGCGGGCCCGGACATCTCGGACTTTTCGGGTATGACCCTGTTGAATGCCAGATAGGAAGGGGAATACTCGAAGCCCTTGGCCTCGGGCTCGATGTGAGAAAGACAGACGTGGCAGCGAGATGCAATTATGCGGCCATTAAAGATGGCATCATTGTTGACCGCAGGGCAGGAAGGATAGCAACAGAGCAGAGCAGGAAACTGACGGAAAAACTGCAGAAAGGACTCGCCAGAATTGATGAGGCAGAATTGATCTTTGCTCCGGGCATGGAACACAGGTTCGCGGTCTTGCTTAGATTCCCCGAGCCTCTCGAATCCGATGCGACAATGATTCCTGATACAGACCCTCAAAAAGAAGGATTGGCGCCTTTATATCCTACCCCTCTTTCGAAGAATGCCGAAAGAGTGTCGAGGATTGCGGAAAAACTTATAAATATGGCTCATGACATTTTAAAAACCGAAGAAAAGGCAAACTACATATTAACGAGAGGATTTTCAGGCATGCCGCAGATACCCACGGTTAAGGAGGCCTTCGGGCTGACGTCCCTTGCCATTGCTACTTATCCCATGTATAGAGGCCTTGCAAGGCTTGTGGAAATGGATACGCCTGAAGTCGAAGGAGGCGTTGAGGATGAGATTAAGTTTTTAAAACAGAAGTACAACGACTATGATTTTTTCTTTGTCCATGTGAAAAAGATAGATTCATACGGAGAGGACGGAAATTTTGAAGGCAAAACAGCGCGCATAGAGCAATTCGATAAACTCCTGCCGCAGATCCTTGAGCTTAACCCTGATGTGCTAATAATAACAGGCGACCATTCAACTCCCGCATTAATGAAAGGCCATAGCTGGCATCCCGTGCCAACGCTGCTTAAATCGCCCTACGTGCTCGGCGGCCTGTGTTCTGCATTTTCCGAGCGTGAGTGCACAAAAGGAGAACTCGGCATATTTCCAACCGTTAATCTCATGCCTCTGGCTCTTGCAAATGCATTGCGCCTCAAAAAGTTCGGTGCGTAACGCTAAAGACAGCAACGAGTCACGAGTGACAAGCAAAGAAAATTCCACAAACTCGTTACTAAGAACCCGTCACTCGTCACTCGTCACTTTGATTGACACCCACTGCCATCTTGAAATGAACGCCTTTGACAATGACAGGGAAGATGTCATCCAGAAAGCAAAAGATTCAGGGCTGGAAGCAGTAATCTCTGTGGGCTCTGACCTTAAAGGGTGCAAGGGCGCTTTGGAATTATCCGCAAGATTCGATTTTATCTATGCTGCCATAGGAATCCATCCGCATGATGCAAAGGATTTTACAGAGGGGATTTATAATCAGATAAAAAAGTGGGCAACACAATACCAGATAAAGGTGACAAGGGGCCAAGGTGACAAGGGGTCAAAGAAAGAATTAAATCTCGAACCCTCGATACCTCAAAACCTTGAACCCTCTCTTCCTAAGGTCATTGCCATCGGCGAAACAGGGCTTGATTATCATTATGACCATTCGCCCCGTGATATTCAGAAAGAGGTTTTTAAAAAACATCTTTCGCTTGCAGGAGAACTCGGGCTTCCTGTAATCATTCACAGCAGAGAGGCGAAAAATGATACGCTTGAGATACTGAAAGAATCCGGGATAAACAGGGGCGTCATGCATTGCTTCTCCTACGATATGGATATGGCGGATAAGGCGATGGAAATGGGGTTTTACGTATCAATAGCAGGGCCTGTCACATTCAAGAATGCGAAAAAATTAGCGGAGATTGCAAAGTTAATCCCTGACGATTATCTCCTCATAGAAACAGACGCCCCGTATCTTACGCCCGAGCCTTTCAGGGGAAAAAGAAACGAGCCTGCATTTGTGGCAAATACGGCAAGAAAAATAGCAGAATTAAGGGGAGTGAGTTTTGAAGACATCGCGAGGATTACAACCCTCAATGCAAAACGCCTGTTTATATTAGGCGGCTGCTCTCAAAAGGGCGAGATAACATATAAGATACGAGACAGCCTCTATCTTAATGTAACGAACAGATGCACAAACAAATGCTCGTTTTGCGTGAGGTTTCATTCCGACTATGTGAAAGGGCATAATCTCAGGCTTTCTGATGAACCAACAGAAGAGGAACTTAAAAGCTCAATCGGCGACCCGTCTCGATGCAAAGAAATAGTGTTCTGCGGATACGGCGAACCTCTATTAAGGCTTGATTTAGTGAAAGGCCTTTCAAGATGGATAAAAGAAAGGCACGGGAGGGTGAGGATCAACACAAACGGGCACGGAAATCTTATTCACCGCCGGAATATCCTGCCTGAACTAAAAGGGCTTGTTGACAGCATGTCCATAAGCCTTGACGCCCATGATGAAGAGACATATAACAAGATCTGCGCTCCGGCGTTTAAAAATGCGTTTCAGGAGGTTGTCTCATTCATAAAAGAAGCAAAACAATATATCCCCGATGTTCAGGCCACTGTTGTTGAGATGGAAGGGGTGGATCTCGAGAAATGCAGGCAGATAACAGATGAACTCGGCGTAAAGCTCAGGATAAGAAAACTCGATGTTGTCGGTTAAAACAAAAACCAATTCTAAAAGAATTTCGGGACTGCTCGACAGATTCTACAGCGAATACGATTTTAAAGAAAGAATCCTTCACGACCCCATAGAATTTCCCCGCAGATATAAACAACATGGAGATATTGAAATCGCGGGCTTTATCGCGTCATGTCTCGCATACGGGAAGGTCGGGTTATTCAAGCCTGTAATAGGAAAAATCCTGTCAATAATGGGCCGCAGTCCCTATGATTTTCTGCTGAGCTTCAGAGCAAAAAAACAGGGGAAGCTATTTTCAGGCATACAATACAGATTCAATAAAAATAAAGATATCCTATGCCTCTTCCATATCACGGGCAATGCTCTTAAGAAACACAAATCTCTCGAGAATGCCTTTAATGCTTTTTACAAAAATGACGACCCTGATACAGGAAACGCGCTCGCAGGCTTTACAAATTATCTATTAACCATGGACACATCCGAGATCTATGGACGGGATATCAGAACGCGCGGATTAATCCAATTTTTCCCTTCTCCGGCAAAAGGCAGCGCATGCAAGAGGATGAACCTTTTTCTCAGATGGATGATCAGGGACCGGGACATAGATTTAGGCATATGGAAAAATATTCCGAAGAATAAATTGATTATCCCTCTTGACACGCATATAGCGAGGATTTCAAGATGTCTCGGCTTTACGGAGCGCAGGTCAAATGACTGGAAAACAGCAGTAGAGATAACAGAGGCCTTAAAAAATCTTGATCCCGAAGACCCGCTCAAATATGACTTTGCAATGTGCCACTATGGAATCTCCGGCTTATGCGGCTCTGTGCGGGGCGCTGATAAAAGATGCAAGGGTTGCTCATTGAAATGAAAAAAATTTACTCTGAGGAGAGCACCTTTTTAATTATGCCCGCCATCTCGATTATATTATACGGCTTCTGGATGACGCCTGCGGCCCCTGTATAATCAATCATTTTCTCTACCTGCTCTCTTACTCCGTAACCTGTGGATATTAAAATTTTTACGTCAGGATTTATCTCCTTTAGCTTCTCTAATGCCTCGGAGCCTCCCATTCTGGGCATAATCAGGTCGAGAATTATAAGTCCTATCTCATCCTTCTTTGACTTATACAGATCCAGAGCCTCCTGCCCGTCGGATGCCTCAAGGATTTTATAACCTAAACCCTGCAATGCGTCTTTCGCAAGACTTCTTATAGATTCCTCGTCATCAACAACAAGTATCGTTCCCGTTCCCCTATGAAGCTCTTTCGGCTTTTCAACGCCTTGCGCGATTTCTTCTTCCTTTGCAGGGAAATATATGGTGAAGGTTGAGCCTTTGCCGGGCTCGCTGTCAACAGTTATAAACCCGTCATGGTTTTTCACAATGCCATAGGCCATGGCAAGCCCCATTCCGGTCCCTTTGCCCACTTCCTTTGTGGTAAAAAACGGTTCAAAGATACGTTTTTGAGTTTCTTTATCCATGCCGGGGCCTGTGTCTGTTATCTTTATGACAGCGTATTTCCCTGCCTTCATATATGGATATGGTTTATCTTCCTCTTTAATCTCGCCATTTGATGTCTCGATATAAAGCGTGCCCCCTGCAGGCATGGCATCCCTTGCATTAAGGCATATATTCAGAAGAACATGCTCTATCTGGCTTTTATCCCCGTCTATCAGGCATAAATCACTGCTGAGGAGTGTCTTTATCTCAATGGCCCTGTTGAATGTCTCTTTTATGATTTTCAAAACATCATTCGCAATCTCATTAATATTCATCCTGCACACAACATATTTGCCTTTGCGGGCAAAGCCGAGAAGCTGTCTCGTAAGTCCCGCAGCCCTGTTTGCGGACTGTTCGATCACATCGAGAGGGTCATAGGTTGGATCGTCTTTTGAGATTTTCATCTTGAGAAGCGATGTATAACCGATAATTGCCTGAAGCATGTTGTTAAAGTCGTGAGCAACTCCTCCAGCCAGCGTTCCTATGGCCTCGAGCTTTTGCGCCTGAAAAAGCCTTGTCTCCATCTCTTGCCTCTGCCTCATTATGTCTCTGAGGCTGTTGCTCAGGAATTCAAATTCGTAGACGCCCTTATATTCGGGCTCTTTGCCTTCCTTGAGCGAGGTTATAATCCTTCTGATGGGATTTCTTATATATCTGTCCAGGATAAAAAGAGACAAAACGATTGCGGATATAAGTATGGCAAATGTTATTCGGTATGCTTTTCGCACACTCTGCTGCAACGCGGAATAGGCTGCCTCATCTTTCAGAAATATTATATGCCAGTTCCATGGTTCAAACTGAATATGGCTTGCATAATATTTATTTCCGCCGTATTCCCGAGATGAGACAGTGTATTCCTTTGATGTTTTCTCTATCTGCACTGATACGGCTGCCGGAATATCGCCAACCTTCAGCAGTTCCCTGTTTTTTTCAAAAATAGAGCCTTTTAGCGCTTTCTCGTTCATAAAATCCTCTATCATGCCGATTGTTACGCCTTTTTGAACCCTTACGGCTTTATCATCACTTATTAATCTTTTTTTCAAAAGTTCGTTCAGGCTTTTATCACAGATATTATAAATATCATTAGAGATATCTAAAAAAGAATTTTCTATATGTTTACCGGCAAAATCAGAAATATAACTCAGGACAAACAGATAAAGAGCAAGCCCTGCGATGAGGACTATCGCTGACAGAGGCATAAGGATATGGAATACAAGGCTGTTTATTATCCTGTGTCTGTATTCTTTCATTTAAATATTGGCTCTGCCGTCCTGTTTTCTTCAGGCCAGATAACTTCTTTCCTGCCATTCTGCCACTGAATTATAAGATTAAAATGCTTTATCTGCATCCCCGAGGCATTAACTCCATACCTGCCGACTATGCTGATTGTATCCATTGCAGCTAAGATGCGGCGCAGTTTAACCGTGTCAAGGCTCTGCGCCTTGATAACGGCAGCCTCCAGTATCTGGCCTCCGGCGTATGCTGTAGCCGCGTGATATGAGGGCTTCTGGTTATATGTCTTGACATATAATGCATAAAATTCATCGCATCCAAGAGGCCTTACTCCTCCGTGATGCTCCCATTGTGACGAAGAAAATACATAGTCAGCGTCTGATTTGAGCTGGTCCTGAAATGCCTGCAAAGCCGGGCCGACAGAGGCAAAATATGCCTTTGGATACCATCCAATCTTCTTAAGCGATAACCTCATCCTTACGGCCTCTTCGAAATGCCCGCATACAATCAGGACCTGAGGATTAGACGCCTTCGCCTTTCTCGCGATATTATCTAAATTCTGTATGCCCTTGTTAAAACCCTGAAATAAAACAACCTTAAGCCCGAATCTCTCCGCCCATTTTTTTGTGCCGTCCGCGATATCTTTTGAGAACGAATCATGCGCATGGAGAATCGCGATATTATTTAGATTATTCATAACAAGCATTTCAAGAAAACCGGTGGCATATCTGCTTGCAGGCGCATAAATCCCAAAGACGCCTTCATAGCCTTTCTGCCACAGCCTGTCCGCAGACGCCCCTGACGCAATAACAGGATAGCCGTATTCTTCTGTCACAGGAAGTATTGCCTCTGTTATCTCGCTTGAATACGGGCCGAATACAAGATCCACCCTGTCTTTTAATATCAGGTATTCGTAAAGGGATTTTGCATCCTTAGGCTCGCTTTTGTCATCGTAGATTATAAGCTGGACTTTTCTTCCGAGCAGCCCGCCTCTGCTGTTAACATCTTTTTCCCAGAGTTTGAAGCCCTTCATCTGCATATCCGACATCTCGGAGTATTTACCTGTGAGCCCGAGAGAAACGCCAATTTTTATGGGTTCAGAGGCGCTGACTGCAGACACGGTGAAAAAAATTGACAAGGCCGCTATGAAGATACGATTTAACATCTAAGATGCCCCCTATGAATAAGCATATCAGGGAATAATAAAATTGCAAACTCTATGTAGATTTTTCTATAAATCTTTTTAAAGCGTTTTTATATTCGACAGGCTTGAATCCGAAGTTTTTTTCCACAGAGTTTATATCGCATATATTGTCCGCTTCAAGCAGCCTGAGCTGGTCAGAGCTTACGGGAAATAACGGGATGGTCTTTTCCGCGATAGAGGCCCCAAGCTTCATGAGAGACATAGGGATATGCGTGACAGGCTTTTTTATCTTCATGGCCTTGGCAAGCGTATTTATAATCTCGTTATATGTGAGATGCTGGGGGCCGCCGATTTCAAATACTCCCCTGAATGATTCAGGAGAGGCTATGACCCTGAGCAGGCACTGAATCCAGTCGTTTACATAAATGGGCTGGAACTTTGACATGCCGTTGCCGGGAATTGGAATCACAGGAGCCCTTTTTATTAAATCCATGAGTTTTCTCGTAAACCCGTCCCACGGCCCTATTATCAATGACGGCCTGAAGATTGTGCAGGGGATGCCGGATGCCTTTACAATCTCTTCAGCCCCGGCTTTTGTTCTGAGATAACCCGACCACGAATCCTTATTCGCGCCGAGGGCAGATTGATAGAAAAAATGTTTTACCCTTGCCTTTTTTGCCTCGGCGATAAGATTTTTTGTGCCCTCAGCATGGACTTGTTGAAACGTGGCCGATTTTTTCTCCTGTATTATTCCGACAAGGTGGATAACAAAATCTACTCCATTCAATGAGCCTTCGAGAGACTCCGGGATTGTGATATCGCCTGAAACAACCTCGATACCTTTTTCCCTCAATCTCTTTTCAGTTTTTTCAGAGCGGGCAAGGCACCTGAGCTTATGGTCGTTTTTGAGCAGCGCATCTATGAGATGCCCGCCTACAAAACCAGTTGCTCCGGCGATAAAGATTACCATTGTATAATGGCGGGATATTGTATTTGAGCGGTTTTTACTGCCGTCTTTGATAGCAGTAAGCTCGGAGCCTTCCGATAAAATCGGGAGGCGAGAATGAGCGAAAATATTATATCCCGTCTCTTAATCATTTCAAAAGTTTCTTAAGCGCAGCGCTCGATTTTTTCTCTATCCCCTTATGCAGACTCTTTCCATGCGCGTCCATCGTCACTATCGCCGGAAAATCCTTTACCTCAAGAATCCACATCGCCTCTGCCATGCCGAACTCCTCAAGCTTCCATACACCGACAACTTTTTTAATTCTGTCCGCAAGGTAAGCAGCCGCGCCTCCTATGGCATGAAAATACACGCATCCATTTTTCCTCATTGCTTGGAGCGTGCGTTCTCCCATTCCGCCTTTTCCCATAATGCCCCTGAATCCGTATGCGGCTATTATCCTGTGCTCATACATTTCAACGCGCATACTCGTTGTCGGGCCTGCGGAAATAATCTTATAGCCGGTATCGAATTTTTTCACAATAGGCCCGCAATGGTAAAGAATACTGCCATTGAAATCAAAGGGGATTTTCTTCCTCGATATTTTTTCACGGAATAAGAATTTGTGCATTTTGTCTCTTCCGGTTACTATCGTGCCGTTTATCAAAACCGAATCACCGACTTTAAGCTTCAGGGCGTCAGCTTTTGTTAATGGGAGGGTTATTATTTTAGTTTTCATTTCAGCACGAGGGTTTCAAGGGTTCCAGGTTTCGAGGTCTCAAGGTAAAAAATCTTCTCTGCTTGAACCCTTGACCCCTTGATTCCTTGAATCCTGTTTTGGATTACCATATCAGCCTTCCCCTTCTATTCGCCCAGCACGATATGGATACTTCAACAAAATAAGACGCGGGATGGCGGTGA
>Ga0172375_10013631_pt1 | contig 10057 bp, 9 predicted proteins | sample LakKiv1m_FD_114537 | JGI IMG/M metagenome (GOLD analysis project Ga0172375, IMG submission 114537) | Freshwater microbial communities from Kabuno Bay, South-Kivu, Congo - kab_092012_11.1m | ecosystem: Environmental > Aquatic > Freshwater > Lake | place: Democratic Republic of the Congo...
GCCACTTCCAGGTTGGTATCGGGTCGGGGCAGCCGGTCCAGCGCTTCCTGGAATTCTTCCGGCCGGATGGGGAACGCGAAGCATTCCTTTACCCCCAGCCGCAGGGCCTTCCAGAGGCTGTTGGTGGTGATTTCATGCAGGAAGAGGAAGATCGAGGGGCTTTTCGGATCGGCCGCGGTCTTTTCGATCCAGCGATCTAGTTTGGCGTCGTCGTCCTTGTATTCCAGAAAAACTACATCAGTCCCGGAGTTGACCTGCGACGGCAGATTCGCCAGACTCTGGGTTTCCACCAACATTCCCTGGCGGGAAGAATTGATGATTTTCTGAAGATATTCCCCATTCTCTTTGGAATGGTAGTAGAGGCAAAATCTGATGGCCATCTCCTTGTTCCATCCCTGGGGTGGATCGGCCGTGGCAATCAACCATTACCAGCTCACGGGCTGCTTCTAGAGGTATTCCCTCCGACAGTGCAAAATCTTGTTTTTCCATCGCCCGGCGTACGGTACGCGGGTCTATTTCTTGGAATTGCCCGGCTTCGCTTCGCTCAGAATGATATTTTTCTTTTTAGTCGCGGCCAGCGGGGTTTCGTGCTCCACCGCTTTGCGCCGGATGACCTGCACGGTGGGGCCATCTGCCCCCTCGTCGTCATCGCCGGTCATGGCCCCCGAAGGCGAGCTCTTGAACAACCGGGAAGTCTTCATCCCCTTGGTGTTCACCGGGGTGTCATCCTTTTGGGTGCGGAGCACCAGGGAGAGATGGCCTTCCTGGCTCGCCAGGGCTAACCGCTCCCCTTCCACCGGATTTACCTCCAGGGTGACGGTGGGAACGACCTGGGGTTTGCCATCCGGCTGCTTTTCAACAATTCTTTGACCGGTGCCCAAAACCCGTAAATTTTCCAGTACCACCCTGGCGAAAGGATCCTTGCTGAAATCTCCCCGGTTGATGGAAGCCACCACGTCCACCCGGTTATTGGGGACGACAAAGCCGGCCACTCCCGAAGCTTCGTCCACCTTGACCGTCATGGCCCGCTTGCCGGGAGAAACCAGGGCGGTCATGCCTGCCGGCGTACCCTGGGGAGCCAGCTTGGGCTCGAGAACCGGCTCCCCGGCCCCCATGGGGAGAACCGCCACCCGGCCCGCCGCTTCCTCCAAACTGGTAAAACCACCTTTGGGGACCCCGTCTTTGGGCCATTGGACCACGGTTAATTGGTCCACCCGCAGGGCATTGGCCACCTCAATATCCTTGGCCGCCACCACTACCGGGGCCGTGGGCAATGCCGGGGCCTGCACCTGCTGCTGGGACTGTTTCTTGATCCAGCCCAAAGCCATGAAGGTGGCTGTCGCCCCGAAAACCAGGGCCATCAGCAGCCATAACCAGGGAGGTAAACGACGCATATCCGGTCACTCCATAATCATTCTGGTAACGGTTGTCAGGTTGAGGGTGTTCGGCAAACTCCCGCCAAGGAATAGATTCATATCCTGGGGCAAAACAAAAAACTGATAGTTGTAATTCACCTGGACATCCAACGGGGTGCCCGTAGCGCCGCCGACACCGCTGGGGAAGGTTACGGTCGCGGCGCTGGTCAAACCGCACTGGTCTAAATAATTCCGCACCACTGTTTGAATTTCCGAGGAGGTCCGCCGGGGAGTGCAATAGACCACCCCGTACCTGGCTCCTTCCCGGGTGGCTTGGGCCAACATGCTCTGGGTATAGAGAATCAGCCCGAATTCCACAATCGCGAAGAGCGCCGCCACAAATAATGGGGCCAAGATGGCAAACTCGACGGCCGTGGCGCCTCGCTGGCTCTGATCCTTGCTCCCCATGATCCCTCCGAAAAAAGGTCCCCTTAGTCAGGAAAAGGGCCCCATGCCACTCCCGGTCTCTGAGTAGCAGGGGCCCCTTCCCTGCACCTCTTTAGATGGTCAATGGGAATTATTTATTGACCTGGCCCGCAACCTTGTTGAACAACCCTGACAGGTTCGTCCCCAAAGCAGTCACTGCGGTGATGATAGCCACGGCGATCAAAGCCACGAGCAGGCCGTATTCCACTGCGCTGGCGCCTTCTTCTTCACGGACGAAATTCTTTATTTTGGTGAGCATGGTCTTCATCTTTCTTTCTCCTCTTTACTTTCGGTGATGGATTTGACAAATTGGGTCAATTTACGAGATCAGGTGGCTTAATGAATTTGATCCTCACCTCCCTTTGGCCACTACCCATTGTTTCCGGCTCACCGAGCTCACCAAAGAAAACCCAGGTTAAAGGGCACCTGGGCATCATTCCTTCTTGGGTGCCCACTTCGGCAGTCCCGCTACCATAACCCGATGGTCTAAGGCCGGTGACTTTGCGTCCTACCCTTTCGGGATAGTTTGCCTTTCTCGGTGGCCTATCGTCTGCTGTTTTTCTTATCGGCACGTTTTTTTTCCGCCTTTAATATACCCGAATTTTTTTCCACAAAATCTCCCCGGCCCGCTCTTAAAGTTTTGTCTGCGGCCGTCCGATTTTTCTGTAGGGGCGGACCCACGTGTCCGCCCCCGCGTCTGCAAATGCCATTGCGCCTTAATTCTATGATCATCTTGGTTGTTAGGGCTGGAGGGTGACATTTTTGCGGGCGCCGGGGGGCACACATGGGTGCCCCCCTACAAAAATCTCCACCTTTTGATTGCAAACTCGTATTAATGATTCGACGAGAGGTTAAGTAATATGGAAATGCGTTCCCAGACCGCGGTGGCGGCCGAGAAACCCGGGGTAGACTCCCCCTGGCTCAGCCGGCCTCAACCCCAGTCTTTGAAGGATTTAGGGGTGCCGGAAATCTTCCTGGCCAACCTCACCTTGAAACACTGCTTCTATCTGGATATCTTCGTCCTGGGGGATCTGGCGGAACGCCTCAAGCTCCCCGCCACCATCCTCACCCAGTTGCTGGATTATCTCCGCAAGGAAAAATACCTGGAGGTGCGGGGGCCGGACGCCCTGCGGCCGGTGGCCACCTCCCTGACTTTGGCCCATCGCTATGCCCTCACCGAGGGGGGTAAACGGCGGGCCGGCCAACTCCTGGAGTATGACGCCTATGTAGGGCCCGCGCCCATCAGCCTGGAAGATTACTGGCATCAGGTTAAACTGCAAAGCATTCAGCTCACCAGCCTCACTCCTGCCCGTCTGGAGCAAGCTTTCCAGAACCTGGTGATCTCCCCGGAACTCCTGGGGCAATTGGGACCGGCCTCGGTCAGCGGCAAGCCCTTGTTTCTTTACGGCCCCCCGGGCAACGGCAAGACTACCATCGCCCTGCGGTTGGGGAGTATCTGGGACGACGCCATCCTGGTGCCCTATGCCATGTATGTGGAAGGCAACGTCATCCGCGTCTTCGATGAAGTAACCCATAAGGAAGTTAAGGGTCCTGCCCCCGATACCGCCGGAGACCGCCGCTGGGTGCGGAGCCGCCGCCCCGCGGTGCTGGTGGGCGGGGAGCTCACCCTGGCCATGTTGGACCTGGCCTTCAATCCCACTCTGAAATATTATGAGGCCCCGCTGCAGCTCAAGGCCAATAACGGCATGTTCATTGTCGACGACTTCGGCCGGCAGCAGGTTTCCCCCCAGGAACTCCTCAACCGTTGGATCATCCCCCTGGAAAACCGCCAGGACTTCCTGTGCCTGCATACCGGCCACAAGTTCAGCATCCCCTTCGACCAGTTCCTGGTCTTCGCCACCAACCTGGAGCCCCGCACCCTGGTGGATGATGCTTTCTTAAGGCGCATCCGCTCCAAGGTGAAATTGACCCATGTGAACCGGGACCAGTTTATCGAGATTTTCAAAATCAACTGCCAGCAATATCAAATCAATTATGACCCGGACGCGGTGGAATATTTGCTGCAGAACTACTATGACAACAATCAGCACTCCATGGACGCCTGCCATCCCCGGGACTTGCTGGAGCAGATTATCGATTACAGCCGCTTCAACCAGCTGACCCCGGTCCTTTCCCGGGAGAACCTGGACCGGGCCTGCCGCATCTACTTTGTTTATTAAAATCTCCGGTTCCCGCATTTAAAAAACCCAATTATTTTCCCCCCTCTTGACTTAAGTCATGGGGCTGTGGGGCTTGCCGGATTATTTTATAATCAAGAGAGGCGAAGCCCTCTGGGCCTCAGTCCTGGAAAAACAGGGCAGCCTCCTTAACTTCTCCCCAAGGGGAATAAGGTTATGGAAAAACGCCAGATTATCCGGATTGACCAGGAAAAGTGCGACGGCTGCGGCCTCTGCGTTCCCTCTTGCGCCGAAGGGGCCATTCAGATCGTGGACGGCAAGGCCCAATTGCTGGCTGACCGCTTTTGCGACGGCCTGGGAGCCTGTCTGGGGGAATGCCCCCAGGGGGCCCTAATCGTCGAAGAGAGGGAAGCAGAACCCTTTGAGGGCCCGGCCCCGGGGGCCGCAGGGCATCATGCCCCCCCCGCCCCGTCTCCGGAGCCGGAAGCCTTTGTCTGCCCCGGCAGCCGCCTGCGGCAATTTCAACCCCAGGGAGCCCCGGCCGCGGGTGCGTCCGCTTTAGGCCATTGGCCGGTGAAACTGAGGCTGGTGAACCCCAAGGCCCCCTTTTTCCAGGACGCGTCCCTGCTGGTGGCCGCGGACTGCGCCGCCTTTGCCGCGGGGGATTTCCATTCCCGCTATCTCCAGGGTAAGGCCCTGGTCTGCGGCTGTCCCAAGTTTGAGGACCAGGAAGCCCATGCCGCCAAGCTCGCGGAAATTCTACGGCAGAACGACATCCAGGAGATTACCATCGTCAACATGGAAGTCCCGTGTTGCTTCGGTCTGGTGCAGATCGTGCGCCAGGCGTTGCTCGCCTCCGGCAAGGAGCTGCCGGTCACCATCTGCACCCTGGGCGCCACCGGCCAGTTGGCGCAGCAGCAGAAAATCAAGGGAAAGTGAGGCCCGGCCATGGAACAGATGAAATGTCCCGGCCAGGATACCCGTTACTGGAAACCCGGGGATATCTTCGTGGCGGAGTGCCCCAAATGCGGGGCGGAGATCGAGTTCTTCAAAGACGACACGCGCCGGCGCTGCGCCTGGTGCGGCCATCTCTTCTATAATCCCAAGATCGAGTTGGGCTGCGCCGAGTGGTGCCAGTACGCCGAACAATGCGTGCCGGACCTGATCAAGGAAAAAAAGGCCGCCCAGACTTTTAAAGAGCGGCTGGCGGCACTGGTGCATTCTCTCTTACAGGACTCCGAAGATTGGGAGCGCACGGAAAAAGGAGTGCATTACGCCCTGGAGCTCCTCAAATCCGAAGGCGGCGATCCCCGGGTGGTCCTGGCCGCGGTTCTGCTCCACCGGGTGGCGCCCGAAGAGGGGAGGAAATTCCTGGAAGAACTGGAGGTCGAACCGGACACCGCCGGGGCCATTATGGAATTGCTGGCCGGAGCCGCATCAGAACGCGATCTGAACCGGCACCTCTTTGAGGACACCCTGGCCCTGCTGGAGCCCCGGGAGCACCCCCAGCTCCACACCCGCACCGCCCAACGTCTGGCGGAGGAGAGTGAGCAGTAAGCAGTGAGCGGTGAGCAGAAAAACAGAATTTCTTGATAGGTTTTACTCTTTTCTGCTCACGGCTCACCACTCATTGGTCTTCGCCATCCTCCCGCCATTTTCCCCTGGCCCTCCCGCCACTTTTTTTTTAAGATATTTTGAGGCACGGAACTTTGGCTCCCGTAGGGCGGGCGTCTCGCCCGCCACTGTTGTCAAATAGAGGCTAAGGGATTGGTGGGCAGTGCCCACCCTACAACCTGACTTGGAACTAGGAAATTTTCCCCACGATATGTCTGCCAATAAACTGCCCCCAGCTACGGTAGTACAAAAAATCCTTATCTGGCACCAGGGCGCGCTGGGGGACCTGCTTTTGGCGGGCCCGGCCCTCCTGGCCATCAAACGCCATTATCCAGGGGCCCGGATCACGGCCCTGGGCCAGCCCCAGCACTGGGCCCTGCTTGCCCCTACCCTCTCCCTGGAGGCGGTCTGGGACAGCGCCGCGGCCGTCTGGGCCCCGTTGTTTGCCGCGGCTGCCCCCCTCCCCCCGGTTCTTCAGGAGTTCCTGGCCCCTTTTCAATTGGCCCTGGTCTTCAGTCCCCGGCCCCACCTTACCCTGCCGGTCCGCCTGGCCCAGGCCGGTATAGTTGCGGTGCACCGGCTGCCTTCCTGGCCCACGGCGGGAGAAGAGGCGGTGGGGGCGTTCCTGGCCGCCGCATTGGACCGTCTGGGAATTTCACCGGTGGATGATTCTTTTCGCCTGATAAGCGGCGGCGATTGGCAAGCTCAGGCCCCCCAGTTATCCGGTCCCGGCCCTTTCCTGGCGGTGGCCCCGGGAAGCGGCCAGGCCTGCAAAAACTGGCCTCTGGCCCATTATTATGAGGTGACCCGGGCCCTGGCCTGGCAGCACGGCTTGCGGGTAATCTGGCTGGCGGGCCCCGCGGAGGAACCCATCCTTCCTTACCTCCGGGGATTGGCCGCGGCCCAGGACCAACTCCTGTTGGCCCATCTGCCCCTGACCGCGGTGGCTGCGGTCCTGACCCGCTGCCGTCTTTATCTGGGGGGGGACAGCGGCCTGACTCATCTGGCCGCGGCCGTGGGAGTGCCCGGGGTCCTGGCCCTTTTCGGCCCCACTGACCCCCGGGTCTGGGCCCCCCGGGGAGAACACGTCCGGGTTTTGGCCGCGCCCTGCCCCCAAGCGCCTTGCGCCGCGGGCAGGGAGATCACCTGCCCGGAGCCCCGATGCCTGAGCGATCTCTCCCCGGACCTGGTTTCGACCACCGCCGCGGCCCTGCTCCAGGGTGGTTAAAATATTTGGCCTAACCCGGTTTTGAGTTCAGAATTTGGACCGCCAGCGCCAGAAAGAGCCTCTCCCCGGATTGACGGCCCTCCTCGGTACAATTAATTGAACCGCCGGCAGACATTTTTATTTTGACGTTATTCCCTCAAAGCCCCGTATTCTCTCAACTTTGGAGCCAGAAGAGGAAATGGCACCATTAGTGCATGGATAAATAGCAGGTTACCCCCGTATACCCCAAACCATATTCTCCTTTCTCCATAAAATGACCGGGCTTCCCCCTCCCGGTCATTTTTTTTTGGTCTGCGGCAGGCGAAAATATTCCTGCACCTCCTTTAAAGCGGGGAACGGCAGGCCGATCCTCTGCCGGAGAAGTCTTAAGCGCTGGGCCGCAGCCTGGGCCAAGGGGACTAAAGATGCATCCCCGGCCAAGAACCGGGTGGTATCCCCCACCGCTTCCCAGTTATTGCAGATGAGTAAAAGATCGGCCCCGGCTCTTAGAGCCTCCCGGGCCCCCGCCGCCGCACTCTGGCGGGTGGCGATGGCTCCCATCTCCAGGTCATCGGTGATGATGACCCCATCGAATCCCAGGTCCCGGCGCAGCTTTTCCTGCAAAATTATGGAGGACACGGTGGCGGCCCGGGAATCCCACTCCGGCACCACCAGGTGGGCGGTCATGATGGCCGGGACGCCCGCGGCCACCGCGGCGCGAAAAGGCAGCAGGTCCGTCTCCCGGGCGGGGTCGCCGGATTGGCTCAAGGGCAGGTCCACGTGGGAATCCACCCCGGTATCCCCCAGGCCGGGAAAATGTTTAGCCACGGGGAAGACGCCGCCTGATAAGTATCCCCGGATCGCGGCCGTCCCCAGTTTGGCCACCAGTTCCGGGTCCGGACCGTAGGCGCGCTCTCCCAGGGGGCACTCCGGCCCCCGGGCCACGTCCAGCACCGGGGCCAGGTCCATATTGATCCCCACCAGGGCAAGTTCCCGGGCCGTCTGCCGGGCCAGGGCTTCAACTTCCGGGGCTGTGGCCTCCAGTCCCAACTGCCGGGCCGGGGGAATGATGGTAAACGGGGCCTTCAGGCGCTGCACCGGCCCGCCCTCCTGGTCCACGGCGATCAGCAGGGGCAGACCCGAAGCGGCCAGGGCTTCCTGCTGCACGTCCCGGCACAGTTCCCAGACCTGCTCCGGGCTCTCGATATTGCGGGCAAACAGGATAATGCCCCCCACTTCCAGTTCCCGCACCATTTCCCGGGCCAGCGCGTCCATCCCCGGGCCGGGCAGACCCACCATGAGCAGCTGGCCCCAGAAGGAAGGAGCCGTAATTCCGTCTTGATTATTCACGGGTTTTCTTTCCTCTGTCCCCAAAAAATTATGCTGACAACAAAATCTCCGCCAGGTGGAAAAACTGCAGGTCCCAGCCCCGGTCCCGGGCGAGCCCCCGGAGGTGCAGGAGGCAGCTGTAGTCCAGGGAAACCAGGCCCTTGGCCCCTGTGGCCCGGACCGCCTCCAGATAACCCTCGCCGATGTCCCGGGACAAACGGGGCTGCTGGGCGCTGAACACCCCTCCGAAGCCGCAGCAGGAGTAATAAGGAGACACCTCCAGCAGCCTTAACCCCGCCACCTGGGAGAGGACTTGGCGCGCGGCCGGCAAAACCTCCAGTTGCCGGGCTTTGCAGGAGCGGTGCAGGGCCAGGGCGCCTTGGAAGCGAGGCGTCCAGGGCAAAGGGCCCCGTTCTGCCAGCCACTCGCTTAATTCCCGGACCCGCCCGGCCAGGTCTTCGATTTCCCTGCGTTCCCGGGCATCTTGTGCCAGTTCTGGATAATGCCGCCGCACCATATAGCTGCACGAGGCGCTGGGGCAAAGAATGGTCTCCCCCTTCCCAAAAACCCGGAGGAAATGGCGCATCAAGCCCCGGGCCGTGGCCGGGTCCCCCAGGGTAAAAGCGAACTGCCCGCAGCAGGTCTGGTCTTGGGGATAGTCCCAAGCCACCCCCAGGCGGTCCAGCAGCCTCGCCACCGCGGCCGCCACCTGGGGCGCGCCCTGGTCCATAAAGCAGGGAATGAAGAGCTTCAGAGCCTGTCTACCTCCTCGGGTATTCTTCTACCACAAATCACCGGCCCGGCAGCAAAAAAACTTGCCGGTCCCTCCTGCCTCCTGTGGAGGATTCTCGGAAAGAAGATGGATCTATAAAATTATTTATCAGAAGACATTCTGGCAAAAATCCTTTTTTGCCAACAATCCCCCAGAAGCGCCGGCCCCTTCCCCTTGACAGGTCCCAGGGGGTTTAATAGAATGAACCCGGACTCTGCAAAAATACCTGAAAATACCATTAGTTGAATATTAGGGAAATTTTTCTCATGAGCGACCCCCCGGCCCAGATTCTGGTAATAGATGACGATAAGGTCATGCGGGATGCCTGCTATCAGATTCTTTCCCGCCAGGGCTACCGGGTGGAAATGGCCCCCAATGCCCGCCAGGGGCTCTCCCTGCTGGAAAAAATCTCCTTTGACGCCGTTCTTTTGGACCTGGTGATGCCCGACATCGACGGCCTGGAAACCTTGAAGAGAATCAGGGCCATCGATCCGGAAAGCGAAGTGATTATCATCACCGGCTACGGCTCTATTCAGTCCGCGGTGGAATCCATCAAGGCCGGAGCCTTCCATTTTCTTTCCAAGCCGTTCACTCCCGATGATCTCCGGCATCTGGTGGGCCGGGCCCTGGAGAAGCGGCGGGTAAACCTGGAGAACCTTTACCTGCGCCAGGAGTTGAAAAAGGATGAACGCTCCGTGCTGGTTTACCAGGGCGAACCCATGGAACGCATTATGGACATGGTGACCCGGGTGGCGCCCACGGACAGCACGGTCCTTTTGACCGGCGAATCAGGCACGGGCAAAGGACTGGTGGCCAACAAAATCCATCAATTGAGCCAGCGCTCCCGCCGTCCTTTCATCACCGTGGACTGCGGCACCCTGGTGGAGACCCTGTTCGAAAGCGAGCTTTTCGGCCACGTCAAGGGCTCTTTCACCGGCGCGGATGCCAACAAGATCGGCAAATTCGAATTGGCCCAACACGGCACCCTGTTCTTCGATGAAATCAGCAACATCGGCCTGGAGGTGCAGGCCAAACTGCTCCGGGCCGTGGAGGAGCGCAAGATCTCCAAGGTAGGCAGCCACCGGGTGATCACCGTGGACGTGCGCATCCTGGCGGCCACCAACAAGGATTTGACCAAGGCCATCAAGGACGGCAC
>Ga0172375_10013632_pt1 | contig 10057 bp, 12 predicted proteins | sample LakKiv1m_FD_114537 | JGI IMG/M metagenome (GOLD analysis project Ga0172375, IMG submission 114537) | Freshwater microbial communities from Kabuno Bay, South-Kivu, Congo - kab_092012_11.1m | ecosystem: Environmental > Aquatic > Freshwater > Lake | place: Democratic Republic of the Congo...
TGATGGTCAGCGAGCCGCCTTCCTCGATGTTGCGCGCCGCGCCGAAGAAACGCTTGGGCTTTTGCAGCGCGTTGGCATCGACGCCGCCGGTGAGCACCTTGCCGGAGGCCGGCTGCACGGTGTTGTAGGCGCGCGCGAGGCGGGTGATCGAGTCGAGCAGGATGATGACGTCCTTCTTGTGCTCGGTGAGGCGCTTGGCCTTCTCGATGACCATCTCGGCAACCTGCACGTGGCGCGTGGCCGGCTCGTCGAAGGTCGAGGCGACGACTTCGCCGCGCACCGTGCGCGTCATTTCCGTCACTTCCTCGGGACGCTCGTCGATCAGCATGACGATCAGGACGGCTTCGGGATGATTGGCGGCGATGGCGTGCGCCACGTGCTGCAGCATCACGGTCTTGCCTGACTTCGGGGCCGAGACCAGCAGGCCGCGCTGGCCTTTGCCGATCGGCGCGATGATGTCGATGACGCGGCCGGTGATGTTCTCCTCGGCCTTGATGTCGCGCTCCAGCCGCAGGTGTTCGGTCGGATGCAGGGGCGTGAGGTTCTCGAAGAGAATCTTGTTCTTGCAGATTTCCGGCGACTCGCCATTCACCTGGTCGAGCTTGACCAGCGCGAAGTAGCGTTCGCCATCCTTGGGGGTGCGGATCTCGCCCTCGATGGTGTCGCCGGTGCGCAGGTTGAAACGGCGGATCTGCGAGGGCGAGACATAGACGTCGTCGGGATTGGCGAGGTAGGAGGTGTCGGCGGAGCGCAGGAAGCCGTAGCCGTCGTTCATCACCTCGAGGCAGCCATCGCCGTAGATGACCTCGCCTTTCTTGGCGTGTTCCTTGAGGATGGCGAAAATCAGTTCCTGCTTGCGCAGGCGGTTGGCGCCCTCGATGCCGACGGCGGTCGCCATGTCGATCAACTGGCTGACGTGGTGATTCTTGAGTTCGGAAAGGTGCATGGTGTGCTTGGGGTGGCGCGGACTCTGAAGGTCCGGTCGAAGGGGAAACTGCTGGGGGAGGGGACTTGCCGGTGCAGGCGGAAGCGGGTGGTGCGGGGGACCTGCCGCCCGGAATCGCGCTAGCTGTTGCGCAATTCCGGGGTGAATGTAAAAGGATTAAAGATTGCTGTCAATGAATGCGGTGAGTTGCGACTTGGAGAGCGCGCCGACCTTGGTGGCCTCGACGTTGCCGCCCTTGAACAGGATCAGGGTCGGGATGCCGCGGATGCCGTATTCGCCCGGCGTCTTGGGGTTTTCGTCGATGTTCAGCTTGGCGACCTTGAGACGGCCGTTGTAGTCCCGCGCGACGTCGTCGAGGATCGGCGCGATCATTTTGCAGGGGCCGCACCATTCGGCCCAGTAATCGACGAGAACGGGAATGGAAGATTCCAGCACGTCGCTCTTGAAGCTCGCGTCGGTGACGTAATGGATGTGTTCGCTCATGGATTGCCTCGGGTTTGAGAAGGTCAGGAAGTCAGATTTCGAGATTGTCGATCAGGCGCGTATTGCCCAGCCGGGCTGCCGCCAGTACCACCAGGTGCGCCGATTTGTCGGCAGGCGGGGATTGTAGATCAATTCTTTTTCGCACGGCAACGTAGTCCGGCGCCCAGCCGTGGGCACGCAACTCCTCGACCGCGGCGGCTTCCAGCGCCGCGTAAGCGCCAGCCCCGCCACGGATGGCCTGGGCGATGGTCGTCAGGCAGCGATGCAGCCGGGGGGCTTCGGCGCGCTCGGCGGCGGAGAGGTAGCCGTTGCGCGAGGACAGGGCGAGGCCGTCCGCCGCGCGCACCGTCTCGCCGGGAATGACCTCGATCGGCAACGCGAATTCGCGCACCATCGCGGAGAGCACCATGAACTGCTGGTAGTCCTTCTTGCCGAACAGCGCGGCCTGCGGCTGGACGACGGCAAACAGTTTCATCACCACGGTGGCGACGCCGCGAAAATGGCCGGGCCGGAACTCGCCCTCGAGGATGCTGGCATGCTCGTCCGGCGGCTCGACGACATAGCGCTGCGGCACGGGATACAACTCTTCCTCGTCCGGCGCGAACAGGTGGTCGACGCCGGCGGCGACGAGCTTCTCGCAATCCGCGGCGAAGGTGCGCGGGTACTTTTCGAAATCCTCGCCGGGCCGGAATTGCAGGCGATTGACGAAGATCGAGGCGACGACCGTGTCGCCATGCCGGCGCGCTTCGCGCATCAGCGTGATGTGTCCCTCGTGGAGGTTGCCCATGGTCGGCACGAAAACGATGCGGCCGGAGCGGCGTACCGGAGCGAGCGCCGCCCGTGCGGCGGCAATGGTGTGGTGAATCTGCATCGCGAAAAGTTCAGTAACAGTGCTCGGGGGCGGGATAGCTGCCGTCCTTGACGGCGGCGACATAGGCCTTGACCGCGCCTTCGATGTTTTGCGCCGTCGCCATGAAATCCTTGACGAAACGGCCTTTCTTGCCGGGATAGAGGCCGAGCATGTCGTAGAGCACGAGGACCTGCCCATCGCAATCCGGGCCGGCGCCGATGCCGATCGTCGCGCACACCTTGAGGGCGCGCGTGATCTCGGCGGCCAGCGCCGAGGGCACCATCTCCAGCACCATCAGCGCGGCGCCGGCATCTTCCAGCGCGCGTGCCTCGGCCTTCATGCGCGCCGCGCCGGCTTCGTCGCGGCCCTGCACGCGGTAGCCGCCGAGCGCATGCACCGACTGCGGCGTCAGGCCGATGTGGGCACAGACGGGCACGCCGCGCTCGGTCATGAAATGCACCGTTTCGGCCATGACTTCGCCGCCTTCGAGCTTGACCATTTCGGCGCCGGCGGCGAGCAGCCGGCCGGCATTGCGGATCGCCTGCTCCTTCGACTCGTGGTAGGCGCCGAAGGGCAGGTCGCCGACCACCATCGGGCGCAAGGCCTGATGGGCGACGCATTCCGTGTGATAGACCATGTGTTCCATCGTCACCGGCAGCGTCGAGGTCTTGCCCTGGATGACGTTGCCGAGGGAATCGCCGACGAGGATGACATCGACGCCGCAGCGGTCCTCGAGGGCGGCGAAGCTCGCGTCATAGCCGGTGAGCATGGCGATCTTCTCGCCGGCATGCTTCATGCGCACCAGTTCGGGCAGGGTGATCGGCTTGTTGGCAGCGAGGTAGGTCATGGCTGTCGATCGATAAGCGATGCGAAAGGATACATCAAGGAAACTTACGCAAGCCTTTCGATCGCCTGGTCGGCGACGGTCGGCAGCAGGTCGGTCACGCGGACGCTCGTACCCTGTCCGGGGATCGTCAGTCCGGACGCGATTTCCGCCAGCGGCGCAAGCACGAAAGCACGCTCGGCCATGCGCGGATGGGGCAGGGTCAGACCGGGCAGGTCGCATTGTTCGTCGCCATACAGCAGCAGGTCGAGGTCGAGTGTGCGCGGCGCGTTCCGCACGCTGCGGACGCGTCCGAACCGGGCCTCGATGGCGAACAGGCGCGCGAGCAAAGTCGGCGCCGGCAGGACGGCACTGTCGATTTCGAGCGCGGCGACGGCATTGATGAAGTCGGGCTGGTTGTGGAGCCCGACCGGTGCGGTGCGATAGAGCGAGGAGGCCGCGCGGAAATGCGTGGCGGGAATGTCGCGCAATGCCGCGAAGGCGGCCCGCACCGTGGCGACCGGGTCGCCGAGGTTCGCGCCCAGCGCGACGTAAGCCGTGACCTGCATGGTTTATGCGTTGAAAGTCGGCGCTGGCAGGACGGCATCCTGCGCATCGGGGTCGCCGCTTTTCTTCGCGTTGCTGCGCCGCCGGCGGCGCTTTTTCGGTCCGGCGGTCTCGGGTTTGAGCATGGCTTCGCGCTCGGCGTTGCCCGCCTGTTCGAATTCTGCCCACCAGTCGGCGAGTTCCTGCGGCGCCTCGCCGCTGGCGGCGCGCAGGCGCAGGAAATCCCAGGCGGCGCGGAAGCGGGCCTGCTCGACGAGGCGGAAGGGGGCGCGTCCGCCGCGCTTCTCGAAGCGCGGCTGCAGCAGCCAGATGTCCTTGATGTCGCCGGCGATGCGCCGCGTGATGGCGAGCTTTTCGCCCTGCGTGTCGAGGACTTCGTCCATCGCCGCGTGCAGTGCGGGCACCGGCAGTTCGCCGTTTTTCTTGCGCGCTTCCCAGTTCGCCAGCACCTCGTGCCAGAGCAGCGTGGCGAACAGGAAGCCGGGCGAGGTGCGCTTGCCCTCCCGCACGCGCCGATCGGTGTCGGCGAGGGACAGCATGACGAATTTTTCGCCAAGCGGCTGTTCGAGAATGACGTCGAGCAGCGGCAGCAGACCACGGTGCAGGCCGTCGGCACGCAGGCGCTTGAGGCATTCGACGGCAGATCCGGAAAACAGCAGCTTGAGCATCTCGTCGAACAGGCGCGCGGCGGGCACGTTCTCGATCAGTTCGGCCATCGCGCGGATCGGCGCCTGGACCAGCGGATCGAGGCGCAGGTCGAGTTTGGCCGACAGGCGCACGGCGCGCAGCATGCGCACCGGGTCTTCCCGATAGCGCGCGCGCGGATCGCCGATCATGCGCAGCGTCTTGCGCTGCAGATCGCGCACGCCGTGGTGGTAGTCGAATACCTGCCCACTGGCCGGGTCGTAGTAGAGCGCATTGACGGTAAAGTCGCGCCGCGCGGCATCCTCTTCCATGTTGCCCCAGACGTTGTCGCGCAGCACGCGGCCGTGCTCGTCCTTGAGCGTGTCCGCGTCGTGCGCGGCGCGGAAGGTGGACACTTCGAGCGTCTCGGCCCCCTGCATCACATGCACGATCTGAAAGCGCCGGCCGATGATGCGCGCGCGCCGGAACAGTCCGCGCACCTGGTCGGGCGTGGCGTCGGTGGCGATGTCGTAATCCTTGGGCACGATGCCGGCGATCAGGTCGCGCACCGCGCCACCGACCACGTAGGCCTTGAAACCCGCCTGCTGCAGGGTTTCGCAGGTGCGGCGCGCGCCGGACGACACTTGTTCGGGGCGGATGCCGTGCTGGCCCGCCGCGATGATTTCGACCGGATGGGGAGAGGGTTCGCCGCGCTTGAAGACGCGGCGCAACAGCTTGCGGATCATGGAGTTATCGTGCTTTCAGGGCGCGCATCATACCCGAAGACTCAACGCAGACTCATGATCGGCCAGCCTTTGCTCGCTGCATGAGCGCGCAAGGTGGCATCGGGATCGACGGCGACCGGATGCGTCACGAGTGCCAGCAAGGGCAGGTCGTTGTGCGAATCGCTGTAGAACGTGCTGCGTTCGAATGATCCCCACCAGAGCCCCATTTCCTCGAGCCAGGCATTCATGCGTGTGATCTTGCCCTCCTTGAAGGCGGGCATGCCGCGCGGCGCGCCGGTGAACTGACCGTTTTCGTGTGCGGGCACGGTGGCGATCAGGTGCGGGATGCCGAACGCTCGGCAGATCGGCCCGGTGACGAAGCTGTTGGTCGCCGTGACCATGGCGCACAGGTCGCCGGCGTCGAGGTGTTTCCGCACCAGCACGCGCGCGGGCGTACCGATGATCGGCTGGATGCGCGTGTCCATGAATTCGCGATGCCAGGCATCGAGTTCGGTGCGGGCATGGCGGGCGAGCGGCGCGAGCTGGAACTTGAGGAAGGCGTGGATGTCGAGCGTGCCGGTCTTGTAGTCGTCGTAGAAGGCCTGGTTCCTGGCCTCATGCACCTCGCGGTCGAGCACGCCCTTCGCGATGAGGAACTGCGCCCACTCGAAGTCGGAATCGCCGCTGAGGAGGGTGTTATCGAGGTCAAACAGGGCGAGGTTCATTTTCATCGGGAATGAGTTGGAGTTGCAGGACTTCCTTGAGCAGCGGCAGGGTGGCGGGGCGCTGGCGCTCGAGCGTGGCGCGATCGAGGTGGTCGAGCACCGCCATCAGCGAGGGCAGGTCGCGCCGGCCATGCGAAAGCAGGTAGCGCACGAGGCCGTCGTCGACCTTGAGGCCGCGCTCCAGCGCATGGCGGCGCAGCGCGGCGGCTTTCTGCTCGTCGTTGAGTGTGCGCACCTCGTAGATCAGCGTCTGGCCAATGCGCGTGCGCAGGTCTTCGCGCAGCTTGAGCTTGACCGGCGGTTTGTGGCCGGCCAGCAGCAGGCCGAGGCCGATCAGCCGCGCGGTGTTGAAGATGCGGAACAGTGCAATCTGGGCGCCCTCATCGAGTTCATCGACATCATCGACGATCAGCAGCCCGCCGGGCGGCGCGTGAAAGTCGGCGCTGGCAGGACGGCACCCGGCCAGCAGCAGCACCGGGCGCTTGCGCAGGGCGAGGCTGGCGGCCGCGTTCAACAGGTGGCTCTTGCCGCTTCCCTTGCCGCCCCAGAGGTAAATGGCGTCGAAACAGCCCGGCTCGGCAAGCATGCGCAGGCGCGACAGCAATTCGTCGTTTTCGCCGACGATGAAGTTGTCGAGGCTGGGCGGCTGGTTCGGCCGCAGATCGAGCAGCAGCTGGGTCAAGGGATAGGGAAGGCAAGCGGTTGCGGTAAGATGCGCGCCAATTATCGCCGCAAAACCATTCTTCCGACCATGAATACATCCTCCACTCCCATGACCTACCGTGAAGCGGGGGTCGATATCGATGCCGGCGACGCGCTGGTCGAACGCATCAAGCCGGCCGCGAAGCGCACCATGCGCCCCGAAGTGCTCGGTGGCATCGGCGGCTTCGGCGCGTTGTTCGAGGTGTCGAAGAAATACAAGGAACCGGTACTGGTGTCCGGCACCGACGGCGTCGGCACCAAGCTGAAGCTGGCTTTCGATTTCAACCGCCACGACACGGTGGGGCAGGACCTGGTCGCGATGAGCGTCAACGACATCCTCGTGCAGGGCGCCGAGCCGCTGTTTTTCCTCGACTACTTCGCCTGCGGCAAGCTCGATGTCGGCACGGCCGCGACCGTGGTGGAAGGCATCGCGAAAGGTTGCGAGCTGGCCGGCTGTGCGCTGATCGGCGGCGAGACGGCCGAGATGCCCGACATGTATCCGGCCGGCGAATACGACCTTGCCGGCTTCGCGGTCGGCGCAGTTGAGAAGGCCAAGATCATCGACGGCAAGTCCATCGTGCCCGGTGACGTGGTGCTCGGTTTGGCATCCTCGGGTGCGCACTCGAACGGCTATTCGCTGATCCGCCGCATTGTCGAGCGGGCGAAGCCCGATCTCGCGGCCGACTTCCACGGCCAGCCTTTCGCCGACGTGCTGATCGCGCCGACGCGCATCTACGTCAAGTCGCTGCTCAAGCTGATGGATAGCGTGACCGTCAAGGGCATGGCCCACATCACCGGCGGCGGCCTCACCGGCAACGTGCCGCGCGTGCTGCCCGAGAACGTCACCGCCGTGATCCAGAAGTCGTCATGGACGCTGCCGCCCTTATTCCAGTGGCTGCAGGCGCAGGGGCAGGTGGCCGACGACGAAATGCACCGCGTTTTCAACTGCGGCATCGGCATGGTGGTGATTGTGGCCGCAGCCGACGCTGCACAAGCCTCAGAGGTGCTGAAGGCGGCCGGCGAAACGGTCTATACGTTGGGCCGCATCGAAGCGCGGCAGGCTAACCAGGAACAGACGCTGATCGTCTGATCAAGCGCCCAATCTGGCACGCTCTTCGCGCTGCACGTCGGTGATGAACCGCTGCAGCACGTGTTCGTCGTGATGGCTCAGCTCGATGAAGCGGCAGCCGATGCGCCCGACGACCTTGTTGCCCCGTTGCAACTGGCTGACGTTGCGCACTTCCAGCTCCGCCTCGAGCGCGTGGCCATCCTTGAATTCGATAACCGAACCGGGCAGACGCTGTCCGATCTCGAACGGCGGCGTGGCCGTCACCGATTCCAGCGCGATGCCGCCGATGCTGATATCGATGACCGGCAGTTGCAGCGGCTTGGCTTCGCCCTGCGGCAGCGAACACAGCGGGCGGCGCGTCAGCGGCAGCACCAGCCGGAAGAACTCGCGGCGCTGCAGGCGGGTGTAGCGCTCGGGCAGGTGCGTGACGAAGGCGCGCCGCTGCAGGTAGGTGATTTCGCGCACCGCGCCGGTCAGGAACTGGTTCTTGACGCCATGCGGCGCGCAGACGAAGAAGTTGCGTTCGCTCTTGAGCAGCTTCTGGTTGGTTTCCTCGCTGCCGCCCCAGTCGAAGACCAGCAGGCCCTGTTCCTCGTCGATGGCCAGCAGCACGGTGAGGAACATCTCGCTGCCCTCGTTGAACACCACGCTGACGCGCTCGCCGTCATTGACGAGCTGGTGCAGGTAGAAAAGGATCTCGCGGCGATGCCTGGTGCTGAACTTCTCGAGTTCCTCGGCAGTGATGGACTGGACGGTCATGCTTCCGGGCGGGGGGCGGGTTCCAGGTGGCTATCTATTTCGGCCAGTATTTTGTCAGCCGTATCGGTTGCCGCCAATGCGGAATTGGGGTCATAAACGGGGCTGAATTCGTGGTCTATTGTGCCCGCTTCGCGCAGGGCGCGCAGCCAGGTGAGCTGTCGCTTGGCGAACTGGCGCGTCGCGAAGATGCCCCGGTCGGCCAGTTCCGCGACAGGCAAGGTTCCTTCCAGCATTTCCCAGACCTGGCGGTAGCCGACGCAGCGCATCGACGGCAGTTCGGCGGAAAGGCGGTAGCGTGCGCGCAAGGTTTCGACCTCCGAGACGAGGCCGGCAGCCAGCATGGCCCGGAAGCGCTCTGCGATGCGTTCGTGCAGGATCTTGCGTTCGGGCGCGGCGAGCGCAATCGTCAGCAGCCGATAGGGAAGGGCTTCCTTCGTCTGTCCCTGCCAGAATTCCCCCAGCGGCTTGCCGGTCAGGCGCAGTACTTCGAGGGCGCGCTGGATGCGCTGGGCATCGTTCGGTGCCAGCCGCGCGGCCGTTTGCGGATCGCCCCTGGCCAGCTCGGCATGCAGCGCCGGCCAGCCATGTGCGGCGGCTTCGGCGTCGATGGTGGCGCGCAGTTCAGGATCGGCCTGCGGCATGTCGGCCAGTCCCTCGATCAGCGCCTTGAAGTAGAGCATCGTCCCGCCGACCAACAGCGGCACCTTGCCACGCGCAGTGATTTCCGCCATCACGCGCAGCGCGTCGGCGCGGAACTGTGCGGCCGAGTAACGCTCCGCAGGCGTGATCAGGTCGATCAGGTGGTGGGGAAAGCGTTCCAGCGTTGCCCGGTCGGGCTTGGCCGTGCCGATGTCCATGCCGATGAAGACTTGTGCCGAATCAAGGCTGATGATCTCGACCGGGAAACGCCTGGCGATTTCGAATGCTAGATCGGTCTTGCCGCTCGCGGTCGGGCCGATGAGGGCGATGGCGGGCGGGGGCAGGTGGCTCATGGGACTTGGAGTTTAGCGTAGCGCGGAAAGTCGGCGCTGGCGAGACGGCAAAGACTACCGAAGTATTGCCGCCGCTAATGAGCGAAGCCGGACTCACGTTGATGGCGAATCGCCAAAATCAGTACCGTGTCGTGCTCCGTTTCAAGGCTGTAGAGCGCCACATAGCCTGTCTTGCCGCGGGAGATGACCAGCTCGCGAAGATTGTCTTCCACGGGACGGCCGATATGAGGGTGTCGCTTCAGAATCGACACTGCCTCCGCGATCAAATCCACGGTCTCGCTCGCGGCTACCGGATCAGTGTCAATCAGAAAGTCAGTGAGTCGCTCGAGATCGTTAAACGCCCGGGATGAATAGATCAGGCGCGCCATGAACGTGTCTTGGGCTTGGCGACCTTTTTCCCCGCAAGCTTGGCTTTCAGAAACGCATGAACCTCATCGGCATCCAGGCCTTGGCCTGTATCGATCATTTCTTCCCTGGCCGATTTGGCCTCGGCAATAAATTGAAGTCGCTGTTCCGTTGAACGTGCGACCTGTTCAATGGCGGACACCATGAAGGCGTGGGGCGACACGCCTAACTCATGGGCGGCGTTGGCGGCACGCTTCTTCAGGTCATCGGGAAGCTTCAAAGAAGTTGTTGACATCAGCATCGCCTTGTTTGGTGTTACCAAAGTAGCACCATGGACATGGAAATGCAAGCAACCGGCCATTTTGGTCGTGCAGTCGGCGCGGTACGAGCGGCAGGTGTCTGGTGAAGGTCAGCTTTCCGATCCGGCGAATTCACACTGCCGACCCA
>Ga0172375_10013634_pt1 | contig 10056 bp, 10 predicted proteins | sample LakKiv1m_FD_114537 | JGI IMG/M metagenome (GOLD analysis project Ga0172375, IMG submission 114537) | Freshwater microbial communities from Kabuno Bay, South-Kivu, Congo - kab_092012_11.1m | ecosystem: Environmental > Aquatic > Freshwater > Lake | place: Democratic Republic of the Congo...
AAACTCCTATAAAAAGTTTTATCACTTACCAGAATGTTTACACTATAACGAAATCATCATCGAAAAAGATATCGGTGAAAGGTATTTCTGCAGCGAAGCCGAGGCGATAGCCGCCGGCTTTAAAAAAGCCTCCGGCTGCCCCAACTAAGTCCCTAGTTTTAGCCTCAACCTTATCAACATAGTTACTATATGCTATAAATTACAGTTAAGTACTTAACTGATGTCTATAGACTATAACCTACAAAAGTATGTTTTTGGATTATTGTAACACCTAATATTTTTCGATATACCATTCATAGATTTAGCCTCAAGTCTAATAGAGAGATATCCTTATCAGTATGCTATACTAATTGTTATGAAACTCTACAACACCTTAACTCGAAAACTCGAAACTTTCAAGCCTTTAAATCCTCCTAAAGTTACTTTCTACACCTGCGGTCCGACCGTTTACGACTATACCCACATTGGTCATATGAGAACCTATGTTAATAACGACATTCTCAAACGAACTCTTATATTTTTAGGTTATCGGATGAAACATGTAATGAATATTACCGACGTTGGCCACCTGACTGGTGATGACGACAGGGGAGAGGACAAACTGGAAAAAGGCGCCAAAACCACCGGTAAAACCGTCTGGCAGGTCGCTGAGTTTTACACTCAATTCTACCTCAACACCCTCAAATCCCTCAACATCCTTATGCCTGATATCCTCTGCAAAGCCACCGACCACATCCAAGATATGATTCAATTAATCAATCAATTGATACAAAAAGGTTTAACTTATGAAACTAAAGAAGCGATCTACTTTGACACGACAAAGTTCAAAAATTACGGAAAGCTCTCCGGGCAAAAACTAACAGAAAAACTAAAAGGTGCCCGTGACGACGTCTATCTTGATCCTGATAAAAAACATCCGACTGATTTTGCTCTTTGGTTTTTTCGAGTCGGCCGGTTTAAAAACCATACCATGCACTGGGACTCTCCTTGGGGCGACGGCTTTCCTGGTTGGCATATTGAGTGTTCAACAATGAGTATGAAATATCTGGGAGAAACCATCGACATCCACACCGGCGGCGTTGATCACATCCCTCTTCATCATGAAAACGAGATTGCCCAGTCAGAGGGAGCGACCGGAAAACCTTTTGTTCGCTTTTGGTTTCATAACAACTTTTTGATGGTCGACAACCAAAAAATGAGTAAGTCTTTAAATAATTTTTACACGATTGATGATTTGAAAAAACATCATATCGAGCCTTTAGCAATTCGTTATCTTTTCCTCCAGTCTCATTACCGGCAAATCCTCAACTTTACCTGGCACTCAGCCAAAGCGGCTCAAGAAGGATATGATAAGTTAAAAGCAATCGTTCTCTCTCTCAAAACCCCTCATCACCCTCATCTTCCCCATATCCCTCATCCTCTCCTCCAGCGCTTCACCGCTACCATTGCCAACGACCTGCAAACTACTGAAGCCGTCAGCGTCATGTGGGAGATGCTGAAGTCTAATCTCTCACCTCAACAAAAACTTGAACTTCTTTTTGAATTTGACAAAGTTTTTGGTTTGAAACTAAACCAAATTAGCGAAGAAAAAGTTCCTGAGGAAATCATTAAACTAGCTGAAGAGCGGAAACAAGCCCGGCAAAAAAAAGACTTCAAAAGATCAGATGAACTGAGAACTAAGATTATAGATTTAGGATTTAAGATTGAAGATAAAGAAAACGACAATTACCAAATAAAGAAATCTTAGCCGAGGCGAAGATATGCGTTTTTTATCTTTTTTAAGGAGCCGTTGAGTTTGGAGGGGTGTTCCTATAAAAGTAAAAAACGCGTATTGAGCCGAGGTTCTCAACTTAATCTTTAATCTTTTTGTATATTCTAATAAGGGGATGATCAAAAACACTCCATGTCTCTTCCGCCTGCTCATCATTAAGTCCAGCCGAAAACTCCGCCACTTTCTTAAAACCTAATTTTCCACTAAATAGATCTTCATAATACCTGTTCAATAACGGATATTTTTGTTTTAACATTTGACAATGATTCATAAAAACCCTCCTCGACGGCACAAAAATATAGTCAGCTTTTTGCAGATGTTCTTTTAATTGTTCTTGAAGCCGTGGACTCTCATCCAAGTCATAAAAATTGAAGGAAATAACTTTATAAACTTTATGAACTTTATAACTTAGAACTTCAATTGGAATATCCACGACATTGGCTGTTTCCGAAAGAATATAACCGTTGTTCGGAATATTCTTATAGATCCACTCTGACGCTTGAAAACGAACATCAGGTTTTTGGTAAACTCGAAGGTAGACTACTCCAGGAATAATCGCTATTATAATAATTATAATTTTTATAAAATTTATAACCCTAATCTTCAAAAGCAATAACACCGCAAACACTGTCATCACAGGTAACACCGGCGCCATAAACCGACTCCACTTAGCAAACAAAAATGCGTTTGGCAAAAAGTAAACCAAAAAAGCCAATCTAAGCAGATTAACTCTTTTGTCTTTCCAACTTAGCCCAATTAGCCCCATAAGTCCTATTAGACTTATTAGCCACCCCAAAGCATAAGGAATAACCTTAGTCAGCTGAAACCAGACCGGCATCGTTCCCTCAAACTGCCGCGTGTAAAAAACCTTTATTGCTCCGGTAGCCACTGCCGCCTCATATCTTAAGGCGCTAATAAACTCTGACCAGTTAATAAGATTATGAGGAGAGAAAACAACGGCAAACAATAAAGTTAAAAGTAAAAAGGCAAAAGTTAAATGAATTTTGAATTTTGACATGATTGTAATGATTGGGACCACTAAAAATACTACTGAAGACATTTTCGTCGCTAATGCTAAGCCGGAAACTAAAGAAGTTAGAATTAAGAATTTAGAATTAAGAATCTTCTTATCTAAATAAAGTAAGCATAGATAAATAATCAAGCTATAAAACAATATCAACAAGCTCTCAGTCGTTCCAAAATGAGCAAACTGAATCGCATAGGGAGAAAAGATAACCAGAGGCCAAGCTAGCCATGCCAAGAATTCTTTTTTTTTCGTTATAATTTTTATAATCTTTATAATTATTATTGCCGTTAAAACCGACGCTACCGTCGAAATCATCCGAAGTGCCAATACCGCCTCCTCAAACCTAATCACTATTTCCCCAAAACCCCTAAACCCCCTAACCACCCAAATCATAAAGTAAGCCAGATAGAGTGGAAACTGCCCATAGGCAAAGAAGTGTGGATTGAAGCAATTTTGAACTTTGAACTTTGAACTTTGAACTTCGCAGTTCAATTGTTGAACTGCGGTTGCCATATTCCGTTCATCCGGATGCATCGGGTATGGCAATCCCCAGTCTAGACCAACAAACCTCGTGTAAACAAGAACAATCAACAATATAACAATATAACCATATAACAATATATTTTTTTTCCAGTTGATTTTTTCCATCTTTTAATTATAATCTTTATAGTAATTATAACTATGACCTATTATGAACTCACCTTTCTTCTTAATGAAGAAGCCGAGTTAACAACACTTAAAGGACTGATAGAATCTCTTGGAGGAAAAATCAGTAAAGAAGAGACCTGGGGAGAAAAAACTCTCGCTTATCCGATTAAAAAAAACCGGAGGGCTCATTATTATCAATGGCAGTTAGAAATGGAAAAGAAAAATATTCTCGAGTTTAAAAAAAAGCTTAACTTCAACGAAAAACTTATTAGGTATCTATTCTTAGCAAAAAGATAATTATTAATTATTATTTATTAATTATTAATTAAATAACTATGTCAAGCCGCTCAATGAATCGTGTCACTCTAATTGGGAATTTGACCCGAGATCCAGAGTTAAAATATACGCCTGCCGGGACAGCTGTCTGTACTTTTGGCGTTGCCACCAACCGCAGTTGGACAACCGCTGATGGGACTACCAAAGAAGAAGTCCAGTATCACCGGATAGTAGCCTGGCAGAAATTAGCCGAGCTTTGTGGCAAACTTTTAACCAAAGGCAGAAAAGTATATCTCGATGGCCGTCTCACTTACCGAAGTTTTGTCGGCAAAGATGGTCAGCAAAGATCGATTACCGAAATCGTCTTAGACGATTTTATCGTTTTTGGCGATGGCCGAAGGCCAACCGAAACAACAGTTAACGAAGTAAAACCAGAAAAAGAAGCTCAACAGTTAACTAAACCAATAACGGAAAAGTTAGGGCCAGACGAAAAAAACAGCACCAGTGAACAAAAAACCGAGACAAAAAAAGAAGAAGAGTCCGAGGATGAAAACGTCAACCCCGATGACATCCCGTTTTAACTTTATGAACTAATTTATGAAATGTTTTTTCTGCCAATATAAAATCGAGCCAAGTTTTAAAGACACAGAAAATTTAGAAAAATTTTTATCGCCAAGAAGGAAACTGTTAGGCCGAGAGAAGACGCGTACCTGTGCTAAACATCAACGAAAGCTCTCCAAAGAGATAAAATATGCTCGTTATCTAGCTCTAATCCCTTATGTCTCTTATCAAGGGCTAAGGAAATAAATAAATGGTGTATAATCATTTTTATGACGATTGAGTTAAAAATTCCTATTAATGCCCATCTACTTGTTAAAGAAAATCAGTCGGTTGATTTTCAAACCCCTTTTTTTGAATTAAAGACAAAAAAAAATATCAATATTCCCGTAGCAAAAAAGCTTTCCATTAAGCCAGATAAAATCTTTCGATATTTAAAAAAATTAGTCGGAGAAAATATCGAAAAAGGTGAAGTTATCGCTGAAAGAAAAACTTTTTTCTCTTCCCAAAAAATTGTCTCTTCTAACAGTGGTGTCATCAAAGAAATTAACCATGATCTAGGAGAAATTACTCTAGAGATTAACGAAAAAGATGAACAAATACGTTCTTGCTATTTTAAGGGGAAGATAAAAAAAATCGAAAAAAATAAGATTGAAATTGACATTGAAAAAAAAATTGAAGTTGAAGGGAAAAATATCGAAAAAGATCTTGGAGGAGAAGTATTTTATTTAAAAGAAACTGAACAAATAACGGCTGATAAAATTAATAAAAAAATTGTCGTTTCTGAAACTCTAAAATCTTTTAATCAGATAAAAATCGAGGCTTTAGGCGCCCTTGGCTTTATCACTTTGACAAAGTTAACTGAGCCGTCTAATCTATTCTCTTGTCAGATAAAGAAAATCGATGATTTCAAAAAAATCCTGACTCTTCAATATTCTTATTGCTTAATCTATGAAGGTTCAAGTAAAATAATCTTTTACCAATCCTTATGAATCTTAAAAAACTAACTAACTACCTCCTTATCATCGCGATTAGTATTTTTATTTTTGGAATTGGTTTTAAGGTTGGTGAATACGAGACGAAAGCTTCTTTTTTAAACACCTCCTCAACTAATTATAAAGACGCTCTTCTTAAACTAAACTCCAACTTAATCTACGAGGTTTGGAAAGATTTGCAGGCTAAATTTATCGACAAAAAACGTCTCGATACGAAAAAGATGTTTTACGGTGCCATCAAAGGAATGGTGGCCAGTCTTGAAGATCCTTACACCTTCTTTCTTACTCCTGATGAAAACAAACAGTCTAAAGATGATCTTCAAGGCAAGTTTGAAGGAATCGGTGCCCAATTAGGACTAAAAGATGGAAAAATTATCATTATTGCGCCTCTTAAAAATTCGCCTGCGGAAAAGGCCGGCGTTTTAACTGGAGACTTTATTAATAAAGTCGATGGCGTCTCTACCAGAAACTGGACTTTAACTCAAGCCGTCTCTAAAATTCGCGGTCCTAAAGGCTCAAAGGTCGTCCTCACTCTAGAAAGACAAGGAAAAGAATTAGATAAAAAAATCGTTCGCGACCAGATAGTTGTTTCATCGGTTGAACTTTCCTATCAAGGCAAGGTCGCCATCCTAAAAGTTAATCAATTTGGTGAAAATACAAATTCTGAATGGGATAAGGCAGTGTCGGAAATTGCCAAAAAATGGCAGGAGAAAAAGATTAAAGGAATGGTCTTAGATGTTAGAGATAATCCTGGTGGCTATCTTGAAAGCTCGGTCTACTTGGCTTCGGAATTTCTATCACCAGGCAAACTGGTCGTCAAACAACAATCAACGACCTATCCATCTCGCGACTATCTCGTCGAAAGACTAGGAAAACTTCTTGATATTCCTTTGGTAGTTTTAATTAATCAAGGTTCCGCTTCAGCATCGGAAATTTTATCAGGATCATTAAGAGATCATAAACGGGCTAAACTTGTTGGCGAAAAAACTTTTGGTAAAGGCTCAGTTCAAGAAGCCCTAGATCTGTCTGAAGGAGCTGGTCTCCATGTCACCGTTGCCAAATGGATTCTTCCTAATGGTGATTGGATTAACAGTAAAGGAATTGAGCCGGATATTAAAGTGGAAAACCAAATTAAAGAAGGGAATACGATTACCCCTGAAACCGATAACCAATTACAAAAAGCATTAGAACTATTAAAATAGTCTTATGAAAAAACTTTTTTTTCTCATCTTTACTTTGCTTGTTTTGCTCGTTGTCAGTCAACGGACTGGTCTTCTGAAAAACTTCCCTAATATCCCAAAATCTACTACGGAAAAGCAGACCATCGTCTATGAAGAGTCGGTGATTACCAAAGTGGTTGAGGACTCTTTACCTTCAGTCGTCACCGTCAGTATCAGCACGACGACAACTACTGGCGGGACTATTCAGATAAATCCTTTTAATCCTTTTCAACCTTTTCAACAGATTCCGGGAAAGACGGAAAAAGTGGAAAGCAATATCGGCAGCGGCTTTATCATCAGTACCGACGGTCTAGTAATTACCAATAAGCACGTTGTCTCCGATACGTCAGCCACGTATCAGGTGTTGACCAATGACAAAAAAAAGTATGACGTGCAAAAAATCTATCGTGACCCACTCAATGATTTGGCTATCCTTAAGATAACCCCAACCCCCCCCACCTCCCTAAAAGCCCTAACTCTTGGTGACTCCTCAAAGCTTAAACTCGGCCAGCTAGTCATCGCCATTGGCACTCCTTTAGGAGAATTCACCAACACGGTCACCCAAGGAATTATCTCTGGCCTGGGGCGGGGGATTACCGCCGGCTCTCCTTTTGAAGGCTATGTAGAAAAATTGGACAACGTTATCCAAACCGACGCCGCTATCAATCCCGGAAATTTCGGTGGGCCACTTCTCAATTCAAAAGGCCAGGTAATCGGTATTAATGCCGCGGTCGCTCAAAGCGGTCAAAACATCGGTTTTGCCATTCCTTCAAATGTCATTAAAGAGTTAATAGATAACTTTAATAAAAACGGCGGTAGCTTTGAAAGGCCATACATCGGTATTCGCTACAAAATGGTCGATAAACAAACGGCGATATTAAACGATGTTGCCGAAGGTGCTTATGTCGTCCAGGTCATTGACGGTTCACCAGCCCAAAAAGCCGGGCTTCAAGAGGAAGATATTATTGTTGAGTTTGACGGAATAAAAATCCAAGGTAATGATGATCAAACATTGACTAAATTAATTATGGAGAAAAAAATCGGTCAGACCGTCACAGTGAAGGTTTGGAGAAACAAAGAAGTAAAAACCTTAACTCTCACTCTCGAAGCCGCTCAGTAAAAGATTTACTACTTAATTCAACAAATCTATCCTTAAACATCACACAAACCTCTTATAAACCTTTTAACCTCATAAAACTATTGATACTATTTGTTCAAACCAACTAAGAACCTTTGTATCAATTAATTGATTAATTGATACAGGCTCATAGTGGAAGAATTTTTCTTTGTTCTTGTCTTTTTTTATACTCCCAATCAAGTTTGTGATGGCCGATGTATAAACCTGGATGAATAAGAATTTCGGCAAATAAATCATCTAAGAAGTTGAGTGCTTTTTCTTTTCTAAGCATTTGTTTTATGGTATCAACTATTTTTGTCTGCTTTTCTTGTAAAACAACGGAGTAAAAAAGCACGGTTGCCGTTGATACCTTTAAAGTTTCCGCAATCGTTCGATAATCAACTTTTTTAATAAGAAGATAGATAATTCCAATTCTTTTGGCGATCATTATCTTTTCGGTAGAAGAGAGGAGGTCATCAATCAAAGACGAAAATCCTTCTTGATCGTCTGACCTTGAAAAAATCTCAAAAAATAATCGATAGAGTTTCATAATCACTTCTTCTTTTAAATATTTTTTAGATATCCTGGTCATAGGTTATTTATCAATTAATTGATTAATTAATACAAGAATAAATAGTTATCTATATTTTGTCTATAGACTATAACCTACAAAAGTAATAATTTATATTGTTATAACAATAAAATTTTTACGATATACCCTTTAAATCATTTATGCAGAACAATGTTCTGTACGTACAATTTACAAAGTTTGATATAATTTTCAAATATGGACAAAAAAATTAAACCCCAGACATTAAAGGGATTTCGAGACTTTTTACCTGAAGAGGCGTTAAAAAGACAGTATGTTATTGACATTATTAGGCGGGTTTTTGAACTTTATGGATACGAACCGATTGAAACACCGGCGATTGAATATTTGGAGGTCTTTACCGGAAATATCGGCGAGGATGAAAAACTTTTTTATAAATTTGAAGATGCCGGCGGAAGGAAAGTCGCTCTTCGTTATGACCAAACTGTTCCTACCTGCCGCTTTATTGCCCAATACCAGGATAAAATAACCTTGCCTTTTAAACGATACCAAATCCAGACTGTCTGGAGAGCAGAAAAACCCCAAGCCGGCCGCTATCGGGAGTTTCTCCAATGCGACGCTGATATCTTTGGCGTTGAAGATAGACTAGCGGATGCGGAGACGATTGCCTTGACAATTGATATTTTTAAGGCTCTTGGTTTTAAAAAACCTATCGCGCAAATAAATGACCGTGATTTATATAAAGATATTCCTTACAAAGCAATCGTCTCTATTGATAAATTAGAAAAAATTGGCAAAGATGGAGTAGTCAATGAATTAATTAAAAAAGGTTATAAAAAAGAAGAAGCAATAAAACTCCTAGAAAAAGCCACTTTAGTCAAACCGAACGAAAATCTAAAAACTGTTTTTTCTTATCTTGATCAATACGGAATGAAAGAAAATTATCAGTTTAAGCCCGGCCTCGCTCGATCCTTTTCTTACTCAAATGGAACAATTTGGGAAATTGTGGTGAAAGAATTTAAATCCGGTTCTCTAGCTGGTTGTGAACGATTTGATAGTTTGGTCTCTAGATTTTCGAACAAAAGTGTCCCTGGAGTTGGTTTTGCCATCGGCTTTGACCGAACTGTCTTGGCGATGGACGAACTTGGACTTTTTCCCAAATTAAAAACTAAAACAAAAGTCTTGATAACAATTTTTGATAAAAATCTTGTTAAAGAATCTTTAAAAACTACTCAACTTTTAAGAGAAAACAAAATCAATACTGATCTTTATCCAGACCCAAACGACCGTCTCGATAAACAGCTTAAATATGCCGATAAAAAAGGTATTCCTTATGTGATTATTATCGGACCGGAAGAAGTGAAGAAAAAAGTCGTCAAACTTAAAAACATGAAGACAGGGGAACAAAAAGAACTAACAATCGAACAAATTGTTAAATTGCTAGCAATATAGCCATGCTTATCAACCCGAATATCGCTATAATAGAAGCTCTGCCCGGCGTCGGCGGAGACGAGTCAAAGCTCTGGATGAAGGAGCTTTTGCTTTCCTATCTTAAGTTTAGCCAAAAAAAAGGTTTTAAATTTAGCTATCTTGATGATAATATCGTAAAAATTAATGGCCTGAATGCTTTTAAAATTTTCAAAAACGAAACCGGTGTTCACCGGGTGCAACGGATTCCAGAAACAGAAAGAAAAGGCAGAATCCATACCTCAACCTGTATCATAGTTGTCCTACCTCAAATCATCCAATCGGATATCCGAATAAATCCAAGCGACCTCGAATGGCAATTCTATCGCTCCGGTGGCCATGGCGGCCAAAACGTCAACAAGGTGTCAACCGCCGTTCGACTGACTCATAGGCCAACAGGGATAGTGACAACGGCAAGCCGCGAGCG
>Ga0172375_10013635_pt1 | contig 10056 bp, 5 predicted proteins | sample LakKiv1m_FD_114537 | JGI IMG/M metagenome (GOLD analysis project Ga0172375, IMG submission 114537) | Freshwater microbial communities from Kabuno Bay, South-Kivu, Congo - kab_092012_11.1m | ecosystem: Environmental > Aquatic > Freshwater > Lake | place: Democratic Republic of the Congo...
ACTGATAGTCTGGGCGGTGTTAAAGCTTCTCCATGCGTTTATCTGAGAAAGGCCAAGCTGTGAGGTAATATCAGAATAGCCGGATACCTGGCCAAGTTCATTATAGGTAATGTTGGTTCTTTGAGTTGTAGTCTCGACATCAAGTATAGTAGATAAAATAGAGGTAAGCCCGGTTGCTTGTTCTTTAAGTTTATATGTTACGCCAAAAGTTATATCTAAATCTTCTGTTCTCTTTTTAGCTTTATCGTAGGCCTTTTTAGCTTCATCGGCCTGCTCTTTCAAGGTTTTCGCATTGGCTTCTGCATCCAAAAGAGCGTCCTGGAGACGTACAACCTCGGCTATATTGAATTCCGTAAGCTCTTTATTCTTTTCTTCTATAGCTAACTTTAATTCCTTTTCCAATTCTGTTACAAGATTATTTGCGCCGGAAGAAGCTGCGTTTTTTTCATTCGATACTTGCTCAGCATAAAACTTATCTTCCTTGGCCTGCCAAAGCAAATCCTCAAATTTCCACGTAAAGCCATCCGCTCCCTGCAAAAGAGGGGTTAAAGCGTTGAATATAGCCATATGAGCTTCTTTTAGACTCTCTTCATTTGCACCTGCATTTACAAGGTTATAGAATATATCTATCTTTTCTTTTGCCGCCTGGGCAAGCGGTAACAATTCTTCAAATTCTGATAACATAAGTTCTGTATCCGATATCTGCTTAATAAGATCATCCGCAAATAACTGGTTTCCTGATGCAATAGCCTCTTCTTTATAGGTATTTAATAATACTAATTTATTAGTTAATGAGCTTATCCGTGCGCCAATCCAATTAACCGTATCATCAACCATATCTTCCACTGACCATATTACTTCATTTGCAACGCCATTAGTAAAATTGCGTTCCTTATATGACGTTACCCTGCCAAGATTATCGTAAATAGTTTCATCGCGAATAGTAACCGAGACTGTGTTTTTCTTAGATGGCAGCGATTTTGAAAATGAATCCGCTGAACCAAGAAATTTTTTATAAAGCACCGTACCGCTCTGAAGAGAATAAGCATTTGAACCAGATGTCTGTTCGTCGCTCTTTGCCTGTTCTTCCTGATTTAACAGTTCATAAACATGCTCTCTTGTAATGGTCTGGCTTTTTTCTAATACTTCCTGACCTGTAGTATTGTTTAGTTTATATACCTTAATATCATAATTAAGCAATTTTTTAGTATGCACATTATCGTAAATGAAGTTATCTTTAACAGTACGCTCGTTTGGAATAGTGCCTAACTCTCCTCCAGGGGCATCAAACTTTATAGTCTCCTGGCTTATAATACGGCCTTCTGTGTCATAAACTTCTATTACCTGATTTCTCTCTCTCAAATCACCAACGCTGTATGCATCTGTTGTAGTTGTCTTTTTTGTTAACTTGCCTTCCTGGTCATATTCTTCGGTCGTCTCTTTTATCTCTGTTATGGCAGCATCATAGCATGAAGTTATTTTTTCTGTCTTTTTGGCTAATTTACTTTCATCATATGTGTTTGTTATTTCTGTAGTTTTTGTTAAGTGCTCTATCCCGTCTACAATCACATAAATCTGTTTTGTTTCAGACGTCAGATTGCCTTCTCCATCATATTGATAAGTTGTATTTTCTCTGGCAATTAGATTTGTGCCTGTGGAATCATAAATTGATGCGAGCTCGCTTGTTAGTCGTCCTTCGCCATTGTATATATATGCCCTCTCTTCAATTCCAACCAGTTCCTCCTTGCCTTCAAAAACCTCGCTATAACCAGTTATATACCTATTTATAACTGCTTTGTTTTTTTTGCCATCAACATAGGTAAAGGTTGTGGTCTCTCTATAGGTTATACCAAGTTCTTTTATAGTAGTGCCGTCTTCCTGTTTTTTATCTACATCTTCCTTTATCGTCCTGATCTGCTCTATAAGCTGATTATCTCCATCATAGACATAATCTGTGAGATCCTGTCTCAGGAGATTGCTGTCTTTATCATAATCTTCATTTGTAGTGCTTTTAAGGAGTTCATTTTCATAATTATATTTCACTATATTATAGGAATATAACACCTCTTTCTTTAACGGATCTTGAGTATCTTTATCAATATTATACATCTCAGACTTTACCTCTATAAGCCTTCCTTCTTCATCATATGTATTGGTCAATTTTTCTACAGAATTAAGCACTGCTTCGCCATCCAATATAATATAATTTTCTTTTTCCTGATATGTAAGCCTGCCTTGCGCATCGGTCTGGCTTAGCCTTATTACAGAATAATTTCCAAAATCATTGGCAAAATCTCTTATCTCATCTGCTGCCTTCGTTGCTTCTTCAGATAGCACCTTGAGCCGTTCATATTCCACGCTCGCAATATCATAATTTGCTTCCATCTTAATAATTATCGCGTCTATCTTATCGCCCAGGGCATATATATTATTGAATAAGGTAGAATGAAGAGAACTGATCAAATCTTCGCTGGCTCCATTTTCGATAGCCTCTATTAAATCTCTTGATCCGGTATAAATCTGTTCTGCTAACAAGGCTATCTCCATAATTTCATCTTTCTTTTCCTGGGCCTTTGCAAGCTCTGCGGTTAATTTGGCCTGTTCTTCCGGATCCTGTGTATTGGAAAGTGTCCTTTGCAAGTCTTCAACTTCACTAACTGCATCATCCGCCATCGTCCATATTTCATTAATTGTGCCTTCAAAATCCGTTATTGCCCATAACACCATTCCTGCAGACAATCCAAAAGTAGTAACCGTATCAGTGTAACTGATAAGCTGGCCTATAGGATTGTAAACCATGTTTTCTCTGATAGTTATAGTCTGGGCATAAGCGGTCACAGGCATCTCTTCGAATACAGGCGTAATGGTTATTTCCTCACCGTTAACGATAATTGTAATGCTTTCTCCGCGAAGCAGTTTCCATCTTTCCTGCGGTATTAGATCTGATAAATTAACCGTAAAGCCTTCTTTTGAAGTCTCAAGTCCTGTAAGCTTTTTGTATATCCCTTCGCCATCTATGGTAGATGTGGTCCTGAAACTTAATTGCTGGCCTTTGAGGTCATAAACAATGTTGTCTACAACTGTTACCGTTGTCAAACTATCTATATTGTTAGTCTCTGTGTCTTTGTAAGTGATAATCCTGCCGAACTTATCGTATCCGACATCAGAACGGACAACATGCCTTTTTACGCTAAGTAAGCCATTGTCATCCTGTATAGTCGTGTCTAGAGTATATTTAATATATCTGTGATAATTATCATAAACAGTTTCGGAAGCCAGCATAACGGTAATTGTCGTAAGATTATCTTTGTCGCTTTTGCTTATCTCCCTGTAGCCTATAACTCTATTATATCTATCGTATTGAATGTTTTCCTGGCTTGTCTCTTCAGTAGTATCTATCGTGTACTCGCCGTCATTTTTGGTATGGGTCTTTTGACTAAAACCCGCTAATCTGTTCAAGCTATCATAAGTAGCTTTACCGTCTTTCCCTACCGCAGACCATTCAACATTGATAACATTGCCGTTATTCTGGGTAACACTGCTATTATAAGAAGTTAGCTGGTCGTATTTATTATAAGAACCGCTCCATGACGTATCTTTTGTCACATCTAAATAAGAAGTGGTTTCAGTATAGTAAATCAGTCTGTCTTTTTGGCCGCATTTACTCTGTTCATATGTGCTTCCAAGCCTGTCCGTGACTACGGTATAGCCCAGCGGCTCTTTTGTTTCCTTATGAAATTTAATTACATTTTTTCTGTCATCATATTCTATCTTAGACCAATCAGTATATGCGGTATTTCCTAAAATATCGGTTGTTTCCTCGTGATAGCTTCTAAGCAGTTTTCCATCGTATGTTCCTGCCGTCCAATCAGTATAAGAGATATTGCCCAGGGGGTCTGTTACTGCCATTTTATAATGCGTCAAAAGCTTATTGGCGTTTGTTTCATCTGTCCCATAAAACTCAGAATCCGGGGTGTAGGTGCCTTCTGACCATTTGATATGAGTAACGTTCTGCTGCGGATCAATCATATCCGCCTCGTACTCTGTCATAAGGCGTTTATCATTGTATTTAAAATTATCCGAATTTTTGAGCGTTACATTCCCGAGAGGATCGACTATCCTTTCATTTTCAATCCTGCTCGTCAAACCGTCTTTCATATAAACCGTCATTCCGTCGTCATATTTTATGTAATTAAATTCTCCTCCGGCTGAAGCGGCGTTTATAGTATCGGCTTTTGATTTCATTACCTGGTCTGTTATCGACTGCTCGCCTATAGCCTTTTCTACGTTATTCATATAAAGGCCTTTGTTCATATTATAATCAATGACGCGCTTATTCGAGCGGTCCTCTTCTATCTGACGGCGTTTCTGCATATCATCCATCTGGCGCTTCATTATTTCCTTTACGGATTCCAGGCGCAAAAATCCGGACCTTTCTTCGTATTTTTTTGTAGGCACCAGCTGGCTTCTAAAAGAAATTTCAGTTTCTTCAGAAGCCTGTTTTTCTTGCGGTCTTTTAAAGATGTTTTTGGAAATAAAGTCTGTTATTTTTGGGAAAAAATCTGGGGTAGTACTTGATAAAGATATGGGAGAGAAATTAGTAGCCCAAGATATATCATATATAAGAAATGTGAGTACCAGGGTTACTGATACTACTTTTAGCCATCTTTTGCCCTGCCAGTTTAGCATTGGCTTACCTCCTAAAAAAATAGCCGAATTGCCTCAAAACAAAGCGCTTTGCGAGCTCTTTTCGGCAACTCGGCTATCCTTTTAAAGGACCCTTAGTTTTGCGCCCCATGATTACTCATGGTTTGCTATTATCGGAGAGGTAAATCTATTTTAAATACTTTATAAATATATTTAACTTACATGGAAAAAATTTATTTTTTCCTCTACATTTATAGTATATACTATAATACTAATACTGTCAAGAGCAACTTATTAAATATCTTCAAAAAGTTCTATTTCTAAATATAGTAAAAGCGAATGTGGTGGTCCGTTTACGAATTTGTTCGAACCTATTTTAAAAAATAACGGTCTGTTCTCAACGAGGCTCGGCACACGGCCGCAGGCCGTCCGCACCCGGCCTGCGGCCGTGTGCGTCCTCGCCTGCCTTTAAGCTATCGGGCTCGTCCGCTGTCTCGCCTAAGGCCTCCCTAAATCACTATGACGGCGAGACGCCGAGCCAGCTCAATGCTCCAGCGCTTTGCAAAAGGGCAAATTTTTCCGCCGCCAAAAATTTGCCCTTTTGCTCAAAGAAAGAACAAGGGCTAAAAGAGTCAAGAAGAACAGATTTTGATGTAAAAATAATGTTTATATGGTAAAATAATACAAAGGAATATCTACTTATAATTATACATTTACAAGTATAAATAAGTCAAGGAAAAATATGATTGGTAATAATGTCAGGAGAATTAGAAAGAAAAAAGGATTGTCTCAGGAAAAACTTGCACGCCTTGCGGATATTTCGCTCAATACTCTCGCTAAAATTGAATTAGGTTTTGCCAAAAAGCCCATAATTCAAACAGTAGTTAAATTAGCAAGGGCTCTGGACATAAGCATAGATGCATTGGTGAAACAAGACAGGCGAAATGATGATTAAGAGAGGGCTGATATGAAAATTAGTAGCCCGATTTTAGTTAGTAACGTAGGCGTAGAATTTTAAGTCAGTTCTTTTTGAACATAATACCCTTGTTCCAAGATAAACAAATTTGTGTTTGACGTAAGCAGATTTTTTAATAAGCAAGGTAACGCCGTGTTATTTAAAAAAGTTGAAATAAGGAGACGCAAATGAATAATCCTTTTTTAGAGATTGTAAAAGAAGCGCTTGCAAACGAGGGAAAGTCTTTATCACAAGAAGACCAAGAATTATTATTGCGAGAATCAGAATCAAAAACGGCTTTAACTGACAATGAGAAAAAGGTTCTATCTTTTATTAACATCTTACTTTTTAGGAACTTTTTTAGCAATGTTAAGGCTGGACACTATTACTGCAATCCTGCTAAAATAAATGAGTATTATAATGAAAGTCCAGAGAGCCGTCTCGGTGGAGTTAAAGAGGGCATGCTTTATCAATTATTTGTGGCATACTATACTTTAAGAATTAAAATCTTAGATTGGGGCAAGTTGATAGATGATAATATTGTGAAAATGGTGTTTCTTGACGAAATTGTACGTGGCGTTGAAACCGAACTCTCCGCTTGTTTTTTCCCAACACCAGGACCGGTTAATTTCTCTCCTATGATGCGATTAGTTTCCATTAAAGCAAGATTAGAAAATTATGCACCAGGTATAACTTTTGATGAAATTTTTGAGGTTATAATCCCATGTGGCAAATGCAAAGTTAAGTTAAGACTCTATGCCCATAAAGGAACGGGTAAAGTTACTTGCCCGAATTGTAAACAGAGTTTTGTTTTTAATCCGGTAGATAGACTTCAACTAAAAGTTGTTGCTGATATGTGCGAGATTTGGAGGAACAGAAGGGAACTACTGGATAAAAACTATAAAACTATATGGAATCAGGAAAGAGATGTGCTAGAAAGAGAGATGCGAGAATTTGGTTTCGATCAATATATGCAATGAAAAAAGAGGAGATTGAAATATGCGCAAAAAACTAAAGAAAATTATGAAAGTTAAAGATAGAGAAGAAAGGGGAATAAAATTAAAAGAATATGCTTCAGAATTAGGATGTAGTTTACAAGGCATATCCGTAGATGGAAGACTTATTGAGGAAGAAGTTGTGAATAGAATTTTAAACGCTGAACGTTCCAAAAGAGAACATAATCTTTGGGTAATAGCCTTGTTATCTTCCGCGGCATCATTATTAAGTGCGATAGCGGCTTGGATCGCAATATTAAAATAAAGTTTTTAAAGAATATGAAAATTATTATTAAAATATTTCTGTTTATCTGCCTTGTAGTAATATTTACATTTATAGGTTACAAGATTTTTGAATTATCAAACCGTATTCGAAAAATAGAGAATAAACTCGGCGGGCCCAAGAAGATAGCTTGCAACGAAAAAGATACTGTTGAGAAAGTGCGCCGTTCAGTTGTCCGTGTTGTTGGCGGTGAATCCGAGGGATCGGGCTTCGCTATCCATAAAGGAGGTTTTATCTTAACCAACTTTCATGTGATTGCCTCTGAACCAGCCCCAAAAGTTATATTACCCGACAATAGTTTTGAGACAGGCCAGGTTATTATGGCCGATAAGGATGCGGATCTCGCCATTATCAAGATCAAAAAAGACCTTCCGGCGGTCAACTTCATGCGTCTTAGAGGAATATCTCCAGCGGAAGAAATTCTGGCTATAGGGTATCCGCTTGGAGGAGGACTGCCCGGGGAGTCGTTTGTTATTCGGGGATCATTTTCGAGATGCACAAAAGATAAGGAAAATGGGGTTCAATATATCATAACAGATATGACCATGGTTTCCGGAATAAGCGGTGGTCCAATGGTGAATATATGCGGGGAAGTGATTGGAGTTAATACTTCAGGACTATTGCTTGGGGGAATGGGTATAGCCGTTTCTTCCGATTCAATAATAGAGAAATACCGTCAGATGTCCGTTTCAAAAGACCCGCTAAAAGACGTACAGAAAACTGCTTTTGAACCCAATAAGAACGCGCTCGAAGCTGTCAAGGCTTTTTACAATTACCTCAAAGCGCGTAAGCTCGAAAAGGCTTTTGAGCTTTTGTCAGACAATTTCATCATGGGATACAGTTTTGAGCAGTGGGCATGGGGATATCGGCCACTTCTCGATACTACTATCGTTATAATCAAGCCCGACAAAGAAATAGTTAATAGAATACACGTAAAGCTGTCCACCAAAGACTTTGTTGATGATGAGATTGTATACAAGTATTTCGAGGGTTATTGGGATGTCCGGCAAATAAACGGAAAGTGGCTGCTTTGGGATCCGGAGATTCGAGAAGTAAAAGACCCGGAGCAGGACTGGTTCATAGATTATGATAAGCGCAAAGAAGTAGAGCAATTCGCTAAGACACACAAGGATTTTGAAAAATACAGGCAAGAAATGTATGAAATATCGCTTGAGCCCGAAAGCGAAAATTTAAGCCTGCAGGAGCTCTATGATAAAGCTAAAGAGAGAGTTGAAACGAGCGATGCTGAAAAAACAGGTACCTAAAGGGCATTGAGAAACAAAATAAAGACAGGGGATTAAATTTAAATATTGACTGGGTGTTAGGTGGGTTGAATCTTCGGGAATTAAAGTAAGAGTTTATAAGAGAGGTGAGGTTAAATGGTGAAAAAATACAAAATCTTTATTAGTGGCGCTCAGAAGGAATTAAAAGAAGAGCGCAAGGCCATTAAGAAATTCGTACTAGGGGATTCTCTCCTTTCGGATTATTTTGATGTTTTTCTATTCGAGGATACACCGGCAAAAGGCAAGTCATCAGAAAGCGCCTATTTAGAAGAGGTGCGCAAAAGCGATATTTATATAGGCATTCTTGGCCAGAAATACGGAGGGGCTGACAAAGGGAAAATATCTCCGACAGAAGCCGAGTTCCGGGAAGCTAAATCTAAGCATAAAGAGATTTTGTTTTATATTAAAGGCCAAAATACAGTTGACGAAAAACGAGATTCTGCCATGCAAAAGCTAATTAAAGAAATTAAAAATCCAAAGTCTGGCTACAGCTATAGGAGATTTGAGGATGCGGACGAATTAACCAATCTCGTTTATGAAAGTTTGATATCCTTTCTGAGAGGAAAAGGCGAAATCGGAAAGGCTGGATTTGATCAGCGGATCTGCGAAGGCGCCACCTTTTCCGATATTGATGAAGCAAAGGTTAGATGGTTCTTGAAAGTTGCGCGTACGAAACGTAATTTTCCTCTAGGTTTAGATTCATCGGTAAAGGATGTATTCACGCATTTAAAACTACTGAAAGACGGCAAGCTCACGAATGCTACTATTTTGTTGTTTGGCAAGAATCCAAGGAATTTTTTTGATCAGGCAAAAATTAAATGCGTTCAATTGCCAAATACCGAGGTCGTAAAGCCTTTTTCCTCATATCATATTTACGAAGAGGAAAATCTCTTTGAGCAGGTTGATAAGGCGGTGGCTTTTGTTCTGGATGCTATCAAATTTCCTGTTATTCAGCAGGCTCATACGGTGCAGGTAGCGCGGCCTCGGGAAATTCCTGAGTTTGCTATCCATGAAGCTATTGTTAATGCTGTAGCGCACCGCGATTATAATAAGACGTCTTCTGTTCAGGTGATGGTATTTCTCGATCGGGTTGAGGTTTGGAATTCCGGAACGCTTCCGGAGAATTTAAAGGTGGAAGACTTAAAAAAGCCTCATGCTTCTCACCCATCTAATCCGACATTAGCGAATGTTCTGTATTATGGCAATTATATACAGCAAGTAGGTTCCGGCACTACAGAGATGGTACGTCAGTGTAAAGCATATGGCCTGCCGGAGCCAGAGTTTGTTTCGGTGCGAAATCTTGAGTTTAAGACGATACTGGCAAGGGATATTTACACAGAGGATGTTTTATTAAGGCTCGGGTTAAATGAACGGCAGATGGAAGCTATTAAGTTTGTCAAGGTAGAAGGACGTATTACCAATAAGGAATACCAGGAAAAATTTAACTTGAAAAAAAGACAGTCCACAGATGATCTTAAGGAACTTGAAAATGAGGGAATTTTAGCGCGGGTTGGGACAACGGGCAAAGGAACCTATTATATTTTGAAAGGGGCACCAAAGGGGCGAAAGGGGCATTAAAGGGGCACCAAAGGGGCGAAAGCGCGATTATGTCTTGAATAGAGTTAGGGCCTAGGGTATAATTACTTTACTATTTTTTACATCAAAATCTGTTCTTCTTGACTCTTTTAGCCCTTGTTCTTTCTTTGAGCAAAAGGGCAAATTTTTGGCGGCGGAAAATTTTGCCCTTTTGCAAAGCGCTGGAGCATTGAGCTGGCTCGGCGTCTCGCCGTCATAGTGATTTAGGGAGGCCTTAGGCGAGACAGCGGCCGAGCCCGATAGCTTAAAGGCAGGCGAGGACGCACACGGCCGCAGGCCGGGTGCGGACGGCCTGCG
>Ga0172375_10013639_pt1 | contig 10055 bp, 9 predicted proteins | sample LakKiv1m_FD_114537 | JGI IMG/M metagenome (GOLD analysis project Ga0172375, IMG submission 114537) | Freshwater microbial communities from Kabuno Bay, South-Kivu, Congo - kab_092012_11.1m | ecosystem: Environmental > Aquatic > Freshwater > Lake | place: Democratic Republic of the Congo...
ATCCCAGAAGATTCTGTCAGAAATACAGCCGAAAATCCAAGAATTGCAGAAAAAATATAAAGATGATAAAGAAAAGCAGATGAAAGAGATGATGGGTCTTTATAAGGAGGCTAAAATAAATCCCTTTGGCAGTTTTCTTCCTCTTCTTATCCAGCTTCCTATACTTTTTGCTTTATATCAGGTTTTTTGGAAAGGGTTTCAGCCTAGCTCTATGTCGAATCTATACGGTTTCGTTCCAAATCCCGGAGTTATTAATCCTTCCTTTTTGGGACTGATTAACCTTTCTGAAGCCAGCATAGTTTTAGCTTTTATCGCGGGCATCACTCAATTTATTCAGACAAAGATGATGACGCCTAAAGCCAAAAAAGATCCAAAATCCTCATCTCAAATTTCAGACAGGATGCAAAGTCAGATGCTTTATCTTCTTCCTCTCTTTACAGTCTTCATCCTTTGGAAGCTTCCTGCTGCCATCGGCCTTTATTGGGTAGTTACTTCTGTTTTCTCCATAGTCCAGCAGTATTTCATTTTAAAGCCTTCAAAACAACATGATAACTCAAAATAATTTACAAAAGCTGGAGCAGATTGTTGAAGAATTTTTCAGAAAGACCACTTTTGAAGTTGAAATTGAGTCTTTATCTCAAAATGAATCAACTCTATCTGTAAAATTGAGGACGTCAGAGCCGCAGATTTTAATAGGGGAAGGGGGCCAGACTTTATCTGAGATACAGCATCTCCTAAGGGCTATTTTGAGAAGGAAAATAGCCGAGAAGGATGAATCCGGACTGGAAAAAGAAAAAGAGAGCTTTTATTTGGATTTAGATATCAATAATTACAAAAAGAAAAAATCAGAGTATTTAAGAGAATTAGCCAGGAATACGGCAGACGATGTTTCCCTAACAAAAAAAGAGAGAGTTCTCTCTTCTATGTCCGCTTATGAAAGAAGAATTATACACATGGAGCTAGCTGACAGGTCAGACGTTATTACAGAGAGCTCAGGAGAAGAGTCGGACAGGAAAATAATAATCAAACCAAAACCCTAATCAAAGGTTGAGAGGTTTCAAAATCAGAATGTCAGGGTTTATCAATTGGAGTAATAAATAAGACCCCAAAAGGAGCAAAAGGCCGACAATCGCAGAAGTAATTGTATCTCTGGCATCTTTCTGGGTAGCGGCGTTACCGGCCGAAGTAAGATACCTCAACCCTCCATAGACTAGCATAGAAAAAGCAGCTAAGCCAGCTATCATTATTGAAAAAGTGAACAGATAAGAAACTAGCTCTGGAAGTGTTGTCTGGTCGGTAATTGTCATCACGCCTCCTCCGGGCTTAGGGACAGAAGGCCATTCAACCTCGGTCCTCCCATTGGCAATTAGGGGCAAAAGGAGAATAAAAGAAACGAGAAGAAGGGATATGATTCCCTGATTTTTTTTGTTTGAAAAAATATTTAATAACATCTTAATATATAATATGATTTTTTATCTTTCTCGGCAATAGGCTTATTCTCCGGTTTCCATACTGAAGCTTTGCACATCTGAAAAAAATTCAATTGCCACTACAATAGTCCAGCCGAATAATATAGCTCCCACGTAGGGAATAAATTCGAAAATAGAGATTATCCCGGCTCTTAACCCGACCCTTCCCAGTCTTTTCAACAATGTGGTTCCTTGTTTTTTAATTGCAGCTGATTTCTCTTTTGTTGTCGACAATGACTTCTGGTCTTTAAGATTTTTTTCTCCTCCTGAGCGGACAAAAACCCAAGTTCCAAAAATGACAAGGCCAATAATGTCTAATATCCCAAAATCATCTAATCTAAAACATATTAAAACAATCCCGAGAATATCAATAGTCAGGGCGATAATAAGCATAACAGGAAAGACCAGGAATGCTTCCAATGCTCCTTTTGGAGAAAAACCAATCATAATTTATTAAATGCCTTTTGCTTGTTTTATTTTTAAGACTTCTTCCGGCGCGGTGGTGATAATTTGATCTTCTGTGTAAGAAGCCACTACTTTTATTGAGACATGTTTTTGTCCGGCGAAAAACATTCCCTCCCCGACCTCAGCTTCCAGCAAGAGATACTTTTCCTCCTCTGTCAGGTTGAAAGTTTTTTGGACAATATCCATCGTCGCAGAACTTTGCTTCATTAAAAACTGAAGAGAAGAGTTGGTGATAATCGGTTGCCCATAATTTGACTTCATAAAATCTCCCACATCCTGGGTTATGGTAGTTACCCCCAGCCAATATTTCCTGGCTCTTTTGCATATTCCGAACAAAAAGGAAGCTCCGTCTTCGTTCCTCATCATCCACCAGGCTTCATCGATAACCAGTATTCTCTTCTTCAGTTCAGACCTTACTTTATTCCAGATGTATCTCATAATGATAAACATCGCCATAGGTCTTAATTCGTCTTCCATGTCTCTGATGCCAAAAACAACAAAAGGTTTGTCCATTGAAATATTGGTTGGCTGGTTGAAAAACTGAGCGAAGGTTCCTTTAGTAAATTTTCTGATTCTTTTGACTAGAGAATCGGCTCCTTCCATGCCCTCGAGAACCTGTTCTAGGTCTTCCATTAAAGGAATCCTTTCTTTCCAGGCTGTAGGGTCTGTCTGGGGAGTAATGTCTTTTGCGGCATAGGTTTCTGTCAGGGCTCTGTCCAAAATTGCGTCTTCTTCAGCGGTTAGCCCTCCAAGCATAAGCCTTAATAGTCCTACTAAGTTGATAATGTTTGACCTTAAAACGTCTTCAGCCTTTTCATCCTCTCTTGGGGTTGGTAAGTCAAAAGGATTAATATGGTTTGGGGCCGCCAGAGATATATTAAAGAAAGACCCTCCGACAGCATCTGATAAAAACTGATATTCATTCTCCGGGTCAACAATAATGCAATCAACCCCGAGCATTAAAGACCTTAGGATTTCAAGTTTTACGGCATAACTTTTGCCAGACCCTGATTTGGCGAAGATTACGGAGTTGGCGTTTTCCAGGCTAAACCTATCAAACAGTATCAGGGAGTTGTTGTGCCTGTTGATTCCATACAGAATACCTTCATTAGAACTTAAATCAAAAGACACAAAGGGGAAGGTGCTGGAAAGAGGCCCGGTATTTATCTTTGTGTGGACTTGGATTTGGTCTAAGCCATAAGGCAAGCTGCTGTTAAAGCCGCCTCTTTGCTGATAAAGGGCAGGTTTGATATATATAAGCCTCGATTCCAGAATAGATCTTAAATTTACTTCAATATCTTTTATCTCTTTTTCGGTTTCTCCATAAACAGTGAGATAGAGTCCGAAGTTGAACATTCTTTCTTGGGCGGTCTGAAGCCTGTCTCTTAAATCTTCCAAATCCCGGTAGGCTATTTCTAGGGTAGGGTCCCTTATTAATCCTTTTTCTTCTCTTTCCATAATTTCTGCTTGGACTTCAGTTACTCTTTTTCTTAATTCTTTCAGAACCTGGCTAGTTTCAACAGGGTGGATATGAAAACCTATGTCCATAGGGGTATCAAGATTAATGACAGGGGAGAACCAGGCCGTACTCAAATATCTCGGGTAAGAGAAAATGAAAAAAGCCTTGGCAAATCTTTTGCCCAACTTTAAGGAATCGGCTGAAATTGAGATCGAGGAAGGGGCGATAATGTCAGCCGCTCTTATCGTTGGCGCTTCAAATATCTTCTCCTCCTCGGTTTTTTTTCTTTTTGAAAACGGAAAATTTATCATATTTATTCTAATATTTCCGGAGGTATTTCCGGGTAATATCCTACTTCGGCTTCTTCCGGATGGTATTGGCTCCAAAATAATTCAATAAGCTCGGAAGTGTTCAACGGGACACATTGCAACCCGCATCTTCTAAGCCCTAAAGCTACAAATTCCATTCTTTGCCATAGCTGTGATTTTGATCTTTGGAACTGCTCCTCTGTCGGCTCTGCGGTTGATCCTTCCTTTTTTTTGCCTCCTCCCATCCCAGGTATCTCAACCAAGGTGAATGGGACTACAACGTAGAACGTTTTTGACATAATTGCTCCTCCAGCGATAAGATCCCTCACAAATTTCTGATATTCAGCCGTCTGCATTTTTAAGAGTTCGTTCTCCTGGGCCCTCTCTAAATCTTTCAGCTTGTCCAAATACCCCGTTATATTTAGTTTCCTTGATTGGACGACTATTTCCAACGGGAAATCGAGAGAATTCAAAAAATTTTGGAATTGGTAAATAATGGCATTTTGTTCTTCATCTGATTTCAAAGCAAAATTTAGAGAGGAAACCATAACCACCCCCCTTAAAGATTTATTTCTTAAAACTATAACGCCCTGTTTTATCTGATCTATCTCTAAAAATTGTTGCGTACTTCCTTGAGCCATAATCACTTAGTTTTAGTTTCGATTTGGGTTTGTAAGTTCTTAAGCCTGCTTTTTGAGGCAACCCTTAAAGAAGAATCTTCTGCCACTTCTTTTTTCTTCTCTTCTTTTTTAAAAACCATTATCTGGGATTCGGCTTTTTTCCAAATATATATTTTAGGGGAAATGTAGAAAGTTAAAAAATTACCCAAAATCGTGGGCAAGTCCCTGCCGTTTATCTTTAAAAAAGCCAATGCTAAAGAAAGTGCTCCCAAAACAATGCAGGACATTATAAAAAGATAAGAGGGAAGCATAAACTTGAGAACGGCGCATGTCGCAATAGCCCCTCCGATGTAGACGGCTTGCCTTATAGTTAAAGGTCCGATTATCTTTGCCTTATAATCAATAAATTGAGGGACAGTAAAACGCATAATTATTCAATTGGCTCTCTATAGGAGTCTGGCCTTTGGGGAGAAGAAGGTTTCTCTTCTGTCACCCCTGCGGGAGCGACGTATTCTTTTTCTGCGGCGACCTCTGTCGGGGCGCTTGTTGCTTTCCCGACTATCTCTAAAACTGCTTTTACCGGATAAAAGATGGTTCTGAAGATTTCCTGGTCGATTTTTCTTGCTCTTTCAGGATCTATTCCTAATTTTTTCTCTAAAACGTCTTTGAAATCAGCCGGGGAGATGATGCCAAGTAAAACTTGGCCGACAAAGTCCACAACTCCGTCTAGATGTTCCTCAGCGTTGTTTTTTTTACACGCTTCCTCTGCGTTATCTCCGGTTTCTTCGGCGAATAAGGCGTCTTTTAGCTCTTGAGGGAGGGTATTATATAGTTTCCAAAATTTTTCTTTTGAGATTTCTTTTGACATGATTTTTTAGTTATCTTCCCCTATAATACCATAAACAAAAAAACAGGACAAAACTGTAAGGAAGCGGGGATTTTTGGCTAGTTCGGTTGCGCCTTGACAAAAGCTAAAAAGAGTTATATAATTTAGGAGCTAAGGGAAATCTTATATCTCTTAGTTTTGAACATTAAAATCAAGGAGATTAACGGAAATGATAGAGACTTTTTTGGGAACACTGGCAGGTCTTATAATTTTTTGTGGATTGGTTTTTTTTCTTATTTGGAACGTTTTGGCTCCGAGAAATATCTGCTTTACTTTCGTTAAAGAGAGTATGGCCAAGATAATCGTCAGGGGCGATAAATTTGAAAAAGTCATCATCCAGTGGAGGGAGCATGTTTTGGATCCCGAATGGAACGTTGTTGACGGCCATGAAAAAAGTAGCGTCTGGGGAGGCTTGTGCTTCTATGGTTTTTGGCCCCTCCTTGACGTCCTTAGCTACGGCTTCAAGTGGACCGGAGTTACAGAAGATGGGGAGAAAGATCCTCATCCCAAAGAGAAAATAGACTTCGTTCTTTTGAGGGCAGACGTATATTGGTGCCAAGTAGAAAATGCCGAAGATTACAATCTTCTTCCTTTAAACTTAGAGCTTCTTTTAACCATCAGGATTGTTAATCCGTACAAGGCCTTATTCAACATCCAGAATTGGCTGGAAACGGTGATTAACAGGATGAAGCCCAAGGTCAGAGACATAATAACCCAGAAGAGCTTCGAAGACTGGATTAAGAAAAAAGAGAATCTCGGCGACGAAATTTCTAATGGCGCTAAAGATCTCTTAGGCGAATTCAGGAATATTTATGGCGTAGACGTCGTAAAAATACAGATAAAGGAAATTAATCCGCCTCCGGAACAGAGAACGGCCACTCTCAAAAAGTATCTTGCCGAGCAGGACAAAAAGGCTATTGAGGTTGCCGCTGATGCTGAAGCGGAACGTTTGAAAAAGGTTGCCACAGGCGAGAAGGAAAGAATCGAGATAGTATATAAAGCGGTTCAAGGGTTCGGGGATGTCGGTAGATTGGTTCGGACGCTGGAGGCAGCGGAAAAAAGTTCTTTAGCCGCCAGTCTCACGGTGCAGGCGATACCCGGTCTTTCGAACATCTTGGGAGGAATTTTCGGAAAGCCAGTAGAGGATGTTACCCAAACCGAAATAAAGCAGATGAAGGAGATTATCGAGAAAATTGCCAATAAATTTGGCATATAGTACAAGACACAACACAGGGTTGGCGCCCATGCCAACCCTGTTTTTTATTATCGCGGTCTGCCCCGGACAGGACCTTGGGGGTTTCTCGGCCGACCTCTCGGAGTCGATCCTCCTCCTGGCGGAGGTGGCGGGGGTTGCTGTGGCGGAGGTGGCGGGGGTTGCTGCTGCTGCTGTTGTTGTTGTTGCTGCTGCTGGTGGCTCGTTAAAAAGTTTGGGAATCTTTCGAACCAGTTTAGCATTTCTTTCCCGGTAGAATTATTAAAAGCCCATCTTATAAGTTTTGGATTATGCCAATAAATAGTATTCAAATCCGTTTCTCCCAGGGTGTTCAGCCCTCTCTGTCCATCTAAAACAGAAGACAATTTTTCTTCACTTAAAGAGTCTTTTAGCTTTTGTAAATGGCTAGAATTTATCTCTCTTAAGGCTAATCTAAACGGAAGATTATCGACGCTGGCTACGTCGGGTATGTCTTTCGGTTTTAATCCTTTAATATGAAACAGAGAAGTCGCTTCATTCTCCGTTATGCCGTATTGCTGTTGTATTCTAATTATCTCTCCCGCGATTGTGTTAGACTTTCGATTTCTTTCATTTATATCTTGCATGCCTGATGTTTCGAAGTCTGTTTTTATATTTTTTGTTAATTTTTCAGGTAAAGCATCAAAAATGTCGCCAGCTTCTTTTTTATAGCGGGGGTCTTTCTTAAACTTATCAGCTATTTGAAAAATACTATCTTTAAAGTCACCCGTTGTTTTTTGGAAAGTCCCTTCGTCTTTCATGCCGCTCGCCAGATTTAGCCTGTCCTCTTCTATTCCCAAATTTTTAATATAATTCATTTTTTCCTGAATACTCATCTGTTTCCACCCATCGGGGGTAGATACTTTTCTCTGCTTAGCGGCATATTCTGTAAGGGTTGGAGCAATTATTGATGCAGGGCCTTTGGTCGCCCACTTAGCGACAGCTCCAAAGGGATTAGAGTATTCTCTCCCTCTCCATTTTATTTTATGAGAGCCTCCTTGGCGCTCTCCCCAATCGGCAGCCTTTGACATTCCCTCAGCGGCTTTTCCTAAAGCTGGGGCCACTAATTTTCTTTGAGCCAGGGATCCAGCGAAATTGCCTGCATTATCCAACCCCTTTTTGCCCCACTGGAGAACCGTTTCCGTGCCTCCGCTTGCGGCCTTAAGACTGATGACAAATCCGACAATTAAAAAGACAAGTACGGCGGCGCCGAGAATAATATCGTTTAGAGAGGCGAAAAAGAAACGAAAAATATCTACAACCTCCTGAGAAGATCCTCCCCCTACGTCAGGAGCAGAAATTGCCCCAAAACTGCCAGAAAGAGCCGTCATGGCAATAGCTCCTAATTTTAAGAAAAATCCAGCTATTACTCCAATAAAAGCCCATTGCACAAAATATTTCTCCCAAGAGTTATAAACGCTTTTAGACTCTGGTAAAATCCAGCAAAACCAGGCTATAGGAGCTAATATCACCAAAATCCAGATGGCGATATACCTCAGTAAGAATAGGAGGAAGTAAAGGAAAAAGACTAGGCTGGAAAACAATCCAAAGAATATTATTGTTATAAACTTTACTACGTTTTCTACTAGTCCGCTTAGGCTGACTATTTTTATGGTCTTGTCAAACAATCCGGTTAGATCCCCCTTTAGTAATTGGTTAACGTTGTTAATCCCCTCGTTAAGGGGGTTGAATATTTGCAAAAAAGTAGTCAAAGGATTAAAATCGAGGAATGATCTTGTTAGAGCGTTGGCGACGTCTACAACCATCCCGCAGATTACTCCGCTGAAATTTATTAAAATTATGACAAGAATAAACTTTGGGAGCAATTTTTTAAGCCCGTAATTTTCCAGCCGTAAAATCGTTGATAAGGCAATAAAAACTAAAACCAAGACAAACCCTAAGTTAGCTATGGACAGAGTCGCCTGCCAGCCCGCGTCGACGATTCCTTCATGGGTAAAAGGCAGGGTGATTAAATACCCGCCCGCGACCAATTTGAGGAGAACTAAAGAAACAACAAATAATAAATAAGAAATTGCGCACCCGATTAGGAGGGTTGCCATTAACCCGAACAGGAATGGCCAAGCGGCGACCCAAATAGAGCCTCCTATAATAAAATCAGGTATTTTTTTCACAGAGTCCCAAATATCAGTCCAGATATCTGCTGCATGAGCGTTATGCAGTGGGAAAAAAGATAAAAACAGTCCAATTCCTAAAACTAGGAAAAGGCTTTTTTTATTCTGAGAAATAATTTTAAACAGTTTAGACATGAGCTTAAATTATTCTATCATAACAAATCAAAAAGATATATTCCACCACTTGCCGAAGAATTCAACCTGGAATCCCATAAGTGTCAGGATTATATTAATAATAATCCATGAAGTAAAGACGATTATGTACCCTTTTAATGCTGATTTAAGGATTGAATTTGCCTGTTTTATAGTGTCAGCAGCTCCCATTGAAAAGTAGTAAACAGCTCCGATACCTAGAGCCAACAAAACCAATACGATTAGGCCAACTTTCCACAAAACAAAATCAATAATGTTTTGTAGCGAGAAGAAAATATGTTTAAATTGACATTGTTCTCTTTCATCGTATGGCGTATTAGAATCGTCATAGCTTCTTCCACAGGGGACTATGCCGCTGCCCGCTTTACTGGAGGGTATTTTAGAAGAAAGGGTAAAATTCCAAAGACTACTCCAGTCCCCAGTCTCATTACATTTTTCATCTAAACAAGAGCGGGCAGTCCATTGATATTCTCCTAAACATTTTAGCCCAGGGCTGATAGTAGGGAGGATGGTTATTGTTGGGCCGACAATCTCTTGTCCTGCTTTAGCTAAACAGTCGCCGCTTTTTTCTTCTTCTGAAGTCGAAATAAAGTCTATTTTATACTGATAAAATTTCGCCCCCGGGACATCATTCCAGCCGAGAGAACTGTTAACATAAGTATTACCATTATTTTCCGGATAAGGCGAAGACGGGGCTGCGAGTTTGAATGTTTTAAATTTTTGGACATTGCTCCATTTGCCGCAAAATTCTCCTTTCTCGTCGGCACACGTCTTTACTCTCCACCAATAATCGGTAGACATTTTTAAAAGAGGATAATCTACGTTTATTTCTGGTATAGGTAGCAGGCCTTTTTCTCCAGAAAGAATATTATTACTAAATTTTTCATTGGTTGAAATTTCGATGACGTAGGACTTAGCTCCCGGTACTCCCTCTTGATCGTTCCATCCCCATTCGAAATGAACTGGGATTGTTACATCTGTCGCGTTAATATTGGGTGCAGTTAAAACGGGGGGCATCCCTGTGGTCCTGAAAGACCACTCTTGGCTATAACTTGCCTCGCAATCTTTCCCTGCATAATCCCAGCAAGTTTTAATCTTCCATTTGTAAATTTTATCTAATTCTAAGCGGCCATAATCAATATTAGCTTCAGATACAACCACAAATTTGTCTCCTGTGATATTGGGCGTTAAATAGTAATAGTAAGACATACTGCGGGGGATTCCTTCCCAGTTGAGATTTAACGGTAAACCAACAGGGTTTTGCCCCTCCGGGTCATTAGCCGGAGATACGAGGGTTGTGGTTTGTAGCGACCCAATAGTTTCAAATTTCCA
>Ga0172375_10013641_pt1 | contig 10053 bp, 9 predicted proteins | sample LakKiv1m_FD_114537 | JGI IMG/M metagenome (GOLD analysis project Ga0172375, IMG submission 114537) | Freshwater microbial communities from Kabuno Bay, South-Kivu, Congo - kab_092012_11.1m | ecosystem: Environmental > Aquatic > Freshwater > Lake | place: Democratic Republic of the Congo...
AGCTTTACAATAGCTTTAAATCTCTCATTAAAATATTTAGTAAATGAAAATTCTTCATGGCGAAGACGCCAATAAATCATACGGAAGGCTACAAATAATTACAGACGAACTTAAAACTAAAGGGTTTGAAGTGGAATCTTATGATATTTCCGAACTGGATATAACCAACTTAAGACAGAAACTAAGTTCAAGTGAATTATTTGCTTTATCTAAATGCATTGTCATTAAAAATCTCCTCGGGTCGACAAAGTCAAAAAATGTAGAGAAAATTATTAATATCCTTAATCAAGAAACAAACCACGAAATAATTCTATGGGAAAATAAAACCATTACTCCAACGGTACTTAAAAAACTTCCAAAAGCAAACGTAGAAAATTTTACAATAAGTCCGGTAATTTTTAAATTTTTAGATTCACTTAAGCCGAATAATTCAAAAAACATACTTTTGTCATGGAAAAAGTTACAAGAAGAAGGTATTGAACCTGAGTTTGTTTTTAATATGATAGTACGACAAATAAAGCTTTTAATCCAGGCAAAATCAGGACCTTCTTTGATTAAACTCCCTCCATATCCAAAAAGGTTAATCACCCAACAAGCAACATATTTTTCAGTTGATCAGCTACTTAATATGTATCATTGGTTATTTATAATAGATATAAAAATAAAAACAGGAATGGGAGGAAACACAATTTATAATTTAATAACAAATTTCCTTCAAAAAATATAAAGTAGTATGATATGAAAATAGGGGTTAATAATTAAACTCACAAATGATAAACAAAACACAAAAAGGTCAAGGAGCTGTGTGGGTTATTCTAATAATTGCTGTAATCGCACTTATAGCATTATGGATATCAAAAAATCCAAGTTTGCCGACAAGCAAGCCAGTATCAGAAAATACTGATGCAATAGTATCTCCTTCAGCTACAGTCACCAATACCCCATCAAAATCTCTACAGGAAATTGAACAATCACTCAAAGAATTAAATACAGATAGCCAGGAAATAGACAAAAGCTTAAATGATACACAATTAGATATTACTCAATAAAATGAAAACAAATAAAATTATTACAACCTGTGTTTTATTAATTGGTATTTCTTATTTATTACCATCAAAAGCATTTGCCGTTCTAAGTCCAAATATAAAAATAAAAGATACCTATATTCCGGTTGTCACTGTGACTGTTTCGCCCACACCAACACCTTCACCCACATCATTGATTATTAAAAGACCAACGATAAATTTACAATTTAAAGTAACCTTAAAAAAAACCAACGCTCTCAAAGAAATTAATAGACGTATAGAAAACCTCAATAAACTAATTAATAAAATAAAAAACATTAATAGAATTACCGATACCCAAAAAGAGACTTTGGTTGCTCAGATTAATATTGAAATAACAAAGCTAACAGATTTACAAACTGAAGTTGAAAATGAAACGGATGCTGCAAAGCTCCAGGAACTTAAAAAATCAATAACCGAATCGTACAGAGTATATGGGTTATTTATGCCAAAAATTCAAATTATTGCACATGCGGATAAAATTATTGATATCGCAAATAGCATGCTTTCAAAAACAACCGATGAGGGGCTAAAAAAAATTATTACCGAATCAATTGCTAAAGCACAAAGTGCTATTGAACTTGTCCTTAAACTTGAACCTGATAAATACCCCGGGAATAAAACAGAATTAAATGAAGCAAAAAACATGCTTCGTGAAGCAAGAATAAATTTAAATTCTGTATTTTCTTCAATCAAGGGTCAGTAATCCTGCTTTCGGTTGTTTTAGTATAAAATATATATAAATTAACTATATTTTTTGTTGCTAATTTCAACAATGAGAATAAACATTTATTTTGAATTAATCTAATCAAATGAAAAAAATACTTTTTTCATTATTAGTTTCAATATTTCTCATTTTTCCTAATTTATGTTATGCCAAAAGTTACACCATTGACATGGCAAATATTGATATTGTTATTAACAAAGATGGGTCAGCAAATATAGAAGAAACCAGAACATATACATTTTCGGGACATTTTGAAAATGGTTGGTGGTCAACGGGAACAAAAAAAGCTTGTACAAACTCAAAATGTGATCAATTAATTATAAAGGATATTCAAGTAAAAGAAGGTGAAAATATTATTCCTTCAACAACATCAATTGAAAACACACAAAATGTAGTTAAGTGGAATTATATTGCTGATAATGAAACAAAAAATTTTACAGTTTCATATATTATCAAAAATGCTGTAAATAGTTATCTTGATATTTCAGAATTTTATTGGCAAATCATCCAAAACGGCTGGAGCGTACCAACTCAAAATTTAAAAGCCACAATTCATTTACCGTACCCTGCACCAGACGAATCAATAAAGGCATGGGGGCATGGCCCACTAAGCGGAAAGGTATCGATACCTAATAACTCAACAATTGTCTATTCCGCACAAAGTATTCCGGCCAACACATTTGTTGAAGGCAGAATGCTATTTCCAAAACTTACTTCGGTGAATGCTGAAAACGAATATGCATTAGAAAGAATTACTCAAGAAGAATCAAATTGGATAAATGAAACAATCACATCAACAAACTTAAAAACAAAACCTGTAAATATTTCATTTGTAATTATCACATTATTCATAACAGCGATACTTTATATTTATAGATTCATATATTGGTTGTATAAATGGAAAAAAATAGGTAAGGATTATGCTTTACCGAAAATTAATTTATCAGGAAGTTTGCACGAACCCCCTTCAAATCTTGAACCTTCTTTGGTTGAAGCAATAATAAATTCAAATCACAAACCAAGCTCTAAATCAATAACGGCTACGATTCTAGAATTATGTCGTAAAAAACTATTAAAAATTTCTCAAAAAAATCGTGGACCTATATTGGGAATTTTTTCGCAAGAACCGGAAATAATATTTGAGCTTCAAAAAAATAATACCGAAAAACTTACAAAAAACGAAAGCGACATTGTTAATTTGTTGTATTTTGAAGAAAACTCACCAATTTCAAATTCAGAAATGTTAGATAAATTGAAAAGCGATAGCAACGCCAGAATGCGTTTCCAAACATGGAAATCGCAATTTGAAAATCAAATGCTAAATAATGATTATTTAGATAAAAACAGTCATAAGGCTCAAGGAAAATTAGGTCTTGAAATATTTATATCGGCTATTATCACTTTTTTAATAATTATTGTTTTAAGTAGTTTCTCAATACTAATAACAACGACACCAATTATTATTTCAGGTCTAATCGGACAATATATTTCTTTCATAATTGCCATGGTGATTTTAAATCAATTTATGGACCGCTTAACTATCAAAGGAGCAAAAGAAAAATCTTCTTGGTTAGCTTTTAAAAAATATCTTAAAGACTATTCTGTTACAAAAAATTCTCCATTAAGTTCAGTCATAATTTGGGAAAAATATATTGTATATGGAGCAGCTCTTGGCATATCTCTAAAAGCATTATCGGAACTTCCAATAAAATTTGGGGATGAAGCAAATAATTCCTTTGTTTATCTTGCGGCCATTAATGCAAACAATAATCACTTTGATCTTTCAACAATTGGTACAAAACTTGATACTGTAAGTACGTCATTTTCCAGCTACGGTGCATCCGGAACCGGAAGTAGTGGTGGATTTTCCGGCGGCGGTGGGGGAGGCGGCGGTGGGGGAGGCGGCGGAGGAATGAGTTAAATATATCCAAAATGTGTGTTACAATATCCCATATTGTTCTTAGGCCGAGCATTTAGCTCGTCTCGCTTGACGCTCTCACGATTGTCTTGCAAGTATTTTCCATAGGACAATCGGGGACTTTCCCCAACAAAAAATATGTTTAATCAACGCCGTTCTGGTGGTCGTGGCTTTTCTGGTCACGAATCAAATCGTGGTGCCAGCCACAATTTAAGACGCCATTCTTTTGGTAACAAAAGAACTCGTTACATGCCCAAAGCGCTAGATCCTAGATTATTTGTTCGTAAAGCGATGCCCGAGGTTCAAGACGACACAGTAACAAATAAATCATTTTCAAATTTTGATCTTTCTAAAAAGCTTTTAACAAACATAATGAATAAAGGGTATGTAACTCCAACACCAATACAAGATAGAGCTTTGAAATTATCTTTATCGGGAAAAGATATTCTGGGATTGGCCGATACGGGAACAGGAAAAACCGCAGTGTTTGCACTTTCTATAATAAAAAAGATAATAGAAAATCCAGGAGAAACTGCTTTGGTCATTGCACCAACGAGAGAGCTTGCGGTTCAAATTCGTGATGAAATAAGATCACTCTCAAGCGGAATTCAAATATACTCAAGTTTATTCATAGGCGGGTCTGATATAAGAAGACAATTGGATGACTTGAGAAAACACCCAAATGTCTATATTGGTACACCAGGACGCCTCAGAGATCTATACAACAGACGAGCGTTGAGATTTGATAATACAAGAACTGTGGTATTAGATGAAGTAGATAGAATGCTGGACATGGGTTTTATACATGAAATAACAGAGCTTCTTTCATTTCTTCCAAAAAATCATCAAACATTACTTTTTTCAGCCACCATAGACCAAAAAGTTGAAGAAATAGCTCTCAGGTTTATGATCAACCCTGAAAAAATCTCTGTAAAGTCAAATGCAGGATCTCTTAATGTGGAACAAAATATAATAAAAGCATCCGGTAAACAAGGGAAAATTGCTGTTTTAAAAGATCTGTTGATTAAAGATTCATTTGTTAAAGTACTGATTTTTGGACGAACTAAATATGGAGTAGAAGAAATTGCAATTAATCTTAAAAACAATGGTTTTTCAGCAGATTCAATTCATGGAGACAAACGTCAGAATCAAAGAGAAACAGTTTTAAGAAAGTTTAAGGAAAATCAAATAAAAATACTTTGCGCCACTGATGTTGCTGCTCGCGGAATAGACGTAAAAGATATTACACATGTCATAAATTTTGATCAGCCAGCAACATACGAAGACTATATTCATAGAATTGGAAGAACCGGGAGAGCCGGTAAATCGGGAATTGCCTTAACCTTTGTAGATTGATAATACAAACATAAAAATACCCTCCAAAAGGAGGGTAATATTTATCTAAACCAAGGATCAGGGTGATCAGTACCACCAGAACGATTAATGTCTTCAATAATGTTTGAAGACAATTCTTCTCCGGATTCAAGAATTTTTAACCCATAATACATCCAAGGTGCTGGTTGATTTTCTAAAGACTCAGAACGCATTCCATCATTAAAAGCAGCAATTACAATTAGTTTTTGACTTTCATCTAAATTGCAAATTATCACTTTATCCTCCTTTAATGTGCAGCTGCGAGATTATATAACAATTGTTAAAATTACACAATTAAAGAATTATAGGTTAAATCAATTAAATTAATATATTACTTTACAAGTAAATGTAAGTAATAATTTAACAAAAGTATCTTATTGATATACTCAAAGTATGCAAATAAATCCAAACATCTATCGTGGCTATGATATTAGAGGAATATCGGGAGTAGATCTTTCGACAGATATTTACTATCAACTTGGAAGAGGGTATGCAACATTTCTATCACAAAGACGAATAAAACTATGTCCAGTTGGCTGTGACAATCGTCTAACAAGTGAAGAATATAAAAAATCATTTATAAAAGGATTAAATGATGGTGGCATCAATACCATTGATATTGGTCTGTCAATGAGCCAAATAATCTATTTTAGCTCGTACGAATTTCTTACAAAAGGTGGAGCAATGATTACAGCTTCTCATAATCCAAAAGAATATAACGGTTTAAAACTATCTGTTGGATATTCAGATACTATGATTACGGAGGAAATACAAGAACTAAGAAAAATAATTGATTCGGGAGATTTTTCAACAGGGCAAGGTAAAAACGAAAATATTGATATTTTCCCAAAATATTTAGCTGAAATAATGAAATATTTTAATTTATCAAAAAAGTGGAGAGTCGTTATTGATGGCTGTAATACAGGGTCCGGTATCTTCTACCCAAAAATTCTTAGAGAAGCCGGGTGTGAAGTTATAGAACAAAATTGCAATCCTGACGGAAATTATCCTCTTGGAAATCCTGACCCAACGGAAAGTGAAGTGTTAGAAAGAGTATCAAAAAAAGTACAAGAAGAAAAGGCAGATATCGGATTTGCCTATGATGCCGATGGTGACAGAATGGCCGTAGTTGACAACAATGGGGAGATTCTTTGGATGGATAGTGTTGTAGCTATTTTTGCAAAAGATGTATTGGATTACATTCCAAACGCACCAATAGTCTATAACAATCTATGTTCAAAAATAGTATCGGAAACTATTATTAAAAATGGTGGAACTCCAATAATTTCCAGGACAGGCCACTCATTTGTAAAAGCAAAAGTAAAAGAAGTTAGATCACCATTCGGTGGAGAGCTATCAGGTCACATTTTCTTTATGGATAATTTTTTTGGTCATGATGATGCGGCCTATGCATCTTTAAGGTTATTAACTTATCTTGAAAGAATCGGAAATAATTTACATCAAATAATTGAGTCTCTTCCCAAATATTTCAGTAGCCCAGAAATTAAAGTGGGTTTAGCTGATGATATAAAATTTCAATTTGTTTCTGAAACAATTAAAAAAGAATTAATCTCATTATTGCCTGATGGTGAAGTAAATGAAGTGGATGGTATTCGCATAGATTCAAGCGATTCCATGGTGGTTGTTAGAGCCTCACAAAACGGGCCGTATATAACTGCTAAATTTGAAAGTAAAACAGAAAAAGAATATGAAAATTTAAAAATTGCGATATCTAAAATATTTCATAAATATTCTGAAATTGATTGGACATCGGGATCAAATATTTCTGCTTTAACGTAAAGATATTGAGTTACATAAAATTGACGTATATAGTGACCTAATGGGTAGAGAAATAGTCGTAGGGTTACATTTCTATCAGCCACCCAGGGAAGCATTGCATCCTTCACTGGAAAAAATCTCAACTGACCCAAATAATAAAAATTGGACGGCAATAATTGAAAAGGAGTGTTATGAACCATTGTCAAAAAAAGAAATTATTAATAACATTTCTTTTGATATCTACCAATCTCTTCTAATTCAGCTTGAAAAAATTGATCCAAAAATAGCATTAATCTATCGGCAATCAATGAGAGAAAATGGAATAGGAGAAGCTTTTATTCATCCGATACTTCCTGATTTATCACAATCGGATAAATCAATAATTGTTTCTGCAGGAGTATCTAGATTTAAAAAAATAACAGGAAAAAATCCTAAAATATTTTGGCCTCCAGAAACCGCGATTGATAATGAAACCTTAGAAACGTTAGTTAATTTTGAATATCAAGGATTTATTTGCGCACCAGAACAGATAATTCAAGCAAATGGATACATCTCTGATAATCAACCAACATTAATTGAACTTAATAATGGAAAAATAATTGTCGCCTATCCATTTGATAGATCAATAAGTAGAAATTTTGCTTTTGATCCAAAAATAAATGCTGATACTTTTACTCAAAAATATATTAAACCCACAAGCGATAAATTACCTTCAGATCGGCAAATAATTGCCTGGACCGATGCTGAAACATTCGGACACCATTTTAAAAATGGAGATAAATTTTTAAGTTATTTACTGGAATCATCACTTCCTAGCGTTGGGTTATATCCGATATCAATTAATAATATCAATCTTCAAATAAAAAATTTACCTAAAGGAAAAATCGTAGAAAGATCATCATGGAGTTGTCCGCATGGAAATTTAATTAGATGGAACGGTAGCTGTGATTGCGACAGAGGATATGACTCGTCGTGGAAAAAACCATTTTCGGAAACAATGAGTTATTTAAATAACGAAGTTACATCAATTTTAATAAATGAATTTGGTCGTGGATTTGAAAAATTAATATCGGAAAATTTTTATAATCTTTATTCACATCCATCAGAAAACAATAATTCCAATAATAAATTAATTCTCGCAAAAATATCCTCACTTGTTGCAAAAACAAGTTGTGCGACATTTTTTTCAAACCCCGAAGTATCAACAAAAATAAATCTAATATATGCATATCAATCAATACTGTATCTCAAAGAAGCAGGATTAAAAAAAATTTCAAGCGAACTTGAAGAAAATATATATTTAATGCTAAATAATATAAATTTCCCAAATGGAAACGGTACTGCCTATTCCGCTCTTAAAAAAATGCTTCATCAATAGGATTATTGATATACTTAAATCATTCCAATGAATACTCAACTTGATAACTCCAACAAAATTGCAGAGCTGGATACTTTAGGGGTATATGACTCAATATTGTTACTAGGACAACAGTATGAGTCTGCGTGGCACGATTCACAATTTGTTAGCCTAAATTTTGATGTAAATAGTATTAAGAATATTGTATTTGCCGGAATGGGAGGGTCAAATCTTCCCGCTTATATTGTTCAATCATTATCTCCATTGCTATTAAAAATTCCAATGGAAATAGTATCGAACTATCGTTTGCCTCAATATGCATCAAAGGACACGCTAGTAATTCTTGCAAGTTATTCCGGAAATACTGAAGAAATCATTTCTTGTGCTCAAGACTCAGAAAAAAGAAAATGCAAAATCGTAGTTGTTACAACAGGGGGGAAATTGAAATCAATCGCAATATCAGAGCACTACCCGCTAATATTATTAGACGAACACTTAAACCAATCACACATTCCAAGATATGGCATCGGGTTAATGGTTGGGGCAATACTTGGATTAATGATTCGCCTAAATCAAGAAGCATATCGCTATTTAGATCCCAAAGAAATCGTAAAAATATTTGATAAAACAATATCATCTCTGAAGTTAGATGTAAAAACAGACAGTAATCCCGCAAAACAGTTTGCTTTCAAAAATAAGGGTCAAGCAATAATTATTTTTTCGGCCAATCATCTTTCCGGAGTAGGAAAAATTTCAGCAAATTTTATTAATGAAACGTCAAAATCATTTTCAAGTTGTTTTTCAATTCCAGATTTAAATCATCATCTTATGGAAGGATTGACATATCCGATAAATTTTAAAGACCAGGTGAGATTTATTTTATTAAATTCCTCACTATATCCCGATGTAATTCAAAAAAGATTTCAAATAACAAAAGATATTCTAATCAAACAAAACTATCAGCTAACTGAAATTAAACCAGAATCTACAAATTTAGTGTCTCAGGTATTTGAATCACTGGTCTTTTTAATTATGATTAGCTATTATTTAAGTATCGTTAATAAACAAAACCCCGGAACAAATCCATGGGTAGATTTATTTAAAAAACAATTAACATAATGTCAAACACACCTGCCCTGGTATTACCTTTTTCTAAAATCCACAAAGAAGACATAGCCCTTGTTGGTGGCAAAGGAGCCAATTTGGGAGAAATGTATAACTTTGGAATTCCGGTTCCAAATGGTTTTGTTATCACTGCTCAAGCTTATGAAAAGGTTATCGAACACAATGCGCTTCAACCGGTAATCAGAGAAATAATTAAACAAACTGAAGTAACAAATCAAAAAGAACTAGAAAAATCCGCAATAAAAATTCAAAGATTAATTCAAACCGCAGATATTCCTGAAGAATTAATAAAACAAATATTTGACAGCTATCAAACACTAAAGCCTGGAGATAAAAATCCTCTGGTGGCGGTCAGATCCTCGGCTACCGCTGAAGATTTACCGGACGCTTCTTTTGCTGGACAACAAGAGTCGTTTTTGGATATAAAAGGCGAATCAAATCTAATTCAGGCCGTAAGAAGTGCGTGGGCTTCATTGTGGGGAGCTAGAGCAATTTTTTATCGTGCGACAAAGGGATACAACCACTTTAAGGTGTTTTTAGCCATTCCGGTTCAAATAATGGTTCAATCAGATATTTCAGGAGTACTTTTTTCCGTTAATCCCGTAACAAGTAATAAAAACCAAGTTGTTGTTGAAGCTGTTTGGGGTTTAGGTGATTTTATGGTTCAGGGTGTCGTAAATCCTGATCATTATATTGTAAATAAGTCAGA
>Ga0172375_10013644_pt1 | contig 10052 bp, 9 predicted proteins | sample LakKiv1m_FD_114537 | JGI IMG/M metagenome (GOLD analysis project Ga0172375, IMG submission 114537) | Freshwater microbial communities from Kabuno Bay, South-Kivu, Congo - kab_092012_11.1m | ecosystem: Environmental > Aquatic > Freshwater > Lake | place: Democratic Republic of the Congo...
AATGTCTGCGGGCCCAAAGAAAGCGAAGGACCCAATGAGAAAACGATCCCGTAGTCGCGAATTTGCGTTACAGATTCTTTATCAGGCGGACTTAGGTCAAATGAGCGTGTCCGAAGCGAGCCGGGATTTCTGGCTCGAGCGGTCGGATTTGACGGCCGAGGAAAAAAATGCCATCGATGCCGAAAAGGATGTTCCCGAAATCCGGGAATATACGGAGAAGTTGGTTCGCGGCGTTGCGGAAAATGCGCAATCCCTCGACGCGGTCATCGAGCGGTTCGCCGAAAATTGGAGCATCGCGCGAATGGCCTTCGTTGACCGCAATATTCTTCGATTGGCCGCGTATGAAATCATCTACATCGCCGAAATTCCCGTAAAAGTCGCCATTAACGAGGCAGTCGAGCTGGCCAAGCGCTACGGCGAGCCGGATTCTTCCAAGTTCGTCAACGGAATTCTCGATAAAGTTGCGAAACTCGAATGCAAAAAATAAACGACGCGGTTTTCATGCGCGAGGCCATTCAGGTCGCGCAGCGCGGGGTTGGGTGCGTTCATCCGAATCCGCTGGTTGGAGCGGTTTTGGTGCGCCGGGGGCGAATCGTCGGGCGAGGCGCTCATCTTTATTTTGGAGGTCCGCACGCCGAAGTCGAAGCCATCCGGGCGGCGGGCAAGCGATCGGTCGGCGCGACGCTTTATGTGACACTCGAGCCGTGCGGGCATTACGGAAAAACACCGCCTTGTTCGGACGCCATTCTTCGCAGCGGCGTCAAACGCGTCGTCATCGGGGCTTCGGATCCCCATCCGCTGGTGCGGGGTCACGGCGTGCGGGCTCTTTTGGCCGCACGCATCAAAGTTACCCCGGGTGTTCTGTCCGATGAATGCGAAAAGCTGAATCTGGATTATCGGCATTGGGTCCGACTCCGGATGCCTTATGTCGTCGGCAAGATCGCTCAGACTCTCGACGGAAAAGTTGCGCCGGAGAAAGGAAGTTCCCGCTGGATCACCTCGGAGGAATCCCGCCGGTTTGCCCATGAGTTGCGTGCCCGATGCGATGCGATTCTCGTCGGAGTCAATACCGTCATCCAGGACGATCCCGAATTGACGGCGCGTCGTTTGGGTCAGCCGAGCCTCGAGCCTCTCAAGGTGGTTCTCGATCACCAATTGCGGACTCCCAGGCGCGCAAAACTGTTTTCTTCGGGTAAGGTGCTTATTTTTACGACTCAGGATCCCGCCAAATGCAAACGACTGGCGGATCTCGCCGAAATCGTGCGGGTCCCCAGGCGCGGGAACCATTCCGACTGGCGGGCGATTTTAAAGGATTTGGGCAGGCGAGGAATCGTGAGTCTCTTGATCGAAGGCGGCCCAACCGTTTTGGGAACGGCAATGGCTCAAAACGTTGTTCGGGAGCTCTTTTGTTTTGTCGCGCCCAAAATTTTGGGCGGTCGCTCGGCCGGATCGGTGGGGAATGTCGGCGCACAGACCCTGAAACAAGCCAAGCTTCTCAAGCGGCTTCACGCATGGCCGCTCGGCCCGGACTGGCTTTTACACGGAGTTTTTTAAATGTTTACGGGAATCATCGAGGAATGCGGCAGGGTAGGGAGAGGGGATTCACCGAAAGACTCTCGATTTGTCGTGGAAAGCAAACACATTTCACGCGAAATCCGAATCGGCGGGAGCGTCGCCGTAAACGGAGTGTGTTTGACGGTCGTACGAATCAGCCGGAATCGTCTTTTTTTTAATCTTCTCGAAGAGACGAAACGGCGAAGCGGTTTGGGTTCTTTAAAACCCGGCGATCCCGTGAATCTGGAGCAGGCCCTCAGACCCACCTCGAGAATGGAGGGGCATTTTGTGTTGGGGCACGTGGACGGGCGCGGTCGGATTCGTAAGGTGGTTCCCAGTGGCAACGAAAAGAGTTTCTTGGTGGAGTTTCCAAAGGCCGTTGCCGATTATGTCATCGAAAAAGGATCGATTGCCGTCGACGGAGTGAGTTTGACCATCGGAAAGGTGCGTTCGCGCGCTTTTTGGATCCACTGCATTCCGCACACCCTCAAGGTGACGAACTTTCACCGGTATGAAGCGGGTACGGAGGTGAATCTCGAAGCGGACGTTCTGTTGAAATTCCTGAAAAAACTGATCGAAAAGCGAAAATAATAAAGTTCGTGTTTATAGTCTGAAGTCGTGTTCGATTTCGGTTTGACAACCTTTAGCACCCAGTATAAGCTATAGCCTTCAAGGATGGATTATGCGACGTAAAGCACAATGGATTGCTGCTTTTAGTTTGGCCCTATGCGTGTTTTCGATGTTGCCGCGCGAGGCGGCCGCCGCTTGGATCTGGAGTCCGGACATCGGCAAATGGATTAACCCCAAAAAATCCGCCAAGGACACCCCCGAAGATCAGTACGCTTGGGCGCTTCAGTTTTACCAACAAAAAAACTGGGATCGAGCCATCGAAGAGTTCGAAAAGCTTCCCGCCGTATTTCCCAATTCAAGGCTCGCCGCGGAAGGCGTTTATTACACCGGAATTTGTTGGGAAGAGAAACAAGATCTCGCCAAGGCCGCCGATAATTATCAAAAACTGATCGACCGCTATCCCTACAGCGACCGGATCAAAGACGCGATCCGGCGCGAGTTCGAAATCGCCAATCAGTTTGCGGGCGGGGAAAAAATGAAGGTGTTGGGTTTGCCGGCGTTGTCCGGCCAGGACAAGGCCGTCGAGCTCTATACGCATATCGTCCGGAATGCGCCGTTTGGCACTTATGGAGATCAGGCGCAGTACAAGATCGGCGAGGTTTATAAAAATCAGGGCGAATACGACGAAGCGCGCAAAGCTTTCCAGGCGGTCGTGGATGAATACCCCAATTCGGAGTTGGTGTCGAAAGCGCGTTATCAAATCGCCTATTCCTCGATGCAAGAATCGAAGAAGTCCCAGTACAACGAGCAATCGGCTCAGCAAGCCATCGAAGAATTCCAGGGTTTCAAAAACGCTTTCCCGACGGATCAACAATCGGTCGAAGCCGATGAGTCGATCAAAGCGCTGCGCTCGAAAAAAGCTGAAACCAACATGGAAGTGGCCGAGTTTTACGAAAAACAGAATAAATTGTCCAGCGCTGAAGTTTATTATCGCGAAGTCGCCTCGAAATATCCGGATACGCCGTATGCCCGGACCGCCAAAAAGAAGTTGGATGAAATGGTCAGGAAGCGGGCCGGAGAGCCTTCCGAACAACCCAAAAAGAAGTTTTTGCTTTGGTAAGCCCGATGCGAAGCCGTTACCTGAAATGGATTCTTGCCGCTGCGGTCGTTTGGGCGATTTCGGGTTGCGGTTACACGATGAAGTCGAATCTTCCCGAGTCGGCCGAGTATGTCCATATCGCTCCCGTGAAGAACGGGATCAATTTATCCGAAGAGCTCAACGAAAAAACCCCGTTCAAGCCCTATCGCCCCGGCCTCGAAGTCGAAGTGATGAATGCGCTCATCAACCGATTCATTTTTGACGGAAATCTGAAAGTCACTTCTGCCGTCGACAAGGCGGATCTCGTCGTGAATTGTCGGGTGACGGATTATCGCCGGGATGCTTTCCGGTATAAGGCGAACGAGGATGTTCAGGAGTATCGTTTGACGGTCGTGGCGGATATCACCGTTTATAATCCACGCACTCATAAAATTTTTCTCTCCGTAAAAAACGTGGCCGGAGACAGCCATTACTATCTGACCGGTCGAAGGGCTCTTTCCGAGGACGAGGCCGCAACGGCTGCCGTGACGGATCTGGCCCGCCGCATTGTCGAAAAAACCGTCGAAGCCTGGTAGTTTTTCCATTGTCCGCCGCCGTCTGGGTTGTCATCGGCAAAGATCGATTCCTCAAACAGGAATGGGTTCGTCAGCTTCGGGAAAAAACGCTCGGTCTTTCCGCGGAAGCCGCGTTGAATTTCCAGGAGTTTTCTGCCGCCGACGAATTTCAAACCTTTCTCGATTTTGTTCAAACGGTTCCTTTTTTGGGGGCCAACCGCCTGGCTGTTTTTTGGGCTTTTGACGATTGCTCCGGCGAGGAGCGGACGGGTTTGGTAGAGCGCATCGATTCCATGCCGTCGAGCGCGGTGCTCGTCGTCGTCTCCGAGGAAGGCAATACGCGAAAAGATGCCGTGTTGCGCGCGCTATCCGAGAAAGGCAGGCTCGTGGCTTGCCATACGCCGTCGGATCGCGAATGGGGCGCTTGGATGCAGGGGCGTGCCCAGTCGGCGGGAAAGACGCTGAAGTCGAACGTCGTCATGCCGCTTCTCGAAAAAACCGGAAAGGATTCGGCCGGTGTGGCGCGGGCGATCGAACAGTTGGCGACGTTTGTCGGAAAAAAGAGCGAGATCGAAGCCGAAGACGTCAAAGCGCTTTTGGGCCGTTCGCTTCACGAAGACGTTTTCGGATTAATCGACCATCTTCTCAAGAAAGACGCCACCCAGGCCCTGAAAGGGCTGGCGAATCTTTTTTCCTCAGGGACTCGCGCCCCCGAAATCATCGCGGTCATCGCGGGTCAGTTGGACCGAATGCTCCGGTTTCGCGAACGGCTCGAGGCCGGCGAGGCGGCCGTCGACATCGCCAATCAACTGAAGATACACCCTTATTATCAGCGAAAATTTTTCGATCAGGCGGCGACAACCTCTACCGGCGAATTGAAGGAAAACCTCGGACGGCTTCTGGAGTGCGATGAGGCGATCAAGTCGGGTCGTTTGCGAGAAGGTCCGGCGCTAGAGCGTTTTGTTTTGGGGTGGGCGGCGCGTCACCCGCTTCGGACCGCTTAAAACGAGGTCGAACCGGGCACACGCCACCCCCCGAGCTTAATGTGCCGAGTGGGGGATGGGTTTAAGCTTTGAGTGCGTTGATGCGCGCTTGAAGTCTAGACTTTTCGCGAGAAGCCCGGTTCTTGTGGACAATGCCCTTTTTCACGGCTTTATCCAGCTTGGAGACGTAATTCCGGGATTCATTGGTCGCTTCGTCGAATTTTTTGTTGAGAATCAGCGCGTTGACTTTGCGCGCGGCCGTTTTGAGCGAACTGATGGTTCGGAGATTAATCTCCCGGCGCCGCTTGTCAATGCGGATTTTCTTGATCGATGATCTACGATGTGCCATAACGTTTTCCTATTTAAGGTTTAAGAGATGCGTCATTCTACAGAAATATTCCGGATCTGTCAACCGGGGGTTTTCGCATGAGCCGCGGAAAAGTCGTTCGATCCGCCGGGGTCATCGGGCTTTGGACTGCGGTCAGTCGCGTGTTGGGTTTTGTTCGTGATCTGATCATCGCGACCGCTTTTGGTACGGGTTTGGGCGCCGAAGCGTTCGTCGTCAGTTTTCGGATTCCCAATCTACTTCGAGATCTCGTCGGCGAAGGGGCTATGAATTCCGCTTTCGTGCCGGTTCTTACCGAATGTCACGAGAAAGAGCCTTCCAGTTTCCGGCGCTTATCCTCGGCCCTGTTTCTCATCATGGGGAGCATCTTGCTGGCGCTGACCGTGCTGGGTGTCATTTTTACCCCCGTGATCGTAAGGGTCATCGCTCCCGGTTTTGCCTCATCCACCGAGCCGGATAAATTGCCCCTGACCATTCATCTCACGCGGATGATGTTTCCTTATATTTTTCTGATCGGACTGTCTGCACTCGCGATGGGGATCTTGAATTCGTTGAAAGAATTCTCGAGTTCGGCCTTGGGCCCGGCACTGCTCAATCTTTCAATCATCGTCTCGGGTTACTGTTTTGAAAAAACATACGGCCCGATGGCCCTCGTCGTCGGGGTTTTGATCGGAGGAGTTTTGCAACTGCTGTTTCAAGCCGAGGCGTTGGCGCGAAAGGGGTTTCGGTTCGAGAGGCCCGATGCGAGGCATCCGGCCGTCCGTCGGATCGGAAAGCTTCTTCTCCCGAGAGCGTTGGGCTCGGCGATTTATCAATTGAATGTCTTCGTCGATTCAATCTTGGCTTCGTTCGATACCATCGTCGGGGCCGGCGGGCAGTCGGCGCTTTATTATTCGAACCGACTGTTTCAATTGCCGCTGGCGATTTTCGGGTTGTCATTGGCGCAGGCCGTGCTTCCGACCTTTTCCTCGGAAGCGGTGCGCGGGGATTTCGATTCCTTTAAAAAGACACTGCGCATGACGATGCGTACCGTGACTTTTGCCGTGTTGCCGGCGGCCGTCGGGTTGGCTGTTTTGGCGGAGCCGATCGTCCGGATTATTTTTGAACGAGGCAAATTCAACGCCTATTCTACCTCCATCACAGCGTCGGCTCTTTTTTATTACGCATTCGGACTTTTGTCCGTTTGTTTCGTCAAGCTTCTCGTCAACGCGTTTTATGCCTTGAAAGACACGCGTACGCCCGTGCGGACTCTTTTCGTCGCGGTTGCCATCAATATCGTTCTGAGCCTTTGCTGGATGAAAACCCTCAAAATCTCCGGCCTGGCTTTGGCGTCGACGATTTCCGCCACGGTCAACGCCGTGATTCTTTATCGACTGCTGCGAAGACGGCTGGGTCCCTTGGGCGGACGGGAAATCCTTGAAGGGTTGTTCAAAGCGTCCATTGCCGCGGCGGTCATGGGTTTGGCCGTGGGGCTTTACCGGCATTTTCATCTGGATCGGTTGCCGTCGGGCGGGGGCGCTCGGGCGTTTCTCGATCTTTTCGGAGCTATCGTCGGCGCGTTGGTTCTCTATGCTTTGATCTTGGCGAGTTGCCTCAGAAAACGGCCCTCAGATTTTTTCAGGATGTTTTCTCCGGGCCACGCCGAAGAAGGATAAAACCGATGGCCATTCCCGACGCGCTCAAACAGCGCATTCGAGAGCTTCCCGCGACCCCGGGGGTTTATTTTTTTAAAGATCGCGATGGGGTTGCCATCTATATCGGAAAGGCGATCTCCATTCGCCGGCGCGTTTCGGGACATTTTCGATATTACGGGGAGAGTTTTTCAAAAGAAGGAATCATGCTTTCTCAGGTCTGGTCAATCGATTCTCTCGAGACGCCGACCGAGGCCGAAGCCCTTCTTCTCGAGGCGAGTTGCGTCAAAGAATACCAGCCGAAATACAACCAAGACCTCCGTGACGACAAAAGTTATCCCTATTTGAAAATCACATCCGAGGATTTGCCCCGACTGTTGGTCGTGCGCGGGCGAAAGTCGGACGGCGGCAAGTACTTCGGACCGTACACCGATGCGAGGCTTTTGCGGCAGGCCGTTCAATTTTTGCGCCGTCGTTTTCCCCTACGGACATGCACGAATCTTCCCGAGAAGGCCTGTCTCGATTTCCATTTGGGTTTGTGCGGCGGGCATTGCGAAGGCCAGGAATCCAAGGAGCATTATCGGCAGGTCGTGCGCGATCTCGAGCGTTTTCTCGAGGGTCGGCGGGATTCGCTCGTCAAAGAGCTGGCACGTCGCATGAGAGAGCATGCGAAAAATAAGGAATATGAAGAGGCGAAGGCATTGCTTCAAACGTTGCAGGCGCTTTCGCGCCTGCCCCGGAAAAGCGGGCGATCGCCGGTTGCCGAAGACGCTCTTCGCCAGATGCAAGAAGTCCTTGCGTTGCCGCGGCGTCCCGCGCGGCTCGAGTGCTTCGACATTTCAAATATTCACGGCAGTGAAGCGGTGGGCTCCCTGGTCGTGTTCGTCGACGGGAAACCCTCCCGGTCGGACTATCGAAGATTCAGGATCCGCGGGATCAAGGGGATCGACGATTATTTGATGATGCGTCAGGTCGTCGGACGTCGATACGAACGTGTTTTGGCCGAACGCGGACCGCTTCCGGATTTGGTCGTCATCGACGGGGGGAAGGGCCATCTGGCCGCCGCACGCAAAGAGCTCGAGCGGCTCGGTCTTTCGGCTCTTCCGATCATCTCGATCGCCAAAGAGCACGAGCATATTTTCAGCCCTCATCGCCAAACGCCTTATATTTTTTCGCCCACTTCGCCGTTTTTGGCCGTCATCCGGCATTTGCGTGACGAGGCTCATCGTTTTGCCATTGCGTATCATCGTCGGCTTCACAAGAAAGAAGCTCTGATCTCGCTTCTGGACGGGGTGCCCGGCGTGGGACCCAAGACGAGGGAGCTTCTCTTCAAGCGCGTAGGTTCCGCACGAACGATACGGTCACTCGAGCCCGGAGAGCTTGCCCGACGCGGTCGCATTCGTTTGGATCTGGCCGTCAAAATCATCGAGGCGCTCAAGGGGCCGATTTCTTAGGTTTTGCGTTGCGGAGACCGAAAAACCTTTTTCTTCGTTTCGTGCCTATGCTATGATGAGACCCGTGCTGTAGAAACAAAGAAACCGTCGACACGGCGCTTTGAAGCGCTGTCTTTTTTTTGGTCGGCACTTAAACCTTCAGGACGAAGCGCATGAAAGAGATGATCATCGAACGGGTTCAATCGGCTCAAGACCGGTTACGTGCGCTCGGGAGGTTTCTTTGAGGCGGATAAGCTCAGACAGCGTGTAACCGATCTCGAACGTGAGATCTCCGATCCCGCCTTTTGGACGAATTCCGATCAGAAAAATCCCATCATCCAGGAGCTCAAAAATTTGAAGGCCCACCTAGCTCCTTACGATCGGCTTGTGAGCGAGATCGACGAGATGAGCGGGCTTCTTTCGATCACCTCCGAAGACGATAAAGAGGCGCTGACCCATCTCGAGAAAGAGACGAGCGCTTTGGCCGCGCGAATCGAAGAGTTGGAGTTTCAGAAGCTGCTCAGCGGTACGAACGATCCCAACAGCGCGATTTTGAGCATCAATGCCGGCGCGGGCGGCACCGAGTCGTGCGATTGGGTTTCGATGCTCCTGCGGATGTATTCGCGATGGTCGGAAGACCAGGGCCATTCGGTCAGTGTTATCGACATTCTTCCCGGCGAAGAAGCGGGAGTCAAAAACGTGACGATTCTCATTGAAGGCCGTTTTGCATACGGGTATCTTAAAGCCGAAAACGGGGTGCATCGGCTTGTGCGCATATCGCCGTTCGACGCGAATAAACGGAGGCACACCTCGTTCGCTTCGGTCGAAGTGATTCCCGAAGTCGACGACGACATCAAAATCGACATTAAAGATTCGGATCTTCGTATCGATGTGTTTCGTTCGGGCGGCAAGGGCGGTCAGGGGGTCAATACGACCGACTCGGCGGTGCGGATTACGCATTTGTCTTCGGGGATCGTCGTGCAATGCCAGAACGAGCGTTCTCAGATCAAGAACAAAGCGACCGCGATGAAAGTGTTGCGAAGCCGTTTGCACGAGCTCGAGATGACCAAGCGCGAGGCCGAGCAGCAGCGCAGTTATAGCGAAAAGCAGGAAATCGCCTGGGGCAGTCAGATTCGTTCCTACGTTCTTCATCCGTACAACATGGTGAAGGATCATCGGACGGGTTGGGAGACCGGGGACGCCAACGGGGTTCTTGACGGCGATCTAACGCCTTTTTTGGAAGCGTATTTGAAGGGCATGAAAGCGGAAAAGAAATAACGGAGAGTTTATGATCGGTTGGGTGCTGAAGAAAATTTTTGGAAGTCAGAATGACCGCATGTTGAGACGGATGAGGCCGGTTGTCGAACAGGTTAATTCTTTTGAACCGTCGATTTCGGGTCTTTCCGATGAGGCGCTCAAGGCCAAGACGGCCGAATTTCGAGCGCGCGTGGCTAAGGGGGAAACGCTCGACGATCTTTTGCCCGAGGCTTTCGCCGTCGTTCGGGAGACGGGCAAACGGGTTCTCAAGATGCGGCATTTCGACGTTCAAATCATCGGCGGAATCGCGCTCCATGAAGGACACATCGCGGAAATGGCGACCGGTGAAGGAAAAACGCTCGTCGCGACGCTGCCCGTTTATCTCAACGCGCTGACGGGTAAGGGGGTGCACGTCGTGACGGTAAACGATTACCTGGCCCGTCGCGACCGGGAATGGATGGGGCCGATTTACGAATTTCTCGGCCTGACCGTCGGCGTCATTCAGCACGGGTCTTCGCCCGAAGAGCGTCAGCGGGCCTACGGCAGCGACGTGACTTACGGTACCAACAACGAATTCGGTTTCGTTTTTTTGCGCGACAACATGGTTCGCCGGATCCAGGATCGA
>Ga0172375_10013645_pt1 | contig 10052 bp, 8 predicted proteins | sample LakKiv1m_FD_114537 | JGI IMG/M metagenome (GOLD analysis project Ga0172375, IMG submission 114537) | Freshwater microbial communities from Kabuno Bay, South-Kivu, Congo - kab_092012_11.1m | ecosystem: Environmental > Aquatic > Freshwater > Lake | place: Democratic Republic of the Congo...
GATGCAATGATCTCTCTGAAAAATATGGCAAGGCTTGAGGGAAAGTCTGTAACATTAATTGTAAGAGAAGCAATAATGGAGTATCTGTCTGAACACCTGGGAAAACACGAATTTGGAATAATCGGAATAGGAGAAAGTAAGATCAAAAATCTTTCTGCTAAAAAAAATTTATATTCCAAAGATTGTAAAAAGGATTAGTTTGTTTATAAATCATGATTTTAGAACTTTAAAAATCTAAACTTCATCAGGGGGAACAAATGATAGTCTTAATTGATGCAAGTTTTTTGATTGCAGCAGTTGATAAAAGCAGTAAGTATCATTTAAAAGCTGCCGGATATCTTAATGAAAATAGTAGCCTGACTTATGTAATACCTGTATCTGTTATACAAGAAACATGTGATTTAATTAACGCAAATATTTCTAAAGAAGTTGAAATCATATTTTTAAGAGAAGCCTTAAAGAATTTTCACATAGAATTAATTCAAAACGAAGACATCGAGAGATCAGCAGATATTCTGGACAGGTATTTAATTCTTGAAATTGGATTCAGTGAGGCGATTTTTACCGCCATTTCCGAAAGACTTCAGTCAAATTGCATACTTACGTTTAACAATAAAATTTTTAGTAAAATGGCACCAACTGGTTTTAAAAAATTCAATATACTGATTTAAGATAAAAAAACAGACAAATTTCTTAATTTATAATTATATCGGCTTAAGATGGTGACAAAATGATTTATATAGCAGGCGGGACAAGTTTTTTAGGTAAAAGAGTTGTTGAAAAATTATTAAATAAAAATAAAGAATTAAGGTGTTTATTCAGAAGCGAAGCAGCAAAACATATATTGCTTAGCTTGCAGGAGAAAAGCGGAAAAAAACTTGATCTGTCAGTAGGTAATTTATTAAGTGCAGATTCTTTAATATACGGTCTTAAAGATACTGATTCCGCAATATATATGGTTAGGCTGGAATATGTTGAGTTTGTCAAAAACTTTATAAATGCAGCTCTTAAATGCAGGTTGAAAAGAGCTGTGTTTATAAGCTCGACCACTGTATTGCTGCCTGGTGAAAATAAGCTTAAGAAGCTTAAACTTGAATCTGAAGAATTGATTAAAAATTCAGGACTTGATTTCACAATCCTAAGGCCCTCGATGATATACGGCGGCAGCGGTGATAACAATTTTTATAAAATGCTTAATTTTATTAAAAACAAAGGATTTTTTGTAATTTTCGGAAGCGGCAAAAATCTTATTCAGCCGGTATATGTCGATGATGTTGCAGATGCCATATCTGAAGTCCTGGAAAATCCGGTTACTATCGGAAAAACTTACGAAATCTGCGGCAAAAATGCTCTTGAATATAATGAAATGCTAAAAATAGTAAAAAGCAAATTAAAAAGAAATTTTAAAATAATAAAACTTCCGATAGGTGCATCAAAATTAGCAGTGAATTTTTATAAAAGAATAGTAAAAAAGTCCGACTTTAATTCTGACCAGATTGAACGGATGAAAATCAATAAAGCTTATTCTTATGCTGATGCACAAAAAGACTTTGGCTTTACTCCTGTCTCTTTTGAAGAAGGGATAGAAAAAGAAATAAATGAAACAGAAAAGTAAGAATAATTTTCAGAATAAAGAAAAAAATAACCTGCTTGCCAGGGAAATAATCGTTCTGATTTTGTTTGTGGTTTTAATTTCAATTTCAATATTATTTTTATTTCCTGCCGTATCTGAAAATATTTTCTGCATAAATGTGAAGAGCGGTGATGAAATTTTAAAATTCCCATCTGAAAAGGATGCGGAAGAAATTATCGATAGTTCAAAATTATCTGAAGATAGTCTGAAGTATCAGAAAAATGGAAATACTGTTTCTGATATCGATAAAATAAAAAAACTGATTAAAGGTAAAAATTATGTTGAGATTTTTCTGGAACCTTCCGTAACTGCAAACCCAGGCGATTACTTAAAGATTAACTTAAAATCCAAAAATAACAACGGAGCCGATTTTCCGGCAGGTAGTTTGAACATCAAATGGAAGTATGAAAATGATAACAATTACGATACCTTAAATCAGGAAAATTTACGTATTTATATTGACGGATTTTCACATGATTATCTTGATGCTCTTGGTGAAAATAAAAACTGGAAAACAGACAGGAAAATTTCATCAATCCTGATAGAAGTTCCCGATGTTCAGGGAGTAACCATTACTTTTAATGATATAAGTTTCAATAAACGGATCATTTTCCCACTGGATTCTTATATTAACAGATTTTTTAAAAGAAATTTTGATATAAAAGAAATAAACAGATTCCTGATTCCGGCTTATATTGGGATTCTGCTTATTTTAGCCATGATTTATTCTCTTAAACTGGTAAGCAGAAATGTAATGACAGGGAAAATCGCTTTTAATGCTGTATTAATAATTCTGCTTATCTTTTCTTTTTACTTTTTCAAAAATGAGATCATCAATGTTAAGAGCTATTATGATTCTTATAAAAAAAATATAATAAGCGGTAATATAAAAGATACTTATCTTGGATTTTATGATTTTGAAAAATTTATCAACTGGGCAGGAACTAAAATTCCAGAAAATGAAAATGTGATAGTTCTGATAAGAGGAGAACAGATATATATCGAATCTGAAATGGTTTACAATCTTTATCCGAGGGATATTAAATTTGTAAATATAAGTAAGATTACACAGAAAAAAATAATCAGTGAGATATCTGGTATAAACCTTGAAACAAAAATTCAAAAAAAGAATTCTTATGAATATGTAATTGCCTTATCTCAGGAGGATATAAAAGATAATAATATATTAGAGTTAAAATATACTTATAAGCCTGATGCTGGTCTTATTTTTAAAATAAAAAAATAACAGAAAATTAATATTAAAAAATTCCAGTTTCTTTTTCAGTCCGCTAAATAATACTATTATAAACTTCTTTTCTATGCCTGAATCTAAGAACGAGTACCTTTCTTTTTTTGTTATCAATAGAATAAATTACTCTATAATTTCCAATCCGGTATTTCCATAAATCTTTATACCTTCCCTTTAATTTAATACCGACAAGGGGATTAAAGGATATTTCATTGATTATTTTAAAGAAATTTTTAATCAGGTTCTTATCCAAAGATCGTAAATCTTTTTGAACATGAGCATTAAATAAAATTCTATATTGCAAAATTAGTCCTTTTCAAGATTCAAGATTTTCTTAAGTTCTTTTTCTGATAAATAGACAGCTTCAGCATCATTAAGCCGGTTATAAGCTATTTCTGCATCTTCTATTTCATCAAGATAATTTTCAACTGCTTTTTTCACAATCCACGATTTTGTCCGCTCACTTACTATTGACGCTTTGTCAATTCGGTTAATAATCTCTTCATCAAGGCTTACGGAAATAATTTTTTTCATTCTGTCTCCACAGATATTTATTAACATTTAATAAATATATTATAGCTTAATATATTTATTAACTCAAATAGTTTTATATTAAATTTTTAAATTAATAAGTGCACTTACAACATAAATATATTCTCGATATATTTTATTTTCTATATCTAATCCATGCTTGCTGCTTAAAATTTTACACTTTTTATGTTAAAATTTTGCAGATGTTAAAATAAAAGCTACAAAGATGCAGATAATGTTAAATAGTTTTGAAATAAATAATTCTCAAAATATTCAACTATTGATCCGGGATAATAAGAATACAAAATTATTTAAGATTTATAAATTTATCATATATGTCTTGAGCTTCATAATACCTTTTGTTATTTTTCTTAAAACCATGAATCCCTCGTCTTTTGGTTACGATACTACATGGTTTCATATTCAGGTTCCGGAACTGGCTGTCGGACAGACAACAGGATTTCCCCTGGCTTTTCTTCTTGGAAAATTATTTACCTTTCTGCCATTCGGGACAATGGCATACAGACTTAATATGTTTTCGGTCTTTTGGGGTGCAGCAACTGTTATGGTTTTTGTAATGATAGTCTCAAACCTGTTGAAAAAAGAATACTATATTGCACTCGTCAGTACATTATTTTTTTCATTCTTTAAAGTTTTCTGGGTACAAACTAACAGATTTGAAGTTTATACTCTTCATTCTTTTTTGACCGGACTTATAATTTTGTTTGGAATATACTGGATGCAAAGTAAAAAAGATAAGTTTCTGTACCTTTATTATCTGTTTATAGGACTGAGTTTTACCAATCATCCTTTATCAGTTTTTCTTGCACCTGCACTTATTTTGTTTCCTGTTTTTATCGACTGGCGTGCGGTTTTTAAAGTTAAAAAAATATTTACGATAATTGCACTGATTATAGCTCCGCTTCTTTTATACCTGTATATTCCCATAAGATCATTTCAAGGTTACGGGGATATAACTACCTGGCATAAATTTTTTGATTACATAACCGGATCAAAGTGGAAACAACAATTTGGTTTCAGAAATTTTATTTTCTTTAAAAAACAGGCATATAATTACTACATGCTTGTAAAAAATGATTTTGGAATTGCTGCTTCCTTAATCAGCCTTATCGGAATTATTGCTCTGATCATAAAAAACAGAAAATATTTTTTCCTCATCTTTGCACTTGTTGCTCTGAATTTAATCCCTGTTTTCTTATATGAAAATAAACCTAACGACTTTTATCTTATATCCGTTATAACCTTTTTAATAATTCCTTTTGCATATGGACTTAATTACATAAAAGAAGGGATTATTTTTATCTTTAAAAAGATTTTAAACAAAATTTCTTTAAAGTTTAACTCCCAATCAAAATCATCTTCCTTCTATATTGACCATAAAAGGATTTGTATAGTATTCTTTGTTTGTTTTTATATATTGGTTACTTTTCTGCCAGTATATCTTTGTGTTGCAAACTTCCCCGCTGAAGACAAGAGTCATGATACACAGATATATGATTACTGGAAAACAATAATCACTGAAATGAAGGATAACTCTGTTTTAATAACAAGCTCAAAATCATCAAGCGTGGCTTTTTATCTTACCAAATATGAGTTTAATAAAAATATTGAAATCAAGATAGGGCTAAATGAAAAGAAACTTAAGAAATTTGTCAGTGAAAATTTAGGCAAAAAAAATATATACTTCAACCAGGTTTATCTGCCGCTTCTGAATCCATATTATGAATTAAAACAGATCGGTTATGAAACTTACTGGAAAGATTATAAAGAGCCTTTAATAACCTGGGAGATTTTGGAATATAAAAAAATCGTTGATTTTAAATCATCAGACAATGCTCTTGACCTGAAATTCGGGGAGGAGAAATCTTTTTCCTATACAATTAAAAATCCAAGCAGCAGCGATTTATTAAATATTGATTCAATTGAATTAAAACTTCCAAAGATTCTGAAACTGACAGGAATGGATGAATCACAAAGTGATATTAAAGATATGCCCGGAAAAGCTATGGGAATGTATATGTGGACTAACGGGCCTTATATCGTAGAGCCGGGAAAAGAACTGGTGATTGCTTTCAAAGTTCAGGCTGTCGCTCCGGGAGAAGATTCCATAGAATTCAGAATAACTACAATGAAAATTTATGAGGCTGGTCCGGATATATCTGTTAACGTAAAATAAAATCAATGTAACTTTGGAATACAATTCCAAAGTTACATTAAGTCTATAAACAGAAATTCGCAGCTGGCCACACAACTATTTAGCGCACGATGTGCCCAACAGTTATATTGTTGCTTCCTTCTACAGGAAGTATGTATTTCACTTCAAATTCCGGGGAATTTATGAAGTAATTTATTACACCTGCTCTCGATAAGCCATTATTTAAAGCATTAAGCCAGTTGTTATATCCTGCTTCATCAGGAACTCTGTGAAAAATAGCACTGTATAAATAATCTATGAACTGGCCGTCTGATAATCCTGCCTGAACAATTTGTGCTTCAGGGCTGTTTAGTGCTGTTCTTACCTGATTTTCAGCAGCAGTTAAAGCATCATTTTTTGATAGAAAAATTGTATTTATCTTTGTTTCATTTAAAGGGCTGTTTATAATAATATATGGTCTTGGGCTTATGCTTAAGGGAGATTGAAGATTATAAACATTTCCGGGAGTAGAGCTATTCCACATTCTGTAAACTATACCATAGTCTCCCGCATCTAATTTTGCCGATACAGAAGCAGATTCTCCTACTATCGGTCCAGTAAATATTGAATAACTGACAGATGAGACTCCAAATATTTCCAGTGAATATGTATCTAACCCGGAGCCTAAATTAAAAGTTACCGGTTCATCTGCAAAACTATAGTCTATTGACATATATCCTGTATAAGTGGCATAAGCACTTGAAGGAAAAACAAATAAAACCATGACCACTATTACAACCAATAAAATAAGAAATGCTGACTTTCTTTTCATAGAGCCACACACCTTTTTATTTAATCATTATTAATATAATATGTTAGTTATCTTATATTAATATTAATACATTTGCAATAGATATCAAAAAAAAATTATTAAATTAATATTTTAAAATTATTAATAAATTAATCTTAAAAAAATTTTATATGAATATTATAAAATATTTAATTTTTTTAAAATAGTTTAAAAAGTTATGATTATTTCCATTTATTTCCCTTTGCGGTAAATACAGTTTTTGCTGTAGTAAATAAAATCTTGCAATCAGTAACCAGGGAAAATCTATCAACGTACTTCTTGTCATATTCAACTTTTACAGGAATAGGAAGTTCATCACGGCCGCTTACCTGTGCAAGTCCTGTCATTCCGGGCCGCATAATATCAGCACCTCTTTCTCTCCTTAAGTCTATAAGCTCAGTCTGGTTATAGAGCGCCGGTCTCGGACCGATAAAACTCATCTGGCCTTTTAATATATTTATAAGCTGCGGAATTTCGTCAATGCTTGTCCTTCTTAAAAACGACCCTAACTTTGTTACCAGCTCTGCAGAATTTGAAATTTCATCAGTCGGAATATCAGGGGTTCCCTCCTTCATCGTTCTGTATTTATAAATCGTAAAGAATCCGCTGTTAATTCCTATTCTTTTTTGCTTATATATAGCTCTTCCGGGCGAATCCAATTTTATCAGAACCGGAATTATTATCCATAAAGGAATCAGGAGGATTAAAAATATAACTGAGAATAAAATATCAAGACATCTCTTAATAAAAAGCTGAAGCTTTCGCAATATCAAACTCCAAGAGGATTATTTATATTATTGATTATCGTAATTGTTATCATAGTCCTTAATCGGATTAAACCACATTTCTTTTTCATCAAAATCCGGAACTATTTTACGCAAATCTTTAAAAAGAGTTAAATAATCATATACCTGTATTTCCTTTTCAATATTAAACAGAAGATTGATTGTTTCTTCTCTGCTCAATCTGCCGTTTCCGCTAAATTTAGCTTTCATTATATGGGGAAGCTGAGTTGAAGCCAGTTCTTCATCTTCGGAAATAAGCTCCTCATTTAACTTTTCACCGGAACGCGGGCCTGTATATATTATTTCAATATCTTTGCCGGGTTCCATTCCATAAAGTTTTATCATATTGGTAGCCAGATCGAGAATATTGAAAGGTTCACCCATATCGAGAACAAAAATTTCTCCGCCTTCTCCGATTATACACGCCTGGATTACCAGCTGTGCCGCTTCGGGTATTGTCATAAAATACCTCCTCATTTCAGGGTGTGTAACCATTACAGGACCACCGGATAAGATTTGCTGCTTAAATATCGGAACTACGCTGCCCTGGCTTCCAAGTACATTTCCGAATCTGACTATCAGAAAACGGGTTTCACCCTCTTTTGACAGTGCTTGCAGATATTTTTCTGCAAGAAGTTTGGATATGCCCATTACGTTACTTGGTTTTACTGCCTTGTCGGTTGAAAGCATAACAAATCTCTTAACACCAAGATCCACTGACAATTTAGCAAGTGTTTTTGTTCCTATAAAATTATTTTGTATTGCGGCTTCAGGATTTAACTGCATAAGCGGAACATGTTTATATGCAGCTGCATGAAAAATTATTACCGGTCTGTAGCGTTTTATAACAGCCTTCATTATTTCTCTGTCTTTAATGTTAGCAACAATGGGAATTGCCCCAAGATAAAAGAACTTCTCCTTAAGTTCTTTTTCAATTAAAAACAAAGCATTTTCAGCGTGATCGACAAGTATTATTTTTTCCGGATTAAACCTTACTACCTGCCTGCATATTTCAGAACCTATAGAACCACCGGCACCAGTAATCAGTATAACCCTGTCCTTTATTTCCGAAACAACTTCAGGTGTTTTTATCCTTATTGGTTCTCTCCCCAATATGTCCTCAATTTCTATATCTCTTACCTGATATAAATAAACTTTGTCATCAATGACTTCATATAAACTTGGAAGGGTTTTGCACATGACACCCCTGTCCTTGGCTCTTAAGGCAATATCCTTACGTAAACTTCCTGAAGCTGAAGGAATGGCCATAATAACTTCATCAATTGAGTATTTTGATATTGCAGACTCAAGCTTTGAAATAGGTCCCAATACTTTTACTCCATGAATCTGTTTTCCGATTTTAACCGGATCATCATCTAAAAAGCCGATTGCAGCATACTCTCCTGCAGCCTGTCTTATCATTTCTCTTACTATCATTTCACCTGCATCACCTGCACCAATTATCAGGACTCTTTTTTTCCTGGTCTTGACGTTTCCATATTTAAGTTCATTGAAGAACCTTCCTGAAAATCTTGAAAGAGAAATCAAAATGAGCGTAAGGATGAAATCTATTATGAATATACTTCTTGGAAAGTATGGCAGTGAAAAATTTATATTAAGCCCTAAAAAACCAACCGGAGCACCTAAAATATAGAAAATAACTACCATCAAAAGAGAACTTGATGCTGCTGCTTCGACTATGGCTATCATGTCCTTTATCGATGCATATTTCCAGATACGCCGATACATTCCGAACAGCCAGAACATAAAAATCTTTGCAATTATGATTATAACTATATAGGAGACTAGAGCCGTAGAATACTGGGAAATCAAAACATCTCTTCCTCTGAAATCAATCTGTCCTCTCAGAAAAAAAGAAATAATAAAGGATGAGAAAATTATAAGAATGTCAAACAGAACCTGTAATAATATTTTAAACGAAAATTTTCTTTTCATGCAAGTATTATAGCATAATCAAATATCTAATTTATATTTTCAGCATAATCTTTACCAAGAATTACAATTACATCAGAAGAAGAATAGTAAGCTCCCCAATCAGTACTATTATATTGAACCAGCTCGTAACTTCCTAAGATCAATGCGAGCTGCTCTGCTTTTTTCAAGGTATTTGTCTTATAAATAACTATTGTCTTTTTGAAATTAAAGTTCTGTGCATTTGACGGATTGTCGACCTTGAACCCATATTTGGTAAGTTTTTCAATAAACTGATTTGCGGAACCGGAGCTTCCGTTTCCGTTAAACACTTTTACAGTTGTACTTTTAGCTATCTTTGTATCTAAGGTCTGACCAACATTTATATTTATTTCAAATGGTATTACTCCTTGTTCTGAAAACCATGTTTTACTCTCATGAACCATGTCATACTGAAGTATATATCGTCCTGGTTTATCAGGAGCATTTATTTTCATCTCTACCTTTGCCTGATCATTGTGTGCAACATCATTGGGAAGCAATCCGCGCGGTCCATCCCATATAACTACTTTACCGGTATCTCTGTTTATCCAATGGCACCCCAGATCAATTCTCCCTACTTTCTTGTAATATTCCCAAAGCAAAAATCCGGTATTTTTTACAACAACCTGGGACGTAAATTCCTGCCCCGGATCCAGATAAAGAGGGGTTGAACCTTCATCATCGTATTGGGCTGAATAAGAGATATCAAGAGTACAGTATTTTTCGAGAGGCGGGACACCCTGGTATGAAAACCAGGTCACACCTTCTTTAACAAGATCGATTTGAAGTATATATTTCCCCTTATCGGGCGGCGAGTTTATATTCATCTCAAATGTTACTTCTTCACCGGGATTTACTGCAGCCTGCGGAAGAAC
>Ga0172375_10013646_pt1 | contig 10052 bp, 11 predicted proteins | sample LakKiv1m_FD_114537 | JGI IMG/M metagenome (GOLD analysis project Ga0172375, IMG submission 114537) | Freshwater microbial communities from Kabuno Bay, South-Kivu, Congo - kab_092012_11.1m | ecosystem: Environmental > Aquatic > Freshwater > Lake | place: Democratic Republic of the Congo...
AAGTGTGGTCATGATGACGGAATAGACTTTATCGATCAAGTACGAAAAAGGTTTGGGCCGAACATCGTATATGTTAAAGACACCAAAGAAATTATTAGAAATTTCATCAACCAATATCTAAATAATGTTCAAAACATTCCTGAGCAATATCGAGGCAAACTCATGATTCGCTGGTACCGCGAATCTTTTAGAGATGCCGTGATACAAGAATTAAAGCCAGAAATAAATGAAAAAGCGGGAACTGTCGAAGATGCTCAAAACGTTCTGAAACATATCTTAGCAAAAGTGTTCCAATTCTTGTATATTAGCGTATACCGAGAAACAAATTTCAAAGATGTCTTTGTCAATGCAGACCCATATGTTTTTCATTCGGCTGTTGGCATTAAAAAAGAAGAATTCGAAATTTTGAATAAATATCAAGTCTTTCAAGAAAGGGTGCTCGATTCATACATTCATGAGTTCTTTATCAATGAATCTCTTGGTAAAACAATCGATGAGAACGATGAGATGTATAAAACAAATTATCGCAACAGTTTCAATTGGTTTGGATTTGGAATCGAAAATAAAAACGGATGATTTGGACGTTGGTTAGAAGCCCTAAGTAAACATATATTATAAATTTGATAGGAACAGACACTGTGCACGGTGTCTGTTTTTCATTTTGCCATAAGGAGGATAAAAACATGAGCAATGGGAAACACTATCCAGCGAGAAGATACGGAGGATCTAGGCGATATTATCCGGCAAGAAGGCAACAGGTACAAACCCAAAACTTCAGCGTATTTCAAGGCAACCTTGCCAACAACATGAGATTTGGCAACAAAGGAGACGATCTGTCGGCATTCGTCTTCCGCAAATTAGTAATTATAGATAAAGAAGGCAATCGCCAATACGCTACCGAAAAGCAGTTTTTCAACTCGGGTAAAGAGATTGGATCTGTACGAATTGGGTCGAAAGGAGAGCGCAATTATTAATAATGGAAAAATGGACTGAATTAATAGATTTAGATGCCGTAACGTCATTTAAGGCAATGGATGACCGGCTGATCATTAAAACATACAACAATTCACGGGATGCAGTCTTTTCAACAGTCGAAGAGCCCGAATATTACGACTGCTTCTTTGAGGAACAAAAGGGCAAAATAATAATCGAACTGGAATCAGATATCCTCCGGTTCCAAAAACTCGAACACAATATCAAAAACTTCGATTCATATTTGATTAGGAAAATTTTGCTTAAAATCCTAGCAGCAATTTTGCCTTGGCTGCACAAGGTCTCTTCGGAAACGAAAGAAGAAATATTACTTAAAACATATATTGATAAAACACATAACACATTCATTGCCGACATAGCATTGAATAACGATCTTCCAGTCACGCTTTTGAAGATTACCGAGATTAAACGTAATAGGGGAACATGCGGAACATAGAAATGAAAAAGTCATACAATTTTACTCCACTTGCCCGATATGTAACTCGAGGCGTGGAAACTTCGTTGCCTTTTGAAATCCAAATGCTTATGTGGTCGATGATAGACAGAATGGTTAAGTCTGGATTTCTAGTTGATTATCTCCAGGCGTTCACCATTGATTGCCATCACGGAGACTGCATTATCAAACACAAGCAAGAATGTCCTGATTATACCGGGGAAGTAAAACTTAGAATTTTAGAAGAAGGCTTTGAATGCCACAGTCTAAAGGTATTTGTCATTGATGACGAAACCCATTCGACGATGCTATTGGCTTCAGAGTATTAGGAGAGAATGTGAAAAAAATCAAATCAGTCGAGCAGTTGGCAATTGCCAAAATCGTCGCGACTAAGTTAGGGATTACGATTGGCCAAGTCACCGATGTCATTGAGACCGAACAACAAGTAACGATGGCACATGTCAAAAGGGGATTCCGAGTGGTTAAAAAGAACTATCTCACCATCATCCCCACAATACAACCAGCCTATACGATGGTTTCCAAGCTCGATAAAAAAGAGTATGTGATTGAAAAAAGAACAAGAATCAAAGTAAAGATTGGGCAAGGATTTAAAAGCTACGTCGCCGATAAAGGCAAGAGCATGCCAAATCGAATTTGTCGTTTTGTGAAAGATTCGAAATCGGCCAAGCAAATACTGGTAACCGATTTACCACGACAAGAAACCACATAAAAGAAAAATTTAAACTTTTAAAAAGGAGAGATTATGACCGACACAGGCATAAAAGGAAGGGACATCATCATTTACCTATCGCTTAAATATAAAGGCGATTGGAACAAGATCTATGAAGCCATCAAGGCGAAAGAGGAATTAGACATTGGGGCAGTTCAAGTGGCGGCTTCTTCAATTTCAAGCGGGGTTCTTACAATCATTGATGAAAATTACCCATCCTCGCTAAAGAATACATACAAACCGCCATTTTGTGTTTTCTACTTGGGCGATATTTCTAAACTAGAAGACACAAGCAAAAACATCGCCATTCTAGGTGACAACGATTCAAACAGTATCGAAAGTTGGAAGTCCGAGATAAGCAAAACACACACTATCGTCACGATGTTCGAAAGCGAGAAGGACTATGAGCAAAAGACGATCAGCATAGCTAGTCAAATATTTGTTTCTAAAGTGGGGATTGCAAATCTCGAGGAAACTCACAAATGCATAATCGAAAAAATCAAAATAGGAGGACTAATAATCAGCGAATATCCAGGATTTTGTCGAGCACAAGAAGACAATAAGACATTTCCATATCGATTAATGATTGCTATTAGTAATTCGCTATTAGTCGGCAGCCTTAAGAAAGAGGCAAATGAAGCCGCGGCGATTGGATATACACTATGGCATGGAAAAGATATCTATTGTGCAGTATCCAAACAAGAAGACGAAATGCTTGTGAAATTGGCAAACGAAGGAGCGCGAATGGTCAAAAATCCATTCGAACTACTGTCTGAACTGGAAAGGGCAGGCATAGAAGCCCACGCGAGGGCTTAGGAATATAAGGCGAGCATTCATTTGCTCGCCGTTTTTTTTATTTCACGCAAAGTATCGCGGATGGCATCAACTTCCATATCTATTGAATATAATTCGTGAAGTAACAAACTAACTGTTCTCAAATCATCGGAAATTAGGTGTATGAATTTTTCAGCGATCAATAATAAAAAGCGCAATCGATGATACGATGATTTAAACTCTTTCTTAGCGCGACAAAATTCGTTCAGAACAAATCTCGACTTACTTGTATATTCGCTCGAATGAGTACTTGAAATATATTCTTCAATAGTGGATGTGATGGTTATCTTATTACGATGGTTCCTTCTGTTAATTAGAATCATCGAAACTTTAATGTTTTTATAGAAATTTATGAGTTCTGTCATTAACTCCATATCTGAAATATCAAGTACAGATGATGGAAAGGTGCCGCAAATGATTCTATAACTATTTCTCAGAGAGTCTTTCTCTTTTGGATCAACGTAAAGAAATGCGACTTTTTTATACCGATAATACAAAGTGTAAGATATCGAATCTACTATATTCAGATATTCAACAGTCCTGCGCTCGTAATCCTTTAGTTTCCACAAATCCACACTCCGGTACTTATCCTTGAGATGACTCAATGAGACCCTGCGATTTTTCTTAAACTCCATTTCTGTATCGTGGTGTACAGAGGAAACCCCTGATAAAAGGGGCCACGGTGGTTTCCAAGGTTTTTGGTGCTCAATATTCCAAATATATCCTTCGTAACAAAGAAGCGGTCTTAAAACACGATAGTAGTAATTAGTCCTTGTTTCATCGTATCTTCCTTGTGGAGATTTCTCGTTTCCAAAACTACCTGTAAAAGAAAGATCCTTGCGTTCCGACTTTTTTAATCTCTTATATGCATCATTAATAGCAATCAAGAACGCTTTACTTTGTAGTGTTTTTGTTAAACGACAAATATTATTATATTCATCATCGGAATATGAATTGTAATGCTGAATAGGTGTTTTCCCACGAGCATCCGTAATATAGTTTTCAATTTTGGGATATAAATAAGGGCCAAGTAAATCTCTCATTACAACAATGATAACACAACGCTTTTCAGACCGCGCACATCATTTTCCCCAAAGGTTTTAAAATGGCACGGAGCAATATATATATAGGACAAAATAGAAAACACCTATTTTGAAGGAGGTGAATTAAGGTGGTAAACCGCGTTTTTATTGATAGTAGCTAATTTTACACTACACAAAAGAGGCAAAAAGCAAATGCCGTCATTGATGACGGCTTTTTTCGTTCGGCATAGCGACCGAAATATCCAAGGAGGACAACTAAATGGGAAAAGCGAAAATAAAAGAGATTCTAAGCGAATACTTAGAATCAAATGATGACAACCACATAAACACACTTGTTGTGTTATTCAATGATTACTGCAGCGCAATTAATGATTACGAGGCTTACTTACATGACAATGAACGATATGAGCTGGAAGCGATATTCGGACACGATATTGATAAAGCGTTAATGGCGGCATCATATGGCGAATACGAATACAATGCACCCTATTTCTACATTGATGTCTACGGATGTCTACAATCCATTAGAAGAGTTCAGGACTACATCGGTGATTACTATGAGGAGTTAGTTGATTATTATACAGAGCAACCACAGACATTACTTGAGATCGTGGGGGATTAACGAATGGCACATGAATGTTCAATAGTTCCCTTATTAGGTGACGTCAATATGTTAAGAGGAGATGAAGAGATTCAATGCGTTTTAGTTGATGAAGCCAAGAAATTCACGAATGAATTAACGAACTCTTATATCGATTGTTGCGTGTACGATGTCCAGATTAAACGCGATTACACATCAGATTACTATTATCATCTACTACTAACCGCATCACGAGGTCAATTTGATGTTCTGAAATTAGCATCATTCATCCGTAAGGACTTGATTGCACGATTCAATGAAACCGGGATTGTCTCCTTTGGTTTCAACAGCTTAATAAAGTCGGGTGATTATGGATTTGGCGGATACTCGCTTTCATGTCAACCAGACACACTAACCCAAACTCAATTCGATGAATACGAGACATCGATAATTAATAACACTGCGAGTTTAATTATTCATGAAATGTTAAAGTATGGCGATTTAATCAGTCGATTCAGTGTTTCGTCTGGAAATGATTTGAAGGATTTCGTAATCAGCAGTATCGATAGGTATCGTAAGCAGTTTGGAACAAACGCAATTGAGTTTTCGAAATGTTGGTTGAGTTTCATATTGAACCATAGTGAAACCATTGATTGGAATATGCACTTCACCAACTTAACAAGAGAGGAGGTAAAGTAGAAACAGCAATTAGAATCTAATATTACGCCGCACATTATTACCAAGCAATAACACAAAAGCGCCTCGGCTTAACCGGGGCGCTTTCCTTAAGGAGGAAGGAATATGATAGAACCTAATTTTCAAACCAACAAACTAGACTATTACGGTCAAGAGTTCGTTGATGAATCAATTGCCGATTTATTATTGCCGCTGATGAAGATCGTTTCGATCGATGGATATAGTAAACCGCAAGTCGACCTTGTTGTAACTTCGGAGAATACCGAACGCATTATTCGCATGCCATTGGAAGTATTGTCTGCGAAAGAAACCACTGCGAGCAGTTTACTTAATTGTGATTACCTAATCAGTCATCGCTACATTAATCCACTTAGAGACTATTTAACAGAACGTATCCAAGCATTAGACAGCAGTACTACCCACTACACCTATAAATCGTTAGGGTATTACCCCTATAACGGCAAGGAATTATTCTTGCTGGGAGATACTACTACACCCAAAGGTGAATTATTACACTACTACGACGATAACTACGCCTTTGTTAGGGGGAATGCCGAAGAATACGACAAGCTCTTGAAAAATCAAATACTGAAATACCCCGCCATGCGCCTGGCTTTGGTGATTGGCCTTGCCGCACCAATTGCGTCTAAGTTAACTCATTTCGCTGACACCCAGACTATTATTATCAATGTCTGTGGACCATCTTCGACCGGCAAGACCACCATGGCACAGTTCATATCAAGTCTGTGGGGAAGTCCAGTTGTCAGCAATCGTGGAATCACACGAACATTCAACGCCACCGATAACTCGATTATCACGGCCACCGAAGGCGTTTCTGGTGTGTCGATCGTGCTCGATGATGCAACGGCTGGAGGGTATCACAACTTTACCAATTTGGTTTACACATTAGCCCAAGGCGAACCCAAAGGGCGTCTCGGCAGTGATGGCAAACCAGTTAAACAAGGCCGATCTTGGAGCGGAGTGGTCATTATTACAAGTGAAACACCAATCTTGTCGGAATCAGAGAATCGACAAGGGCTGATTGCCCGCGTGATTGATACCAATAATATTACGTGGACCAAGAGCGCCGCACATGCCACTGAGATTAAACGAATGATAACTGCTAATCACGGGTTCATTGGTAGAAGATTCGTTGACCACCTTATGAACGATAATGAGCTGAAACTTGAATCCGAGTATTTGAAGATGACTTTAGAAGTCGACGGCATGATTGAGTACAAGGATAATCTTACCCAGAGAATTATTAGTAAAATAGCGATATTTCGACTCACCGCTAATTTGATCAAGAAGTATCTTGGGTATTCGGAACTTGATGTTGACGAGATGACGAAGTTGCTAATATCCTTCGACCAGGCCGACGTCAAAGAGCGACATATTGGAGAAAAAGCGATCAATGCCATCAAGCTATTCATTACGACCAACTATTCGAAATTTCTACTTTATGAAGCAAATAACACATTAATTGAAGGCAAAAATAAAGCGAGTATTCAAGGCAAGATCGTTTTCAAGAAGGATGAACTTATTGTTTCGATTCCTCAAGACATCGTAAATAGTGTATTAAGAGATAAGAAGATTTTCGAAATCAAACCAGTAATGGCATATTGGAAAGATAACGGCTATATCATTACGAATGAAAAGGATCGAAAGACAGTAAAGGACTACACATTGAATGTCCGAGTAGTAAGATTCCGTTTCAACATGAGTAAAGACGCTCTTATTCCGATGCCGGCAAAACGAAGTAATTACCGTGCGATTGATGGCATCCCGCCAACTTCAGACATCAAGTACGATGACGAAGAAGCCATTAATGAGATATTTGACGAGCAAGCCAATTCAAAGGCAGTTTCAGAGGGAGATGATGATAGTGAAACACGAAATTAAACGTAAGGCATTGACCTCGCAGAAGGGGAATCTCATTGGTTCCCCTTTTTCATTGGACAAGATTTCTACTGATTCCAACTTATTGATTGCACTCGATAAGGTCATCAATGAGATATTGAAGAATCAACTAGACAAGGGAGATGATACAGATGAGAGAACTACTTGAAGCCGAAGTAGCAAAGCTACTATATATTCGTGACATTAAGAAGGTTGGCAAACTTAGGGTTGCCATATACGCACGCAAGTCTCGTGAAGACTTGCTACAAGTAAGTATTGAAACTCAAATAGAAGCGTGCCGAGATTTCGTTGCCAAGCATGACTACTTGTTCTCATTGAAGGATGATGACATTCACTCAGAAGACAATGTGTCAGGTATGTACATTGAGAATCGACTAGAGCTAAGTAAAATGATGGCAAAAGTGAAAGAGAAGTCTGTAGATGTCGTCATCTGTTCCAAAGTGGATCGTTTGTCTAGAGATGCATTGAACACAGATACGCTACTAAAGCAACTCGACGAGTCTGATGCCTACTTCATTGGAGGAGACGATCTTGGCGATAATTCTGCCGCCGGCGTCCTCATCAAGCAGATTCAACGATCAATCAACGAATTTCAAGTCAGAAGGTCGATTGAGGATATGATTGCCGGCAAGATAAAGAACACTAAGGATGGGTACTCATGTGGAGGACCAGGCAATTACGGATATAGCGTGGTTAATCGACGCTATGTGATTAACCCATATGAGGCAGTTGCCGTTAGCACGATCTTCGACCTATTCCTTCAAGGCAAGTCATACAACGACATTATTGATGAACTTGAAGTACTTGGATTTAAGACGAGAACTGGCAAAAACTTCTCCAAAGCAACAATCAATGCAATTCTTACTAACGAGAGGAATTCCGGGGTTAACATTTGGAACAGCCAAAGGAAACGTAAGAAACGAAAACGAATCTCCAAGTTAATATTCGATGAAGTAATAAATGACTCTGGGATTGTTGAAGGAATAGTAACAAAGGAGAAATTCGACGAGGTTCAGCGTAAATTACAGTCTAAAGCAGTTCCTCGCGATAAAGCGGCAAAGCACAAGCCTTATTTATTAACCGGTTTAATCAAATGCACCCATTGCGGTGGTAATATGACCGGCAATAGCACCAAAGGTGGAAGAGATCATCGCTTACGCCGCATATACGAATGCCCCAGACATAAACACAAGGGCGCTGACAAGTGCATGAATACATCGATAAACGCTGACTTCATTGAGAAGTACGTAACATCAACGATTATCGATCTGGTCAAGCAAAGAATTGCCAGCGGTAAAACCGACTTTAGTGAAATCACGAAATCGATTGAGAACGACAAAAAGCAAGCCACAACGTTAAAAAGGCAAATACAAAACGAACATTTGATGATTGACAAGCTAGCGATGGGATTAGTTAACTCGCAATCAGAAATGGTTACCAAATCAATCAACGCCAAAGTCAAACAGTCAGAAGACTTCATTAAGAAAGCGGGAGCAAGAGCATTGAAGTTAGAGTCTAGAATAAATAGATATCGTAGTAGTGAGCTTGAAAAGCAGGCATTGGCAATTATACAAGACGGACATTGCGATATTACAAGACCTTTAATAGAGACGTTAATTAATTGTATTCAAGTATCAACAGAAAATATTACTTTTGAATTTTAATAGTAAAAATTAACTGCAAAACCCCTCCATATTGAAAATATATTATAAATATGGAGGAATTTATGAATAATCTAAAAGCAGTAGCCTATGCGCGTTTTTCGAGCACGAAACAGCGCGAAGAATCAATCATCCATCAGCTAGAGAAGATTCGTGAGTATTGTTCAAATAACGGATTTGAAATAGTTGAGGAGTACATCGATGAAGCCCAATCCGCAACCACCGACAGACGCATCCGATTTCAAGAGATGATAAGCGATGCTGAGTATGCGGATTGGCGCTTTATTATCGTGTACAAATTAGACAGACTAAGTCGCAACGTATCGGATGCTTTCCACTATAAGAAGCAATTATCAAAAATGGGAAAGCAAATCATTAGTGTCATTGAAGACTTCGACGGTAACACACCGGAAGGCGGCTTCTTTAATCTGATAAGCATGGGAATGTCCGAATTTTATGTAAACAACATGCGAAGAGAAGTTATCGCAGGACTTATGCAAAACGCTCGGTCGGCTCGATCGACCGGCGGAATTCCACCACTTGGTTATGACTTGGGAAAAGACAAAAAGTTCATTATTAATGAAAGAGAAGCAGAGGCCATCAGGATTATCTTCAACAAGGTGTCAAAGGGAGACTCCTACATCGATATTGCCCGCTTTCTTAATTCACAAGGATATAGGACGAAAAAAGGAAACGAATTTGGCAAAGTATTCACTGATATTTTAGTCAATCGGAAGTATATCGGAGAGTTCGTCTATAATCGGACCACAGTAAAAACGGCTGATGGGAAACGCAACAATCATCAATCAAAACCAGAATCGGAAATTGTTAGAGTCTCCGATGGTTTGCCAAGACTTATTGATGATAGGCTTTTCTATCGCGTACAAGCTCTTTTGGCAGAAAGGAAGAAATTTCGCTTCTATCAGAAGCCTGACGGAAGATATCTCTTAACAGGATTACTAAGGTGTGAGTTTTGTGGCAAGGCAATCTGTGGGAACAGCACGTATTCGGGTAGAAATAAAAACATACGAATTACATACAAATGTCCCACAAAGAAACCAGAACGATGCCACGTGAAAGAACTAAATATGATAAACCTGGACAAAGCGGTCTCAAAGAAACTGGAAAGCGAAGTGTTGTCCAAAAATCGTTTGAACGAAGT
>Ga0172375_10013648_pt1 | contig 10052 bp, 8 predicted proteins | sample LakKiv1m_FD_114537 | JGI IMG/M metagenome (GOLD analysis project Ga0172375, IMG submission 114537) | Freshwater microbial communities from Kabuno Bay, South-Kivu, Congo - kab_092012_11.1m | ecosystem: Environmental > Aquatic > Freshwater > Lake | place: Democratic Republic of the Congo...
TATTAGAATCATAATTTGTGTGTAATTTTGCACTCGGCTCAGTTGTCCCGATGCCGACATTACCCCCTTGTGTGAAAGCCATTATGTTAGGAGTTGAAGTTGACGAGAACGTAAAAAGCCCTGACGCAGCTGTCGCAAGAGTTGTTGTTGCGTTATTTGAGCCGTCCGCAATGTTGAGAGGTGAGCTGACGTTTTGCGAGACTGTAAGCCATTTGGTTGTAAGCGTGCCACCGATATTAGCGTTTCCTGTAACATTTATAAACGCAAAATCAGTTATATTCAAAGTTGAAGTCGCCACCACGCTATATGTTCCATCTGCGTTACCAACCAATATTTTACCATAAGTCGGTGGAGTTGAAGTTCCTGTTCCTCCTTGATACGGGAACAAAACCGATGCTCCAAGTATCTCTTCACCTGACAACTGTCGTAATTCTTCAACAGACAATTCAATAGCTTTGGCTGTGCCAAAAATCATTAGAAAGGAAAGTATTGTGAATAGTATTTTTTTCATATTTTATTTAATTGATTAATGGCGATAATCGCAAAGTATAATTGAACCTGTCGGAGGTGGAGTTAAAAATGTAATTGTTGTCGCGCTTATTGTATAGTCTTCTGTTTCTCTCATTCTTTGTCCATTAACATACACTTTCAATGAAGATGTAGGTGACGGTTGTAAATTCAAAACAAAGTCGGTATTCACCCCATTAACTGTTCCTGTTGGTGTTTCGTCATCTGTAAAATGTATATCAAGCGCGCCTGCGTTAAATCCAGAACCCCCAAGCATTGCGGCTTTTTTATTATTCAAATCTTCAAGTTTTTCACGCAATCCATGTATTGCGTCTATTGATAATCTGTCTTCTCCCAATAAATCTTCAAGTTTATTCGCTATTACTTTCGGATTGGTAAGCCAATCAATCATTGGTCTAATAATTGTTTTTAATTCTTCCTCTGTTGGCGCATCTCCTTTTTCTCCTTTTTCTCCATTTCTTATTTCAGATAATCGTTTTGTGGCTTGGTCTATAATAGTTTCGTGCTTTTTTAAAACATCTTTTACTTTTGTTTCAGCTAATCTTCCTATTTCCAGCTTCAACTGCTCAATAGTCATATTGTATTGACCCGCAAACTCTCTCAATTTTTGGTTGTATAATTGATTAACTTCCGTTTTTGTTTGTCTTGACTCTTGAACAACCTGAACCATAAGAGAAATTAACTCTTTTAACTTTTGTTCAAATTCAGGCTTGGATACAATGTTATTTATTCCCGAAATTATTTTTAGATTGTTTAAATCTGACATTTCTTGTGACATATTGACTTTTTATTGATATTGTGTATAATATGAGATTAAATTGAGATATATGTTTAAATTTATTTTTATATTAATTATTGTTTTTGCGATTGTATTGGTAGTTTTTTTCCCTATCCATACCATCGCGATTGGTATTTTTTTATTGGTTTTGAATAAAATTAAATTTAAAGATAGTCCACGTTTTTTTATTGATTGATTATTTTGCCGCTTTTAAAAATTGTTTCTCTTCGTCTATAACAAATTTTTTAAGCACATTAGTCATTAAATCAATCGCTCCTTTTGTATCGCCTTTTAATATAGCCGCCGCATCAAGTCCGGCTTTTGTTATTTCTTGCCTAAACAATCCTTTTTGCCTTGAATTTCCGATTAAATCTGTCGCAAGAGATGACATAACAGCGTCATCCATCAAATCAATTCCAGTAAATTCTTTAATAATTTGCATCACTTCTCTCGGCGCCCTCCCTCGTTCAGATAAAACTTGTTTTAACAGAAACTCCGCACCAGCTCTTCTGTCGGTGTATGATTTAAGCATATTATATCCATCCATAAAATCAGAATATCGTTCTAAATTTCCCGCCTCCGATTTACCAACTATTTCTGCGGATACATCAGCGATTTGTTTTCTAACCGAGCGTGATAACCCATCAAGGACACTAGACGCTTCTCTGGTTGATTTTTCAAAATTTATTTTGCTATCAAATCTATTTCTAATATCTATAAGTTTTTCAAGACTTGGATTTTCTTTGACGGTCAATAAATCATCATACAAATCATTAAGTATTTTTATTTCGCTCTCTGAATTTACTCGTGTAACTGTTCCTGGTTTTTGTCTTATTACGCCCCTGCGGATTTCAAGATTAAGTTTTTGAAGTTCATTTAAAAACGAATTTTCTACTTTGGCAATTTTATCAATTTGGGCTTCATAAGTTCCAATTTTTTTTCTAAATCTTCCGATTCTGCTTCCTGTATCATTAAGCACCTCTTCCATTTTTGTAACCGCACTATCAACATTTTTAGCACCATATTCTAAAGGTGTTGGAAGAGTATCAAAATCATTACGCGCATGAGCAACGTCAAAATACTCCATTAACTTTTCTTGTTTTCCTGCTATACGATTTTTAATATCATTAGTAACGCCAGCCCATCTCTGCGGCAAAGATGGTTGAGCTGTAACAGTTTCTGTCATTGCTCGTATTTCAGATGGTTTTGATATATTTTTTAATGATTCATCCGCTTGTTTAATAACATCATCAATATTATTTATTTGTTTACCCTTGCCGAATAGTGTTGTTTTTGTTTTTTGAGCAATATTACCAATTTTATCGGTAAAACCGCTACCAATATCAATAACGTCTTTTGAGATATTTTTTATTGGAGTGCTAACGTCTGTTTGGGCGATTTTAGTTACTGCTTTTGGTAAAAATTCTGAAAGAGGTTTTGATAAAAATTTTGTTAATTGTGGCGTAGTTTTTATACCTTGCTTTGTTATTGCGTTTGAAATAGCTTTACTTAGTCCCACCGAGATAAGGGGCAAATCAGCCGCAATATCAACTCCCTCTGCAACATTTTTTGAAGCACCTATATTTTCCAAAAAATTACCAATATCTCCCATTCGTCTTTTTTCTGTTTTAACTCCACCAGCCAATTCTTCCACAACATCTGGTAATTCTTCTTGTGGCAATACATAAGGAGCAGATGCCGCACCAATTCTTCGCGCGGTTGGAGTAATACCTGAAGTTTCTGCTAAAGAACTAATTATATTTTTAGCAAATCCAATCGGACTGGATTGTTTTTCAGCATATTGTTTTGCTGATTCTGCTTCTGATTGTTTTTGTTTAATGATTTGTTCTTGAGAAATCATTTTACCATCAACACCCAAAGGACGAGATGAAACAACTTGAACATCTTTTTTTGGTCCCTGTGCTTTTTTAAGAAACTCGTTAAATGATATAGACATATAATTATTCAATTATTACTATTGAGCCGTCCGCCAATATCCGACCACGAATCCCATTTACTTCTATAACATCGCCCACCTTATAATCTGTTCCGCTAAGGTTAACCGTGCTGAATCCAACAATCGCCGCGCTGTTTGCTTTGAGTTTGGTGTCAAGTGTTTGGTTTATTTTCTTTTCAAAATTATTTAATTTTGTATCTCTGTCAGCACCTAAGAAAAATGTTTCACTAAATCTACCTGGCAACTGGTCTGAGTAAAACCTTTCTTCTTGTGTTGTTAATGCAGCACCTGTTCTTGCTCTTGCTAAAAGGTCAATAATTTCTGTTCTTAAATCAAGATATCTCTGTTGGTCTTTAGAACCAGTAATTTTTCCTGCTAAACCACCAGCGAGTCCGGTAATCATCTCATTGCTCAAATCTTTCAAATCACTTATTTTTTTAGATATGTCATATAAAGCGGCAAAACCATCTATTTTGGCATCTCCTATATCTGGTTTGACCCCAGTATTTACATCAATAACAGTGCCTTCTTGTTTAGGCATTTCTTTTGCCATTTTTGCGATTTCACCAAAAGAATTTTTTGGAATACCAGTTGGAACTATTCCTGTTGAAGCATATTGTTGTGCAAATGCTTGTAAATTTATTTCTCTTGTAGTTGGTTCGTTTGTAGTATCTTCAACAATTCCGTAACTTGCCATTAATGCCCCCATAGCATCCAGTCCGGATTGTTTATCAGGAAACTTTATATAATTTCCACCTTCATCCGCTGGTCTGGCGGTTCCTTTTGTTCCACCAAATTGTTTTATCCATTCTTGATTATTAAATGTCAAACCGCCAAAATTGTTATTATTATTAGCAACATTAGACATTTGACCGCCAACAGTTGCTTCTTGTGTAACCATTGTTAATAATGCTTCCCAAGATACACCTGTTTTTTCTGATGTTTCGCGAATCATATCGGCAGTAAGTCCTGGTGTAAACTGTTTAACCTTGCTTTCAAGATTATCATCTGTAAGTTTACCAATTAGATTTGATATTCTTTGCATTGATGATTGTTTTGAAACATCATTTGCCGCCCATCCTGCAATATTCCAATTTGTTCCATTTGCATCGGTAAAAAACGCTTGCGATTCTGATGTTTTTGGACTTACTGGAGTAATTTTTTGATTAATATTATCAATAAAACCATAAATATTATCTCCGTTTTCGTCAGTTCCAATAATTCCAAAACTTGATTTTTCTGACTCTTGCTTTACATTTTGTCCCATTATCGCTATTGCATTACTAACACTATTTGCGTTCTGTATTTGTGTTAATACTTTTGTGTCTGTTATTCCGCTTTGAATTGCCTGCAACATAACATTTTGTATTGCGGCTTCCTGGTCTTTTGCGTTTTGCGCAAGTTGTTTTTGTTGCGCGTAATACAAATTAAGAGCATCCGCATATTGCTTTTCTTCTTTTTCAAGCTCCGGCGTTATCAATTCTAACTGCGCTTGTTTGATTTTTAATGATTCCAATATAGGCGTATATTTTGCATTCACCGCCGCCTCTGCTTGGCTTTGAGCAAGATTAATCCTATTCATTAATGCGTTTGCTTGCGCTTCCAAAAAACCTATATCTGCTTGCGCTCTTGCTCTTGCTGTTGCCTGTGTTCCTATTATTGAGTCCATCGAAATAGCCTTACCCTCAACATCGGCGTATAGTTGATTATAAGCCGCTGTCTTGGTTTCTATTTGATTCTGAATATCAACTAAAGAGGCTTGTAATGTTTCCATTCCTCGTTTTTCCAATTCAGATTGTAAAACTCCGGCTTGTCCGGCTGTTTGACCAATTAAACTTTTAACTTCATCTATAAGTTGTGATGACTCTTTGCTTGTTGCGGTTTCAGGTGGAGTTATTTCTTTTATAAAATCTTGAATACTTTTTGTTGTTTGTTCACCTGTTTGCGCTAAATTTCCCGCTTGTCCGGCTTGTGGTAAATTTATCGCACTTGTTTGATTTTGCAACTGATTTAAAGCGATTGTATTATCAACAGTTGTTTTTCCGGTTGCTCCCAATCCCCAACCGCGCGACATTAAATCGTTTGCTGTTTGACTTCCAACTTGAACAACTGTTTTTTGACTTCCATCCGGAGATGTTAAAGTCGCTGTTTGTCCTGTCGGTGTTGCGGTGGTTGCTCCGGTCGCCCCACCTGTTTCAGATAAAAAACCTTTGCCGTATAAGTTAGCCGGATTTATTCCCTTTGCTCTTGCTTGCGCTTCTATTTCCGCTTTTGTTCCAACAAAAACATCAGGGTCAATTCCAGCACTTCCTTTATATTCGGCTCTTAAAATTTCATTTGATACTGGTTGCGTTGTGCCACCACCCGCTATTTGAACCTGTGTTTGTTTTTGAGCTTCTTCTGGAGATAGTCCTAATTGTATTCCCGCATTTCCAGCCTCTTGTTTTGCTTTTAAATAATCGTATAAAGTTTCATTTGCTCCTCTCGGTCTGAAAGTATCTATTGTTCCCATTCCAAAATTATCGGTTGCTTGTTTTAAAGTTTCATCAGCTTTTGCTTCCGGAGTGTAAGCACTAAAAAAATCAGCAGTTACAAAAGAACCACCTGCGGTTGGGCGTAAACCCATTTCTGGATTAAATTGATAGGAGAAATTCTGATTTGGGATGTTGGGATTAAAAGCTCCGGTTTGAACCAATTGTCCGTTTTGAACCTCATAAATCGGAGAACCTGTTATGCCTGTTCCTACTTTATCTACTTGAATAATCTTTCCTTGCCCGACTTTGGTTGGGTCTAATTGTGTTATATCATATGTCATATCAATTTATTAAATCAATTATATATTTCTGAATTTGTTTAATTTCGTTAATGGTCGTGGCATTGTTTAAAGCTTCTTTTTTTTCTTCCATTAGTGTTTTCTTCTCTGCGTTTTCAAGATAAGCCGGCTTTTCATAAACAAGTTTCCCGTCTTTTATTTTCTTGTTCCAATTCTGCTTTTCCTTTTCTTCGTCAACAGTAAAACTTTTTTGCGTTAAGTGTCCGGCGACTTCTATTTTCTCGTCTGATACCATTATAACCACGCCATTTTGTCTGTAAATTAAATATTTCTTCATACGTTTAATTGAATTACTACACCAGCCGCGCCATTTGCTCCATCTTCTCCATCTGTGCCAGATGTAAAAGTTCCACTTCCGGTTTTTCCACCATTTGGGACAACACCCGACCTGTCTGATTTTAAACCACCCGACCCGCCTGCGGATGAAAAAGTTATTGTGCTTGTGTCTTGTTCATATACGACAATAATAACCCCGCCATTTCCACCATTTCCACCTGCAGAACCTCCAGCTCCACCAATTCCAGTATTACTACCACTTCCACCTGATATTCCAGGCACTCCGCCGTTTCCTCCATTTCCACCTACCACTTCTATTGTTCCACTTCCAGCTAATATCTTGGCAAAAACACATACAATCCCTCCTGGTGAGCCACTTCCACCACTTCCACCTGTTCCTCCTGACCCAATGTTTGCCGTTACGTCTCCACCTGCTCCACCACTTCCACCAGACGCCCCGCCACCTGCCCCTGATGATGACCTTAGATTATCTCCTGTCGGAAGAAAATCATAAAGCAGGTAAGCAGCCGCTATACTTCTAACTTGGTTATAAACTGTTCCGGACAACGCGCCACCTGCTCCACCCGCGCCACCTGCTCCACCTGTTCCTATGTTTATTCCGCTAGCTCCAGTTCCACCATCGCCCCCACCATTGCCAACCACTCCGTCAGTTCCTATTGATTTAACAACGTCAGTTCCTGTGTTGCCTGTATTACCCGCGTTTCCATTTACAGAACCTGCACCAATCAAACCAACACCGGCAACACCGGCAACACCGGCAACACCGGCAATAGCCCCGATTATAGAACCATCAGCAAGCGCGGATGCAGCTGTTCCTGCTGTTCCGCCATTTCCAGGTGAAGCCCCACTATTACCATCTCCTCCTTTACCACCGTTGCCTCCGTTATTCCCGTTCCTCGCTATCTTGCCTGTCCCTGTTAATGTCAATGTGCCTTTTACAAATATTCTATATCCATTCGGATTAAGAACAACTCCCGTATTTACAGTTAAGTTATTGCAGAAGACATCAGCTGATAAAGAAGTGTTTACTGCGATTGTTACATCGCCATCGCTTCCATCTCCAAACTTATCCTGTCTGAACAAAGTAACGTAACCCGCATTTGAAACTTGAATATTGTCCGTTCCTCCACCTGCGATATTACTGCCAAAAGTCGCTCCTATTGTTGCGTTGTCTTCTGGTTTAGTTGTTCCTGTATTTCTAACCGCGTCCCATTCGGTTGTATATTCTTCCCATTCGCCTGGAGTAACCTGGTCATCACCCGCCGCAGTTGCAATATATAACCTGTCATTGTCATTGGTATCAAACCACAAGTCCCCTGCCGCAAGAGCTGTTGGCACGCCATCTTGTTTAAATACACTAACCTTTGAATCTATCGCGCCATCTTTGACCGATACCCAATTCAAATTTGAATCAGCCCTGTAAATTGTATTATCATTATCGGTATCAAACCATAAATCACCTTCTTTATAATCCGTTGTCGGCGCGCCATTTTGAGCGAATATTTTATTTCGGGTCGCAATCTGTCCGTTATCATCAACAACCTCGCTCCATCCTTGCGATGTCGTTTCCACAACTTCGTTTGAATTTTCTTGTGGCGTGTCATTTATTTCAAAACCAGCGGCTTGATTTGATGACGCTTTTACATCTAAATTTAAAGGGACATAATTATATTCTATTTCTTGTGCCATCTTATTTAAAAGCAATATATTTAAAATGAGATGTAGTAGTTGTTCCTGTTAAAGAAACTCTAAACTGTATTAAATCAGACTCTTTTATTTGAGCTGTTATCTCATCAAGTTTATTTGGAAAGTTTTTTGAAATCAAAGCTCCGTATGTTGAATAATCAAAGGTAACCGCTGTTGTAAAAGAATCGTTTAAATCAGTTCTAAAAGATAACCTTATTCCCTCGTTAGCGGCTAACGCTTTCGCCAAGACAAATTCAACGTCATTAAATAATCTAGGTTGCAAGCTATCGCCAATCACATAAAAAGGAGTATCAAAAAATCCTGTATAGCCTGTTGCTCTTGACGTTGCGGTTGTAAGGTCAATTCCGTATGTTGTGTTATCTCTCCACCCCATTAATAAAGTATCTCTTGTAACGCTCAATAATGCGGAAATTTGCATTTGATTTGTTGCTCCACTATTACCTGTTGATGGCAAGTGTTCGCAAACAATAATATTACCTCTTGATGTTTCCGAAAGAGAATACAAACCTTGTCCACCAATCGCTCCGCTTCCACCTGACACACCAAAAAAAGGTCTGCCTTTGTAATTTATAAATGAACAAGGCAACCATTCAAGATATTTACCACCATCCAAATCACAAACACTATTCGGTATTTGTCCCGCCTTATATACATTAACTCCATCAGAGATATATATAACACCCTCTATTCCAGCCAAGACATACATTTTGCGACCCATAACAAGCAAAGAGTGAACTCCGTGTTCTGACAAAGAAATCGGACTATTAAAACTGGCTGATGTCCTATCCCAAGGAAAGATGTCGGCTTTTTTTACGTCATAGATATTTGTTCCTTGCCACGTTCCTAACATTAAAATTGTTCCCAATTCTTCAATACACTTGATACGATAATCTTCCGGCAAGTCTAATGCTTGAGCTGTGAACGTGAATGTTCCCGCTGTTCCTGGGGCGAAATTTTGACCTGTATTCTCTTCAATACTTGCAACATACCTCCCAGCACCTATATACACTTTTCCGTCATTTTTTGACACAAACATAGGATGCCATAATGTATCGGAATCTATTGTTTGCCACCCTGTTGACCAACTTGGTGAGCCTGAGATTGGACCATAAGTATCAAGCCCTGTATCTGTTGCCACAATCAAATAATCTTTCCATACAATTGCCCCCTGCCCCGAGCCTGTCCTATCTGAAAGTTCCGCCCAAGTTGCACCCGAATCAGCAGAATTATAAACTACGCCATTTGAATCAATGGCGAATATTTTAGCCGGAGAGGCGTGGCTTTTAACTATCCACTTAACCAAAGCGTCAACTGTTGAGCCTGATTTTTTAGCCATTAAATTGCTCAATTTCGCAACTCCAGCTACCGAGAATATATCCAAATTGACAACATTACCATAACCCGTGTGCGGACTGGGTGCTATTCCTTCTCTTGGCGCGTTGATTATAAATGGTTTTGCCATATTATCGGTTATCTTCTATTAGTGGATTTAATCTTCCAGGATTGCGTCTTAAAAATTTATGTGTTCCAGAACCGTCTGCGGTTGTAGCAACAGGGTCGCCACCTTTTGAAGCTGACACTTGAAATGTTGATGATGTCATACCTCTCGCGCTGACGTAATAAGTAGCCGTATATTCGGTTAAGCCGGTCGGCAATGTGTCTGATGTTTCAAGAATAATCTCATCATCTTCGTGCAACCCGTGATTTGTAGCCGTAAAAACAGCGGGGTCTGCCGTTGTAACTGTAAATGTTGTCCAAGTAAATAACGAAAAAGGTAATACCATAGAATTGTTTTAGTTTTCAGATGTTAGAGGACAAAAAACTTGTCCTCTAATAATCTGCCTACTACTGTGAAACAACTGTGAATCTTGTAATACATTTTCCTGTCAGACTGAATGTGTCAGCGCCACCTTTCATACCAACATTTATATACTGACTTGGAGATATAACCA
>Ga0172375_10013651_pt1 | contig 10049 bp, 12 predicted proteins | sample LakKiv1m_FD_114537 | JGI IMG/M metagenome (GOLD analysis project Ga0172375, IMG submission 114537) | Freshwater microbial communities from Kabuno Bay, South-Kivu, Congo - kab_092012_11.1m | ecosystem: Environmental > Aquatic > Freshwater > Lake | place: Democratic Republic of the Congo...
CCCGCCTGTCTGTTCGACAGAACGGGCAGGAGCGTGCTCCCTAGCGAGGCTTGTCCTACGAAGCCTTGGCGAAGTAGGAAGTTCGAGGGTGGTGAAAGCGCCATACCTAACAGCCTTTTTGTTTTTTAACATAACCTGATAATAACACTAGCGTAATGGAAGTTCAATTAACGATAGTACACCTTTACTTTTCCCTAAAAAACAGATACAATAGTTCAGATTATGAAAAACAGTATACACCCAACCGATTATCGTCCCGTCGTATTTAGCGATGACGTGGCTGGATTTGCGTTTTTAACTCAGTCGACCGCGCAGACCAAAGACACTATCAAATGGGAAGATGGTAACACCTACCCTCTGGTAAAAGTCTATATTTCGTCCGCTTCTCATCCATTCTTTACGGGTGAAGAAAAGATTATCGATACCGAAGGCCGTGTTGACAGGTTCAAGGCCAGGTTCGCTGCCGCCCAAGCCCACAAAAGCGCAAAGGCCAACAAGGCTAAAAAAGTAAAAACCGTCAAAACCAAAAAGGCCGAAAAAACCGAACAATAACTTATAAAACCCAAAGAGAGGCTATCGTCAAGATGGCCTCTCTTTTGTTACAATAAAGGATGTAATATCATGGCAAAAATATCACTGAATACAGATGAACTCAAACGCGAACTGAGCGAAGTTAATTTGTTTTTGTCGTCGCCTACCGCTTATTCGGATCCTGAATTTACATCCAAAAACAAACGACTGATCGAGCTGGAAACGCTTCTAGACAAGGCCGCCCTGCGCGAAAAACTCGAAACCCAACTGGCCGACGCTGAAAAGTTGACCGCCAGTGGCGATGAACTGGCCGAAATCGCCAAGACAGAGGTAACCGACATTCAATTTAAACTTGATGAAATCGAAAAAGACCTATTCGACATGCTAACGCCTAGTGACCCTAATGACGACAAAAATGTCATTATCGAGATTCGCGCTGGCGCCGGTGGTGATGAAGCCAGTTTGTTCGCAAGCGAGCTATACAGGATGTATCTGCGTTACTGTGAATCAAAGCACCTAAAAACCGAGCTTATTAGCGAAAGTATGAATGACACGGGTGGCTACAAAGAAGTAATTTTCAGCGTCAAGGGCCCTGCCCGTTCTGCCGAACAGACAGGCGGGGAAAGTCCATATTCGAAACTAAAATTTGAATCCGGTGTTCACCGTGTCCAGCGCATCCCGACCACCGAATCGCAAGGCCGCATTCACACCAGCACCGTTACGGTAGCAGTCATGCCCGAGGCCGAAGAAACCGACATCCAGATTGATCCGAGTGACCTTCGTATCGACATATACCGTTCCAGCGGCCACGGCGGTCAATCGGTCAATACGACCGACAGCGCCGTTAGGATCACTCACCTGCCATCCGGCATGGTCGTGACGAACCAGGATGAAAAGTCGCAAATTAAAAATAAAGAAAAGGCTCTCAGCGTGCTGCGCAGCCGCCTCTTGCAACAAAAAATCGAGGCCGAAACAGCCCAACAAACCGCTCATCGTCGCAGCCTGATCGGCTCGGGCGATCGCAGCGAAAAAATCCGTACCTATAACTTTCCTCAGGACAGGATTACCGACCATCGAATTGGCTATTCTCGCAGCAATATTGTGGGCGCGATGAACGGCGACATTAACGACATAATCGAGCACCTGACAAGTTATGAACACGAACTCAAGGCCGCAGACGCCTCTAATTAAAGATTGGCTGAAGGCGGCAACGACCCGCCTGCAAGACGCCGACATAAACAGCGCCAAGCTCGATAGCGAGTTAATCCTGGCCGAAGTTTTAGGTAAAGGTCGCACTTACCTACATGGACATGATGACGAGCTTATCGGTCAAAAAAATCTCCAGACAGCCGCCAGTTACCTGGAAAGGCGTCAACGACGCGAACCATTGGCCTACATTCTGGGATACAAAGAATTTTATGGCCACCGGTTCATCGTCACACCCGACACCCTAATCCCCCGCCCGGAATCCGAAGACATTATTGCTATTTTAAAACAATTATTGCCACCTACCACCTACCACCTACCACCTACCAAACTCGTTGATGTAGGTACCGGTAGCGGTTGTTTGGGTATCACCGCGAAACTAATATTTCCACGCTTTGAGGTGACGATGACGGATATCAGCAGTAGCGCCCTGAAAGTTGCTGCAAAAAACGCACAAAAATTAAACGCCAGAATAAAAATCATTAAAAGCAATTTATTAAAAAACTATCACGAAACGGCGGATATAATTATTGCTAACCTGCCGTACGTCGACGAAATTTGGGAACGATCACGCGAAACGGAATTCGAGCCCAGTCTGGCCTTGTTCGCCGCCGACAGGGGCCTGGATCTGATCAAGAAACTAATCCGCGAATCGGCAAAAAAGCTAAACCCCGGCGGTTATCTGATTTTAGAGGCCGACCCACGCCAACACGATGAAATAATCGAATACGCATTCAAAAAATCATTCGACAACACCGGGCAAAATGGTTATACCTTGGTTTTCAGGTCAAACCCGAGGAGCCAGTACTGGCACCATTAAAGAATATCAGTAGTATTGCAATGATACCTATCGTGAAAACAAGCGGCAATATTAATTCATTCATGCGAATTTTTTGGTGATGATAAATCGAATCGTACGCCTTGTACGCCAAGAAGCCAAAACCTAGCATGAATATCGACACCTGCGGTATAAGGATATTACCACTAACCGGCAGCCTGTAAGCAATAGTCCAACTATAGGCCAGCCACCCTAACTCGGCAACGAATAAACTCCAGACCAGACTAAGCAGTTCTGTGTGGTTTTCCTCGTCATAACTGCCCAAAGCGTGTCTGGCCGTGGCATACCCGACCAGCCAAACCAACACCACGACAACCGAACCGATCCAATTATATGCCAAGCTATAAATGGCGGTAACGCCGACAAACAACGCTATTGCCGCCTGGGCTACTATGTAAATACGCTTTGATTGCGACTTCAAAAACAACAGCCATCCGACATCCAGCAAAACTAAAATACCCTGGATGATCAAAATCTGATTATCGCTTGCCCCGCTATTATTAACGACATAAAGTAAAACAACGTAACTGACGCTGACTATGACACTGACCAGGTTCGCCTGAATATTGGCAAGCCAAAACCTCGGCCTGACAGCAAAAATGCGCCACTTCCCCATCAAAACCAAAACGAAAGCAAGCAGTAGCGACCCGGTAGTCCTGATTACGATCATCAGCAGAATAGCCATACCGATATTTAGCCCGGCATACACGAACTCGCTTAACACCGAACGCTTTTTCTTGATGGTTTTCAAAAACTCCATATCAATAGCTAGTATACCACGCTTGGCCCGATCGGCTTTAGCTGGTAGACCCAAATATAATCACAAAAGCCGCCCCGTCATCCACACTTACCGGTGGACTGGTTTTCTTGACTGATACTTTATAAATACTAGCAAGTTTTGACGCGGTAGCGGAATTACCCGTACCGATTTGATACACCTCTACCTTGCCGTAACTTCCTTCCGGAGCATTATCGACGTTGGTAACATTAAACCCGACTTTGGTCAGCTCGTCGGCCTTTGATTTGGCATATCCGGTAACCCCCGAACCATTCAAAACCACAATCGGAGCCGCTTCGTTTGCCACGGGATCGTTCGTGATGGTTTTTCGGATAAAGGATTGGATGCCCGAGTAATCGAATATACCATCAGCCGGCATAACAACGCTCATACCGCCATACATACCGGTTGTAACCACCGATTTGTCAGGATTCTTCGTGTCGATTAGGCTGATAGTGTGCAGATCGTTTGGCTTTATCTCGTTAGCCACTTTCATCAAGGTTCTTATTTCCTTGGTTTGGATATTAGTCCTCAGGTTGTTGCCCAGGGCATCAATCAAGCCTGTAATTTTTCCGAAATCAGTCAGGGTGCCGGTACTCATAGCCTTATCTTTTAGGGCGATTAGTATTTTTTGCTGGTTTTTTTCGCGGTCAAAGTTCGAGTTCGCCAATCCATAAGTCGGCGCAACATCACCTCGCGCCATTGACAGATACAAGGCATGGGCCCCATCCAGATGATGGACGCCGTTGTCATATTTCACCAAATAGCAGGTATAGTTACATCGCCAGTCAAAGTTTCTATCCAATATCCCCGGGGCGCCATCGCCTTCGATATTAACATCGATACCACCAACCGCATCAACCGCTTGCTTGATAACGGTTTGGTCAACATGAACGCCGTATTGAATATCCATTCCAAAGATGTCACCGACTAATTTTTGGGTTTTCGCCAAACGATTTTGCTCGGCCTCTTTTGTCGTGCCCGTATCCGAACAACTAAAGTATTCGTTTATTTTTCCAGCGCTGCCGGACACGCAGTCCTCTCCGTATTCAACGTATAAATCTCGCGGGATACTGAACATATACGCATTTTTCTTCTTTTGGTTAACACTTAATACCATCATCGAATCGGTCAGATTCGAACCGGGGTGGCCAGGATCGTCCTCTGATGTCCCCAATATCAAGAAATTGCTTCGCCCATAGGCGTCCTCTTTAAGTGGCTGACTTTGGAATATATCAAAAATATTGCCCTGAAAGATATTACCACCGGCAATTATAAATTTATATGCCAAATAGCCGCCAAATGCCAAAATTGCAACTATCAAAACAAGTGCTAACCATTTTAATATCCTTTTTAATTTTCCTTTTGGCCTTTTGGACATTTTTTTAACGCGACGGCGCTGTCTACGAGTCATTTTTTTGACCGGTTGCCCCTCGTTTTTGTCTATATCACGAAGCGACTCGTCTATGTCCGAGCGCATTACGCCTTTTTTATGTGTTTGATTAGTAGTCATATTGAATTTGTCTTCCTGGGTTGGATCCAGTCTTTTATCCAGGCTAAAAGCATCGCCGCTAACGCCTAATGAGCGAGCGCCACCCACTTCATTACCAGACCGTCTGGGAATAAAGCCATCTATAGAAGCGTGAGATTTTTTCATAAATACTCATACTACTATAGCGAATTTTTTAGCATATTCAAAATAATAAATTATTATATTTAATTTCAGCTTAAATACTTATATCTATCGGCGTGAATAAAAACCGTGTATAGTAGAGATGGTATATGGAAATATCATTCATAAATCGACACCCCTTTATAAAAGATGCGATAAACATCACTATCTTCATAGTTTGCGTCCTGATCGGCACTCTTTTTATAAATACTTTTATATTTCGCAGTTTTAGTGTAGTCGGCCCAAGCATGGAAAGTACCCTCTATACCGGCGATAGATTAATTATCAATCGGGTTCCAGTTACTATTGCTCAGTTGCAAAACAAGGATTACGTGCCCGGTCGCGGACAGATTATCGTATTTAAAAATCCGAAATACACCAGTGGCATCGGTGATGAGTACATCGTAAAACGCGTTATCGCTTTCCCGGGTGAAAGAGTCGTATTAAAAGACGGCAAATTCACCGTTTATAACAGCCAGCACCCTAATGGATTTAATCCGGATGACGCCTACAAGGGACAAGTCGGTTCGCCGACTAGTGGTAGTGTGGACATGAAGGTTCCAAGTGGCGAAGTGTTTGTTGCTGGCGATCATCGCCAGGACACATATTCATTCGACTCACGCAACGGGCTGGGTACTATACCATACTATGACATCGTCGGCCCGGTCAGTATCAGAGTATATCCTTTCAACAAAATTCGATTTTTCTAGTACTTAACCAAGGATTTTTTGTAAACGCTCAAATTCTTCTTCGTTTTTGAATTTAATAATAATTCTGCCAGCTCCTCTGGTGTTAGTATTAAGACTAACATCCAACCTAAGGTGTTTTTGAATACGCGCTAGCTGTTCGCTATATGGCTGTTCTTTGACTTCGCGGCTCGTCCTAGCCCCTTTGTCTTCTTCTCGACTTTTCTTGACATTAACCGTAAACTGCTCGACTTTGCGCGCACTCCAGCTTTCCTTTAGTATCCGGGGGACAACTTGCTTGATAATCTCTGGATCTATGCCAACCAAAGGCTTTGTCTGGCCTTCCGTCAGCCTACCGTCAACGATAAGCTGTTGGACGAAACCCGGCAGCTTCAGGAGTCGCAGTTTGTTGCTGACCGCGCTAGAGGAAATATTTCCGACCCTTTTCCCAATTTCAACTACCGAAAGATTGAACTGATCGCGCAATTTCAAATATGCCGTGGCAGTTTCGATATCGTTGAGGTCTTTGCGTTGTAGGTTCTCAATTAGCGAAACCTCCAATTTATGCTGACCCGTCAGGGTTCTAACTAGCGCTGGGATTTTATCAATGCCGGCTATCCGAGCCGCCTGATACCTGCGCTCGCCGGCCACGATTTGATAGCCGCCCTTGTGAGGAGCCACTATAATCGGCTGCAAAACTCCGTGCTCGCGAATTGACTCGGCCAATTCCTCTATACTTTCCTGATCAAACTGTTTTCTAGGTTGATCCTTATCTACGGCAATTTCATCCAATTTAATATTGCGTAGCTCGCTGACCTGATGGTCCTGAGTGGCTGTTGGATCAAACGATTCATCCAGTAGTTCGGTCGGGATTAACGACTCAAAACCCCGCCCTAATCCTTTTTTCATAGGTTTTTTAGATGTCGGCACGACTTATTACCTCCTTGGCCAGCGCTTTATAGGAACGCGCGCCCTTTGAAAACTTATCATACGCTCCAATTGGCAAACCATGACTTGGCGCTTCGGCCAGTCGTACATTTCGCGGTATAACGGTCTTGAACACCTTGCCAGGGAAGTGCTTTTTAATTTCTTCATGCACTTGACTGCTAAGTGTGGTACGTGAATCCATCATAGTCGGCAGCACACCTAAAAGCTCTAGTGTCGGGTTCATGCCGCGACGAACCAATTTCATAGTTTCAAGCAATTGCCCCAATCCTTCCAGTGCGTAAAATTCTGCCTGAACCGGCAAAAGGACGTATTTTGCGGCCACGATACCGTTTACGGTAAGTATACTTAGGCTGGGCGGGCAGTCCACGATAATCACATCATAATTTACCGCACACGAATCAATTGCAACCTTCAGGCGCGAGAAACGCTTGTCCCCCGCCGCAATCTGAACTTCAGCATCGGCCAAATGCGGTGTCGACGGCGCCAAAAACAAATGCTTGAACTGGGTAGATAACACAACTTGGTCCAAAGGAATTTTGCCCAAAACAACATCGGACATTGTCTGTTTCAAATCCTGTTTATTATAGTTCAGGCCACTAGTAGCATTACCTTGTGGGTCAAAATCAACAAGTAATGTGTTCTTTCCTGATTTCGCGATGTAATAAGCCAAATTAACAGCCGTCGTGGTTTTACCCACCCCGCCCTTCTGATTGGTGACTGAAATTACGGTTGTCACGTGTTGATATTCCCTCTTCTCTTTGTTCCAATTATACCATGAGCATATAAAAAATCCTCCGTAAAACCAGAGGATTTTTTATTGCCTGATAACAATTATTTTATTGATGTAATCTCGATTTTGCTATATTTTTGGCGATGACCGTTTTCTTTGTGAACGCGTTTTTTCGCCTTGTAGCGGATAACTCGCACTTTTTCGCCCTTTACCAAGTCTTCGACTACTTTTGCGGTTACGGTGACGCCACTAACGGTCGGTTTGCCAACACGCACCTTGTCGCCATCAATAACCAGCAGCGCCCCAAGCTTGAGCTCTTTTGTGCCTTCAGGGAGGAGGTCCACCAGGAGGGTCTCTTTTTCGGCGACAATAAATTGTTTCCCGCCGATCTTAACGACTGCTTTTGTCATTTATGATTCCTTGCTTTATTTTTCTAATCAAGTGCCGATTATAACAGATGTGAGCTGCTAACGCAACGGTATATGATAGCTAGTAAATAGTATGTGGTAGAGAAACTAAAACTACTACCTACTGCTATTTACCATCTTATATCTGTCCACCGCCATAAAAGAAAATCAAAGTCATGGCAAATGCTGCCAAACCAAGCGCCTTTAACAACCCGTGATGGTGGCGATACCAGGTTTGCCTAAGTGATTTAGATAATTTATGTCTATAAGCGTGTGCATACGAAGAAATGACAACTCCTATAGTGATAAGCGCCAAGCCAAAGGCCAGCGCAGGCGTGATTGACTGAAGCGCGACCGCAAATTGCGTCAATAAATTAGTTTGACCCGTTTGTGACGCCTCGGCAACCGAATTTACCCCAGCTACATTCTTGTCGGCTGGCTGGGCATATAGCGCAACGACCAGTGTAGTTGGACTGCCCATCAGCCGTCCGTCCACTACGGCAAAACCAACATCTTCGTATCTGTTATTTTCAATATTAGCCCTGTGTTCTGGCGAATCCAACCATGCCGTGATTACTCCATCAGTCGTCGAAAAGCCTTTTGCCAAATTCTCGCCCGCTTCGTCATAATTATATCCAACGTCAGCAAACCACTTCCAAGGCCGAGTCCCATCCGGCGAAGTGTGTGCCCAGTATTGCTTTGCCAGCATATCGTTGGCCTTCAAAAACGCCGCTTTGCTTAGTTTCTCGTTCAAGTTCAGTGGTTTCATTCCGGCATCTTGCCTGGCGTCATTCGTCTGATTCAACAACTCGGTCACGGTAATCTTGGCTTCAACGCCCAAAACATCACCGGTCCTAATCCCGTTATAGCCAAGCTGAATACTGAGCACCGCCAAAACTAATATTACCAGTCCATAAAATCTAACAAGATGAGGGCGATATTCATTCTTTTTATGCGGCACAACCGCCATTTTCACGCCGTGTCTGACGCGTCCGACCGCAGTTTTAACCTTGTTTTTCGAATTGTTTGTTTTCGCCTTCACGATATTACCAATATAAAACAGCTCCACCAAAAAAGCGAGCCCCGTCGACAACCCCCTGCCCCCGCTCTCCCTCTCCACCCATCCTAGTCTGCCGTTACCTAATGACAGACCGCGGGTCCTGCCGCTCGGTTCGCCCCTGGCCCTCGAGGTGCTCGTAAAGCAAGCATAGGCCCGGTATTACTACTTTATTTCAACAGACTGTCCCGCCAAAGGCGGGAGCCGTTCGCCGTACGGCGAAGCCACGTGCTGGACTTTAAGTCCACAAGTAGAGTGTGCTAGTGAGATGAAGTAGTAATGGCGAGCCGGGGGGTGGCAGAAACGACTAACCATCCCCCTTCTTTTGTATTTCATCTATCCTGTCGTGGTTCAATCCGTAGTAATGGGCGATTTCATGCCATAAGGTGCGCTTGATCCTCTCGAACAACTCATCATCATCGTGCGACACTTTCATGATTGAGTTTTTAAACAATGTTATTTTATCCGGCAAAACAAAATTATATCCGATTCCGCGCTGAGTCAGTGGGATTCCTTCGTATAGACCCAAAAGCACATGCCCACTCTGCAGTTTCATCTTTTCTAACTGCTCTGGGGTCGGCTCGTCGGCCATAACAATAGCCACATTATCCAACCCCTTGATATATTTTTGGGGCAACTCATTCATTGCCCTCGTAATCATATCGTCAAATTGCTCGTCGGTCATATATTAATTATAGGCGCTTAGTCGTCGTTCGAGAAATCGAACCAATTCGGGTCATGGTGAATATCATCAACGACATGATCCCAGTAATTTTCTAATTTCGCTTCGTCAATATCATCATCTAAAACAATTTCGTCCTGGACGCGCTTCTTGTGACTGTCGGAAATGCCATCATCCGAACCGTCTATCTCTTGGAATTGTAAGTCTTTTAAATCAGTCATTTTTGTTTATAATTAATTTACACCTATATATTAGCATAAACATCATACAAAGTCAATGGAGGTGATTTTTCACGACCGCCAAAAGAACATCTTTAGGCTTTTTGCAGCGTCACTGTCAGATTTGTACCGTCAACTTTTATATCGACCGAATATTTGTATGGATCACCGTAGGTTAACTTCGTCGCCAATGTTTCGTCGGTTATCACCTTGCTATGTTTGGTAATTGCCTGCTTCAAGGCTTTGTCATCCGTAATCAGCGACAGGTGTATGCGATCGTCAACATTCAGGCCGGC
>Ga0172375_10013653_pt1 | contig 10048 bp, 9 predicted proteins | sample LakKiv1m_FD_114537 | JGI IMG/M metagenome (GOLD analysis project Ga0172375, IMG submission 114537) | Freshwater microbial communities from Kabuno Bay, South-Kivu, Congo - kab_092012_11.1m | ecosystem: Environmental > Aquatic > Freshwater > Lake | place: Democratic Republic of the Congo...
ATCACCGGAGTATCATCGACTTATGGGCGATCTGCATCAGAAAAACCTGCTGAATGACCTGAACGGCGGCGAGTGGCTGCAATTCACCAAATCCTGGTTCACCTGCGACTCGCGACGCTACCATCAGAACCGCAATACCGAGCTGCATCCGGCGCGCTTCCCGGAAGAGATGGTCGCCGAATTTCTGCGCTTCTTCACCAAGGCCGGCGGCTGGGTGCTCGACCCCTTTGCCGGCTCCGGCGCCACGCTGGTGGCCTGCTCCGAGCAGGAGCGCCGGGGGGTGGCGGTCGAGCTGACCGAGCGGTACGTCAACGTGATGCGGCTGCGCCTGGGTCAGACGGCGCCCAGGCAGATCGTGCTGCAAGGCGACTCCCGCGCGGCGACCAATCAGGAGTTCTGGACGGAGTCGCAATCAGAGCTGGCGGCGGCGGGATTGCCTTTCGCCGATGGGCTGCCCGTCTTCGACTATTCCATCAGCTCGCCGCCCTACGGCGCCATGCTGCATACCAGCCGCGGCGGAATATACTCCAGGCATATGCAGCGCAAGGACAAGGGGCTGGACACCGCCTATTCGGAGGACGAGCGCGATCTGGGCAACATCGCCGAATATGCCACCTTTATCGAAGAGCTGGCGGGCATCTACCGCGGGGTGGCGCGGCTGATCAAACCGGGCGGCTATCTGACCGTTGTCATCCAGAACTTCCGCGCGCCCGACGGCGAAGTTTACCCGCTGGCCTGGGACTTGACCCGCGCGCTGATGGATACCCTATCCTTCCAGGGTGAGCGCATCTGGTGCCAGAACAGCAAACCCCTCGGCATCTGGGGCTACCCCCGGATTTTCGTCCCGAACTTCCATCACCACTATTGCCTGAACTTCCGCACGCGGCAGGAAGGATAGGAGACTCGACAATGCCTGATAATGAAATGCGACCCCGGCTCTCCCACGCCGAATTATTGCAGCTCAAGCGCTGGAACACGCCGACCATTTACAACGGCTGGGAGCAGATCACCCGGCAAAATCCCGGCGGAGACGGCTTCAACCTGGAGGAGACGCGCGATTTCATGCCGCAGATGGGGCCGATGATCGGCTACGCGGTGACGGTGGTCATCGAGCCGAGCAATCCCGCGCACCGGGAAAAACCGCGCGGCTGGGAGGACTACCGCCGCTACGTGGCCGCGCAGCCCGGACCGAAAATCGTGGTGGTACAGGACTTGGACAAGCCGCGCGTGATCGGCTCTTTCTGGGGCGAGGTGAACAGCAACATCCACCGCGCGCTGGGCTGCGTGGGCACCATCACCGACGGCTCGATCCGCGATGTGGACGAAATGTGCAACGCCGGCTTCAAGGCGCTGGCCCGCCGTTTCAGCGTGGGGCATGCCTATGTCTATCCGATCCGCTGGGATTGCGAGGTGGAGGTGTTCGGGCGGGTGATTCACCCGGGTCAGTTGATTCACGCCGACAAGCACGGTTTTATTGCCATCCCGGCGGAAGATGAAGCGAGCCTGCTGGAGGCAGCCCGCTTCATGGATAGCAACGAGTGCAATACCACCATCGCCGCCGCCCGCGCCGCGGCGGGCAAGTCCAGCGAGGAAATACTGGCCAGCCTGGAAGCGGCAAGCGCCGAATTCGGCAAGGCGGCGCGAGGAAAATTCGGCGCGAGAGGGGAGTGGGGGTAAGATGAAACTGCCCAACCGCATCCTTTACAATGGCGACTGCAATTACCTCTTCGCGTCCGACTACCGGCGCAATCCGCGCGAGCCGAGATCTATACGCCGCGGGGGTGCTCGACGACCATGTTGACCTGCCTGCGGCGCGGTGCTGGCGCCGTAGACATCAGTGTGCATGAACGACGCCCACGAGGCGATTCCAGGATGGAATCAATGAGGTGATCGTCTACGATGGCGACGAGAACCGCGCTCCTTTCCCGGAGCGGGAAGTGTCACAGACGAGGATCATCAGCGTGGAATTGGCGGTCAGGCCATGAAGCGGTCTCTTCTGCCTTGACATTTTCTCCGCCTTTTGTGTAACATTGGATGGGTTGGACGACCGATAACGCCGTTCCGCCCGCATTTTTTTGACTGGATGCCGGAGCGCGGGCTGCTAGTCCGCCCGAATTGGGAGCGCGGACTTCCAAGTCCGCCTGAATTGGGAGCGCGGACTTCCAAGTCCGCCCGCCTGAAGTTGTAAAGAGTTCACCGCAACCGCGCGTGCCGCCGGGACCCTATCGGCGGTACAATGCACCTGGGGCGCGCGGCGCCGAAAGGAGCGGGACGGTGAAACTGGATCTGTCGGAGTTCGCCCGGATTTCGGGCTCCTATGCCGAGCATGAGATCGACATGACCTTCAAGGAGGTCGAGGGGATGACTCTCACTGCCCCCGTGCGCGGCAGTATGACGATCAGCAGCACGGGCCGCGTCCTGCTGCTGGAGGGCGGGGTGGATACGGAAGTCGAACTGGTTTGCTACCGGTGCGGGGGCGTTTACCGCCAGCCGGTGCATGCCGAGTTTCAGGAAGAGTTTGTGGTGCTTCCTCCGCGGGCCGCCGGGCAGGCCTCCCGCGTGGAGGAAGATGAGGAAGCGCCGGACACCCGGCTGTTTTTTCCGGGCACCCTGGACCTGAACCTTGACGAGTTGCTCCGGCAGAGCATTCTGCTGGCGTTGCCGTTGAAGCCGCTGTGCGCCGACGATTGCCGGGGCCTGTGCCCGCGTTGCGGCCACCGGCTGGGCGACGGACCGTGCGGGTGCGCCCCGGAAGAGACGAACCCGCGGCTGGTCCAGCTACGCCAGGTGTGGGAGCGGAAACAACATCAGTCATAATGCCGGACCCGTTCGTGGCCGGTTCGAATATGCATCCCGCCGGCGGGATGGTCGAGGAGAATAACGTGCCTAACCCGAAAAGAAAATTTTCGAACGCGCGCCGCGATAAGCGCCGCTCCAACTGGAAGATCACCGCGCCCACGCTGGTGCGCTGCGGCAACTGCGAGGCGCTGCATGTGCCGCATCACGTGTGCCCGTCTTGCGGCACCTATGGATCGAATCACCGGCAGGTGGTGAATCTCCGGCGCAGCCATTCCGCATAAAAATAATTCCCGTGTCGAATAATGCAGCAACTCCATCGCAGCGCATTACCATCGCCATCGATGCCATGGGAGGCGACCAGGCCCCTCGCGAGATCGTGGCGGGCACGGTTGCGGCTGCCCGCATGCTGCCCGATGTCGATCTACTGCTGGTGGGCGATACCCACCTCGTCACTCCGTTGCTGAAAACCGCCGAACGGCTGCCCAACCTGGGGCTGCGGCATGCCTCGCAAATGGTGGCGATGAGCGAATCGCCCGGCGTCGCCGTCCGCCAGAAACCCGATTCCTCCATCGCGGTCGGCATGAAGCTGGTGCGCGACCGCAAGGCCGCCGCCTTCATCTCCGCCGGCAACTCCGGCGCGATGATGGCCGCCGCCGTGCTCATTCTGAAGGCACAGCGCGGCATCGACCGCCCGGCCATCGCCACCCTCATTCCCACCCGCCGCGGGCAGACCGTGCTGCTGGACGCCGGCGCCACCACCGATTGCAAGCCCGCCCACCTGGTGCAATTCGCGCGCATCGGCTCCATCTACGCCGCTACCGTCCTCGACCATCCCGAACCGCGCGTGGGATTGCTGAGTATTGGCGAGGAGCCGACCAAGGGTGACGAGCTGACGAAAGAAACGCACAAGCTGCTGCTCACCAGCGGGCTGAATTTCGTCGGCAACGTCGAGCCCAAGGAAGTCACCCGCGGCGAAGTGGACGTGGCCGTCTGCGATGGATTCGTCGGCAACCTGGTGCTCAAATCCGGCGAGGGTTTCGGCGAGCTGATCATGGCGTTGCTCAAGGATGAGATCCGCCGGGGCTGGCTGTCGCGGCTCGGAGCGCTGCTGTTGAAACCGGCATTCAAGCGCGTAGCCAACCGCTTCGATGCCGCCGAGGTGGGTGGCGCCCAACTGCTCGGTGTTAACGGCGTGGTGGTTATCTGCCATGGCCGCTCGAACGGCCTCGCCATCATCAACGCCATCCGCGTCGCCGTGCGCGCCGCCCGGCGCAACCTTGCCGCCAGCCTGCGCGCGATCGCCCCCGCCGCCGCCCCAACCTCCTCGTGAGGTTGGTGATAATAGCGGGGATTCGCTTTCAATCCTTATTAAAAAGCGAACCCCGTCCCAAGGTATTGATATGAAGATTATACAACCTGTCGGAATCGCCGCGGTGGGCGCTTATGCCCCTCCCTACGTGATGACGAACTTCGATCTGGAGAAGATCGTCGATACCTCCGATGAGTGGATCCGCACCCGCACCGGCATTATAACTCGCCACATCGCCGAAGAGGGCGTCGCCACTTCCGATCTCGGCGTTCGGGCGGCGCGCGTTGCGCTCGAACGCGCCGGGCTCACGCCGGAAGAGGTGGATCTACTCATCGTTGCCACCGTCACACCGGACTACCTGATACCGGCCGCCTCCTGCGTGGTGCAGCACAAGCTGGGAGCGACAAATGCCGCGGTATTCGACGTGGTGGCCGCTTGCACCGGCTTCATTTACGCGCTGCACGTCGGTTACTCCATGCTCGCCGGCGGCGGGTATCGCAACGCGCTGGTTGTCGGCGCCGACGCGCTGTCGCGGGTGACCGATTATATGGACCGCGGCACCTGCATACTGCTCGGCGACGGCGCCGGCGCGGTGGTGCTGGCGCCGGCGGCTGAAGAGAGCGGCTTCCTCTCCTTCTACCTGCGCGCCGACGGCAGCGGGGTGGATTTACTAAATATTCCCGCCGGCGGATCGCGCCGCCCGACCACGGAGGAGACGGTTCGCGAGCGCGAGCACTTCATTCGTATGAGCGGCAATGAGGTGTATAAATTCGCCGTCCGCGTAATGGAGGAAGCGGTGGTCGCCGCCCTCGACCGCGCCGGGCTGACCACCGCCGACGTAGACCTGATCGTGCCGCACCAGGCGAATATCCGCATCATCGACGCCGCCGCCAAGCGGCTGAATATCCCCTACGAACGCTGGGGCATCAACATCGCCGAATATGGCAACACCAGCGCCGCCTCCATCCCGTTGGCGCTGAATGAGGTTTATGAACAGGGACGCGTGAAGAAAGGCGACGTGGTGGTGTTGGTCGGCTTCGGCGGCGGCCTTACCTGGGGCGCCTCCGTGCTGCGCTGGTAATAAGATTTTGGATTTTAGATTTTGGATTGTTTTGAAACTACTAATTACGTGGATTAAACAGATTATACTTAATTATAGCGGAGTTCAGGGAAAAAAGATTGAAAAGATGTTAAAGATTAAAATGATTAATTATTTATTTATTTTTGATAAAATAAATAATTATCTTTTCAATCTTTTAACATCTTTTCAATCTTTTTTCCCTGAACTCCGCTATAATTAAGTACAATACAATCTAAAATCTAAAATCTAAAATCCAAAATCTAAAATCTAAAATCTAAAATCCAAAATCTAAAATCCAAAATCTAAAATCCAAAATCTAAAATCTAAAATCTAAAATCTAAAATCTAAAATCTAAAATCTAAAATCGTCTTGGGGGATTTGACGTGCAACGTTACGCCCGTTCACTGCAGCGGCTGATCGATCTGCTCGAATGTCTGCCCGGTATCGGGGCGAAATCCGCCCAGCGGCTGGCGCTGTACCTGCTGCGCGCGGCGCCGGAGCTGCCCAACGACCTGGCGCGGGCCATCCTCGACGCGCGAGCGCATATCCGTACCTGCGAAGTCTGCTTCAACTTCTCCGACGCTCCACGCTGCCCGGTCTGCGACGATCCCACCCGCGACCATGGCCTGATTACCGTGGTCGCCGATGTGCGCGATCTGATGGCGCTGGACAACGCCGGCGACTACCGCGGCGTCTTCCACGTGCTGCACGGCCTTATCTCCCCCATGGACGGCATCGGCCCGGAACAGCTTCGCATCCGCGAGCTGCTCGAACGGCTGAACGATGATGCGGTGCGCGAGATAATCCTGGCCACCAACCCCACCGTGGAGGGCGACGCCACCGCCCTCTACCTCGCGCGCCTCATTAAACCGCTCGGTCTCCGCGTCACCCGCATCGCCCTCGGCCTCCCCGTCGGCGGCGACCTGGATTACGCCGACCAGATGACCATCATGCGCGCCCTGGAGGGGCGCACCGAGATGTAAAATTCCATCCCTTTGCGTCCCTTGCGTTCCTTGCGTGAAACTACTAAAATACCTTTGCAAAGCGCGGGGGAAAAACGCATGACGGACGAATTACCGCCGGACCTGCAGTGGGACATTCTTTCTTCGGACGACCAGCCAGGCCGCGATTGGACATATTGCCGGGCAAAAGTGCCCGGCGGGTGGCTGGTTCGCTGCGAGCGCTGGTACGAGCTCGCCATCTCGGTGGCGATGACCTTCGTCCCGGACCCCAATCACGAATGGAAGGTGGGCTTTATTCCTGTTAACGAGCGTGTTGACCGCCGGCAGGAGCCGCTGTGGCCCCCGCCTCCGCCTGACCAGCCCCTCGCCGCGGACCTGCCGCTGCGCATGATAGTGCGCTTTACTCGCGGCGCCGAGGAAAAGGTGCGTTACGTGCCGCAAAATGTAAAGCAAGTGATAAAATGCATCGATGGCGCGCGTACGGTGGAAGAAGTGATGCAGTGTTCGCAGCTCGACCAGACGCAGGCATTACAAATCCTGCGCGAATTGATTAAGCACCATATTCTGGAGCTGTCATAGTAATAAACGAGGCACTCATTTCATACTTCTGATCTTGCTCAAATCCGATCCGTCCGACATGTCTGACTCCGACCCGACTCCAACTCCTCATACCCATATTAAATACACACTGTTTTGATCGGACAGCAACTTAAAACTCAAACCTTCTACCCGACACCAAACAGCAGTTTCGGCAGCCAGCGCAGCCAGCGGACGCGCCGGACTTCGGTAATGCCCAGGGTGATCAGCCAGGACAACCCGGTAACGAGCAGCGTGATGACGGCCAGGTACAGGTACACGGAGACGGAATACAGGCGCGGGGAAATGCCCTGGCCGGCGGTGGGGAGATCGCGGAACAGGTAGAGCAGCAACGGATGGATCAGGTAGATGCCGAAGGAAGTGGCGGCGAAGCTGAGGGTGAAGCGCAGCCAGCCCGGACGGGCGTCCCCCAGCCTTGACATAAGACCGGCGGCGGCGGGCAGCGCCAGCGCGGTGAAGCTGAACGCATACAGCAGCCGCAGGTGGGTGAAGGTAAAGGTGCGCGCCCAGCCCAGGCTCTTCAGCCAGATAATGCCGTTCGCCACCATCTCGTTGATCGGCGACTGCGCGTGCAGCGCCAGCGCCGGCGGCGTGGCGGTGACCGTCGCGGTGAAGGCCAGCGACCCCAGCATAGTCACCCATAACAACGCCCGCCAGCGGCGCGTCCAGGCCATGAACTGCCGCCAATAGGCGCCGTAGACCAGCCCGAGGGCAAAGGCCGGCATCCACTCGAAGGCCATGGCGGTGGCGTGCTTCGTGACGAATTTCAGCAGATGCGGCAGATGGATATCGGGGCGCCAGGCCGGCAGGTAATGGAAGTATGTCCAGCACGGATAGATCGCCAGCGGGATGACGATGAGCCACGCCGCGCGTCGCGGCGACGCCAGCAGCCAGGTGATGGGCCGGTGCAGCAGCGCGTACAGCAGGTACATCTGGAAGAGCATGTTGATGAAATACAGGTGGTCCCAGGTGCCGAAGAGGACCCAGCTCGCCACGATGCGCAGGTCGCTGCCCGCCCCGTGCAGCGCGCCGTAAAGCTGATCGAGCGCCGGCGGCGGGCTGTAGCCGGCCTGCGATTGCCGGTGAACCATCACCCCGAAGTAGATGACCACCCATACCAGGTACGGGACCAGAATGCTCGCCACGCGCTTGCCCATGAATGGCCGGAACTTGAAATTACCGCTGTGACGCAGGGTGAGGAGCAGGCCGCTGAGGAACATGAATCCGAAGAGAGCGTAACGGACGCCTTCATTGAGCAAGCCATAGACGATAATGCCGGCAAACGAGGTGCGCTCCACCGGTTGCGTGGAGATGTAGCCGCTGATGTGAATCATCAATACGCCCAGGCAGCATAGCGCGCGCAGGATGTCGAATTCCGCCACGCGCGATCGGGTGTCGGGCGGCGCCGTCATGGCGGATGAGTTCGGTTGCGTCATGGCATGTATCCGGTCAGCCGGCCTGTCTGCCGGCATCGTCCTCGTGACTATTTTATCAGTTGTGTGTGACAACGACAAGCGCAGCGGGTATACTTGAACCTGTTTTCGAGGTGGCGGCGGCTCGCCGTGGGAGGAGTATACATGCGTCGGCAATGGTGGTTGATCGTAGTGCTGATGCTCGCGGCGGGAATGTCGCGGGCGCAGGGCATATCGCTGGAGAAAAATCAGCTCGTCGCCTTCCTCGGCGACAGCATTACCCAGCAAAACCTGTATACCCGCTACGTCGAGCTGCTGCTGAACGCTCGCTACCCCGACTTGAAGCTGCGCTTCGTCAATGCCGGCTGGAGCGGCCGCCATGCCGGCCACCTGCTGGACGAATCCGTGCTGGAGCGCGATCTGCTGCGGTTGAAACCGGATGTGGTGCTGGTGATGTTCGGCATGAATGATGGCTGGTATCGCGCCCCTGCGGATCCGGCGGTGACCGCCCTGTTCCAGGAGAACCTGGAGATGCTGTTGATGAACCTGCGCGTCGAACTGCCTGACGCGCGCATCGTTCTGCTCACCCCGCCACCCTGCGAACCTTCGCGCGCCGGCTACCTGAACGGCTACAACGATACCCTGGCGGCGATCTCGCGGGTGGTGGCGACGCTGGCGGCGCGCTGGCGGCTGCCGTATATCGATCTTTTCTCGCCGCTGCTGCAGGTATATGGGAGCGCGAGCGTACTCGCGAGCCTCGAGGGCAAGCCCATGGCGCCGAAGATGCCGCTCACGCTGGACGGCGTGCATCCCACCCCGGTCGGGCACTGGCTGATCGCCGACGTTATCACGCGGGCGTTCGGCGTATTGCCGGTGGACGTGCGGGTGGAGATCGACGCGCGGGAACTCGAGCTGCGCGCGCAACAGCAAACCACGGTGCGCAATCTGCGCGAACGTGACGGCGCCATTACCTTTACGCAGGCGCTGCCGGCGATTCCCGTCGCTATCCCGCTGGAAGCGCGTCCGGCGCTGGAGTTCGCGCCGGCGCGAGCGACGGCGGACCGCGCGCTGCTCGTCATGCATGGGCTGGCGCCGGATATCCTCTACGGCGTTTACGCGGACGAATGGCTGGTCGGACATTTTACGGGACATGAGCTGGACGCTGGCATCGACTGGATGAGCGCGCGGCGGGACAATCCGCTCACCGCGCGCGTGCTCGACCTGGCGATGGACAAGTTCAACTATCGCTGGACGGCATGGCGAGCGCCGTCGCTCGGAACCGCCGCGGTCGATCCGAATGACGATAAAGAGGATCGCGCGGCGCTCGCGGAAGCGCTGTCTCGCCTGACGAAGGACGCGGAGCAGAAGGAATCCGCCGCCATCGAGGATGCCCGCGCGCTCAACTGGCGCATAATTCCGGAAATGCCGGCGCCGCTGCTGAAGTGGGAGGTCACCGGTCCGCTTAACTATCGTGGTTTCGATTACCGGTATCTGCCGGAGGCCAACGCCGACCAGGTGTTCCAGCAGACGGTATCCGTCGATGCGGCCGGTTTTTTGAGTTACGCGCGGGAGTTCAATAATTTTCGCAACAGTGTCATGTTTGCGCGCGCCTTCATCTATGTGCCGCGACCGTCCCGGTTAACGCTGACCGCCGGCTCGTTCGGCGGCATAAAAATATTGGTGAACGGCAAGCCGTGCATCGCGTGCGATATCAGCATCGACTTCCCGCGCGCCGCCGAACCCGGGCAGGACGTCGGTTTCGCCTACCTTGACGCCGGCTGGAACGCGATCCTGGTGCGCGAAACCCGTGGCGTGAAAGGGTGGGGTTTCTACACCCAAGCATTTGTCTCCGGTCTGAATGCCGACGAAATGCTCCAGGTGCGGTCAA
>Ga0172375_10013654_pt1 | contig 10048 bp, 5 predicted proteins | sample LakKiv1m_FD_114537 | JGI IMG/M metagenome (GOLD analysis project Ga0172375, IMG submission 114537) | Freshwater microbial communities from Kabuno Bay, South-Kivu, Congo - kab_092012_11.1m | ecosystem: Environmental > Aquatic > Freshwater > Lake | place: Democratic Republic of the Congo...
AACTGGTTCTTTTAAAAGTATTGAGTTTAATAATGTTGGCCCTACAATGATTGAATTAGTAGCCGTTCCTAAGAAACAAGGATATTTTATGATTGATGTATTTTGGGACAATAATGTTGTTACAACTTTAATTGTTGAAGATACACTTGTGCTCGAAATGGATCCGTTTGATCTGGAATTATCCACAAGTTATATCGGATTTTACTTTTATGATATTCAAATAAACAATTTTGGTACGATTTTAACGTCAGTCTTTCATCTAAAAGAACTATTGTTTACTCAAACATCAGAATATTCTGTTCCTGAAATTTCGATAAAAAATTATCCTAATCCTTTTTCAAATCAAACCGCAATCACATTTAATCTGCCTGCCAACTGTAAAACGGCTATGTTGAATATTTGCTCTTTGCAGGGCAAGCTTATCAGGCAGTTCGACATAACCGGGAAAAACAAGCAATTATGGGATGGTACATATGGCGATAGATGCCTTGTTCCCAACGGTGTGTATTTGTATAATATCAGTTTTAACAGTACTATTTTTCCATTCAAAAAATTATTATTCATTCATTAGCAACTGAAGTTATGAATTTTTGTGATAAAGAATATTTATAACCATATTTGACAAAATAAAAAGTTGCATTTGTGATTTGGGCTAATTCTTTTTTTTGAGTACTATAAAAAAAAAGAATTAGCCCTTTTTAGTCAATTCCTGGAATATCTCTTCAAGACTATATTCCTGCTTTTGCAAGGATTGAATAGTCAGTTTTAATTCAGCAGCCCGGCTGAAAAGGGCAGGTCTGATGTCGGTGTCTCTGTTGGAGGTGATTTTCAGGATTTTTTCGTTAAGTTTTTCGATGGAATTAATATTTGGGATCGACAGGAAAGATTCAGGATCGACAAATTCGCTGAAGCCAATTATTAAAACTTCTTCCGCTTTGTTATCCTTATGGAGATTTATCGTAGAGTCGTCGGCAACAATTTTGCCTTTGTGAATTATTATTACCCTGTCGCAGATGGCTTCGACTTCCTGCATGATATGTGTGGAGAGCATCACGGTTTTTTCGCTACCGATTTTCCTGATCAGGTTTCTGATCTCGGCTAACTGATTGGGGTCAAGGCCGGAAGTTGGTTCATCGAGGATGAGCACTTCGGGATTATGAATTAGTGCCTGGGCCAGTCCAACGCGCTGGCGATAGCCTTTGGAAAGCGATGAAATCTTTTTTTTATATTCTTCCTGCAATCCGGTAATGTCAACCATCTCATCAACCCGGCCTTTGAGATTAGGTAATTTGTAAATTCCACCAATAAATTCCAAGTACTCCTTAACATACATCTCCTGGTACAATGGGTTGTGTTCAGGAAGGTACCCGATTATTCTCCTTACCTCGATCGAATTTTCGAGCACGTCAAAATCATTTACAAATGCTTCACCAGATGTCGGAGGAATAAAACAAGTGAGAATTTTCATCATTGTAGTCTTTCCGGCACCATTCGGACCAAGCAAACCTGTGATTTGCCCGGGTACAATTTCGAGTGTAACATTGTCCAAAGCTTTTTGATTGCCGTAAACTTTTGTTAAATTCTCTACCCTGATCGACATTTCCAATGTTTTCTTTTAAACTTATTAAAACTGACTATTCAAAAAAAATGAACCGACTTAAATCGTTGTCAAATACATTTCCGGTATTTCAGCAATTTTGAAAAAAAACTTCAAGTCAAAAAGATGCCGGATATTAACAAAGATGCGCTTAAGTCGGTTCACCAATAAATAAAAGTATTTTCAATTATTCAGCATAACCGGCATAACAAGCATCAGGATATCCACATTCTGATTGTCTTCATCCACAGGGATTAATAAGCCGGCACGGTTAGGTTGCGACATTTCGATAATCACTTCGTCGGTTCCCGTGTTGTTGAGCATTTCCTGCAGGAATTTCGAGTTAAATCCGATTTCCATGTCTTCGCCTTCGAAGTCGCAGTTTAACCTTTCGCGGGCTTCATTCGAATAATCGATATCTTCTGCGGAAAGCACAAGTTCCTTCCCGGATATTTTAAATCTGATCTGGTGGGTTGATTGGTTTGCAAAAATCGAAACGCGGCGAATCGAATTTAATAGCGGAATCCGTTCGATGTGCAATTTGTTTGGATTGTCGATAGGGATAACGGCGGTATAATTTGGGTACTTGCCTTCGATGAGTTTACAAACGAGATGTACATTGCCAAACGTGAAAAAGGCATTTTTGCTGTTGTAGTCGATTTTTACCTCAACATCGTTGTGCGTAAGGATGTTTTTGAGTTGGTTTAATGGTTTGGTAGGTAAAATGATTGATGCCTCGTTGTCAGATTTTACATCCATTCTGCTATATCGCACCAATTTATGTGCATCTGTGGCCACAAATGAAGTCTGATCTTCCGACATTTCAAGGCAAACTCCTGACATCACCGGTCTCAATTCGTCATTACCAGCTGCAAAAACTGTTTTTGTTATCGCTTCTGCAAGGGTGAGTGAATTGATGTTGAATGAGTAACCATCTTCAACCTGCGGAGTTACCGGATACTCATCCCCATTATGACCGCTCAGTTTGTACTTTCCTTCACCAGCCAACATTTCAACGGCAAAATTTTCATCATTGATGTTAAATGTTACCGGAATATCAGGTAAGGTTTTTAAGGTGTCGAGCAGGATTTTTGCCGGAATGGCAACGATTCCTTTTTCTTCACTCATGGTAAGTGCAATTTTAACCGACATCGTCGTTTCCAGGTCCGATGCGGTTGTTTTCAAAGTCTCTTCATTAATTTCGAACAGAAAATCGTCGAGAATAGGAAGTGTATTGTTCGAACTTAATACGCCACCGATAGCTTGTAAGTTCTTCAATAATAAATTACTGGATACAATGAATTTCATGTTATTCAATATTTCGTCAATTAATACTATATGTTTTATATCATTTTGCAGAATGTTCTTAACAATACACGCTGTAGTTTCAAAACTGGCAACAAAGATAGTCGAAGGAGAAATATCCACGCCGGGAAATTATTAATTTCATTTCAACATATTTCTGATCAGTGTCAAATTTAAGATTTCGTACAATATTAGCAAAAAAAGCGGTAAGAAATGAATTATGCCTGTCGATTTTTAATTAAAAACAGATATGCTAATTATTTTTTGTTTTTTTCTTTAAGGAAAACTTCGATTCGGTTCCGTCAAGCAGCCGTTTAATGTTTGTCCTGTGCGTGAAAGGAACAAACACCGCAACAAAGACGGATAAAAAAATTAAGGGTACCGACTGCTGATGAAATATTAACACAACAACAAGCGGAAAACTGATGGCAGCCGTCATCGACGATACCGAAACATAATGTGTGATTACAAGAACTATAATAAACAATCCAAGAACAACTAAAATAGGATAAGGATAAAGCGCGATACCAACACCCAGGAGTGTAGCAATTCCTTTTCCTCCCCTGAATTGAGCGAATACAGGATAAACATGGCCGATAACGGCACTAATTCCTGAGCCAATTTTGTAAAGAATAATTTGATCTGGTGAAAAGGTGGCCGGTATAAAATAGCGGGAAAGATAAATTGTAAACCACCCTTTAAAAACATCAAAAAGCATTACAGGTACACCGGCTTTAATACCCAGGACCCTTATGGTATTTGTTGCACCAGCATTTCCACTTCCCTCATTACGTATATCGATACCATAAAAGATTTTCCCGATCCACACCGAAGTGGGTACCGAACCAGCCAGGTAGGCTAAAAAGATTCCAAAGGCTAAATAAAGTGCATCCATATTTTATTCTTTTTCTTCGTAATTTTCGGTTGAACGCATGCTACGCAAAAAACTGTTTTTCTTTTGGGTGGTTGAGATGATGTAACGGTAAGCGGTTTCATTTTTCTTTGCCTCATCCTTTCGTTTTTCGGTTTTTACATCCCGGATGAATTTGTTAAATTCAGTTTGCGATGAAATGGCCTGCATTACATTACTGCTGTAACTGAAAAAATACCAGTTCCGGCGGTCGATTTCGAGGTAAATGTTTAGAACATCTCCACTTCTTCTCCTCACAATTTCGACAAATCCATCATAATATTTATTTAAAGGCTGCCCCAAAATACTCCCTACACCAATCTGACCATACGAAATGTACGAGCGGGAATCTTTATTGTAGGAGAGTTTTACATCGGTAAACATGAAGCTTTTTTTAAGGGCGTCAGGTATTTTCCTGATGGAGCCATACAAATTCATGTCCGAAAGGACCTTGCCGGCTTCTTCCTTTCCTAAGATTTCGATGTATGAGGTGATAATTTTGGGCATAGCAATATCAACGCCTTTGGTATTTGCAAGATCGAGTTCGGAATACATATTTTTGAGTGCATCCTCCGAAAATAAAAAGTCCACCGAAAGCACGACATCAAAATTTGTGGAATCGGGGATGATATAATGGTTGATTTTTCCGTAAGTATTCAGGCTTACCTGTCCGAAATTGGTTCCAAACCGGATGGGGCCGTTTGCAGTTATCTCACAGGTGGCGATATTCATCTTTATAAAACGAGTCTTAGGATCCTCATTATCTGGTATTACGCTGTCGCTTGGAGCAGAGAGTAGTAATTCGGTGCCTTTTTTCCGTGCTCTTAAAACCCCATCAACCGAAAGCATTAATGTGTCGCTGTAATATTCTTTTCGCGACAGGAAGGCTGGATAAACCCGGTTATTTTCGTTGGAATGGAAAAAACCCGCATATAATTTTTTTGCGCCAAATTCTTCAGGCTCTTTTGTTACCGGCAAACGCACGTTGTTGGGATCGATGCGTTGATTAAATTTTACCCATCTCGAATAATCCGGTTTGCAGTCCTGCACATTCATGAAAGCACCTTCAAAATCGAGAAAAGGGTTTTGCGCATTTAAGGAAACGTTGCCCCTGAATGCAAATTCAGGATTCAGTTTAAAATTCTCTTCCAGGGCAATTTTCCCACTGGCAATGGTATGATAGGCAGAATCGACAGCAATGTTATCGAAAACGATTGTTTGTTGTTCACCGATGGTATCCCGGTATGCATAGGAACCCGCCCCCTTGAACAAATGCCTGGATTCTATCATAACCCGTGCATCTGTGATTTCGTGATATTTTGTTGCTGTGTCGGTAATGATTATGGCATTGGTCAAAGGTTGTATTACTGCATTTTTTTCGATCTGAACCAAACCATCATTTGGGAAGATGGCAGCATCTGCTACCCGGATAATTTTCACATCTTCAGCACGCAGGATGTTGGTTTTCAGGTTATAGTTAGCTTTTAATGCGAAAAACTTCAACGAATCCTGCGATGGTTTGGTTGAAATAAATCCGGAACCTGAATGCTTAACGTCGATCATCTCTTTTAAGCTGAGTTTATCGAGGTCCGGCATGTTTTTGTCGGGGGAGTGCTGCATATCGAGATCGTTATTTTCGATATTCCAGACGAATTCGTCCATGAAACAAACAAACCTGTTTGCAGGGAATTCAACTTTCGATCCCTTACCGTTTGTTTCGAACCTCCCGATTTCCTGATCAAAATCGATAAAAGCTTTAAAGAATTTTGAAGACAAAGCAGTGATTAAATTATCAAGCGATTTCAGGCGAAAACTGGTGGTATCCGAAAAAAATGAGTGATCGGAATATACGTAGCGATTTGCATCCATTTCGGCATCGAAAAATTTCATGGTTCCTTTTCCGGTCAAGCCTTTTGGTGTAAGTGCCAGCGATCCTTTTAATGAAGACAAGTTATCGTATATCCTCATGGCTGAGTCGGTGGTAGCCATCATCATCGAATCCCTGTAAGGCATCCAGCGCTGTATGAGCCGTTGCCCGCTAACCGAAGGGACTGTAACTTCGGTTCCAACTATTTTCGTGATATCGAACTGGTCAACTTTTGAGTTTGACGAATCGAGGTAAAAAATGATATCATTCGTTTTCGAAGTCGAATTCAGGTAATCAAGATTTCCTTTCCCTTTCAGCCCCTCAAGGCTGAGAAAGATTTGCGACGAAAATCTTCCTTTACCACCATAGACCGGAAATCCAGCTTCAGGAGTTTCTGTAGTAAAACCAAGTGAGTAATCGGGCTGAATAGATAGCGGGACGGGCATATCCGGAAGAATACCTCCAGAAGATAAATACCCTGTAAATTTCAGGTTTTCGGTCGAAAAACGCTCCAAACTTTCTATTGAAAATGGATTGAGATAATAGAAAAATTTCTTCCGGTCATAGGTTTTTGCAAACGTTGAGTCTTTGTCGTAATAAACATAAGAAACGTTTTTGCTGTTAAAAATGGGGTATTGGGAATAATGCTTCAAACCATTTTTATTGGTCGGATAATCGATAAGCAAATCGCCGCTCAGATCAGAAATTACAGTTTTTACATCAACCAGGTCGTATTCGCCTTTTGGGTTCTTTTCGAACGATTTTACTTTAAAGCGCATGTATTCGATTGTTGGCAGGTTGAGCCTGAAGGTATCGTATTCAAAAAAACAGTCTTTTGCCTGGAATTCGAAAAGTCCGGCTTTGACGGTTCCGGAAAAAAGAAAATCCCGATTTTTACGTAAAACAACTTCTTCGTTTGACGGATAAATGTAAACCTGCTGTGAATCACTAAGCGAAACTGCTGGAACACCGTGAATGGTCAGGTCAAAATTTGAAAGACTGAGTGTTGCATTATCATTATTTTCGACTTTCGAAAAAAATGTAATTACGTCGTAATCGGTTTTACCATTTTTCGAATCGATATAATGAAAGACTTTCTGATTGATGAAGGCGTGTTTGGTATCGATATCATAATTTAGAAAACCTTGTTTCGAAAGGTTTATTACCATGGCCTCAACCTGATTTTCAGGCATATTCATGTATTCAGCCATCTCATAAATATAAAAATGATTGGTTTTATATGCCCTGGAAAAGTCCCTGATCCACAGCAAAGGATGTTTTGGATCGATTCCCTGAAGGTAGTCAAATTGCCGGTTGGAATAATATTTATCTGATGTAAAAACTGCATTACTGATATTTTGCATCCCTCTTGACGAGCGAAAGTCGATATTTGATTCATCCATTTTCCAGTAAACCGCTTCACAATTAATGTCGATTCCATGGTAAGTATCCAAATAGGGACTTTGCATGACTCCTTCATCCATCCGAAGCATCGAAAGTTCGCGTGTTTTGTTCATGTATTTGAAAAGTAAGCCGGAATGGTAAATCGAATCATTCTGATGATAGATGCTAACGGAAGCACGAGCTGAATTTATCCTGTCACGATCGATCACAAAAGTCCTGGAGCGGGCCACCAGGAGGTCGAAGTAATCACCCTTATCTTCATATTTCCTTTTAAAGGTTATCGTGGCATCGCGCTTTTCGGTGCCTTCACCAATCATCCTGGCACCTTTCATCGAAAACCCGCCTTCGTAATCGACATTGTGGAAAATGTCAGCAATATACAGGTTTTTAATATCGGATATGAACTGGGGATAAAGTGCATTGTCCGGGTTGACTGCATTTGTTGATACCTTTTCCTCGAGTTTCCCTAGTAAGGCATCCGGGAAATAATTTTTACTGAAAAAGCGAACCGAATCGACAGTGAATTTAGATGTGTTTAAAAAAATATCGTACTTGCCAAGTAGCGCGAAAGTGCTGTCGGGATTCAGGCCCGTACGCTGCCAGTCGATTTTTCCACCCCGACCCTTCCAATGGTATTCCTGCGGAAAATAATTTCCTGATGTTTTGTAAATAAATGAACTGTCGTTTTTGGTACGACAAATAAGGTCGAGCTCAGGAACCGACAAATAAAGTACCGAATCGTTAATGAATTTATAATTGGTGGCATTACAACTCCAGCTGAAAATTCTCGAATCGTACAATACATTTTTTTCTAGTAATCCTGCGGTAAACTCGAGGAGATTGATGAAATTTTTATTGCCTTGTTTCTTTGTGAGCGCAACCTTCATTGCTGTGAGCCACGAATTAAAGCTGTTTTCGTCGTGTGCCAGGTTTTTAAAAGCTGTAAGTGATCTTAAATAGATTTCAAAATAAGGAAAAGATTTTATCCTGTTCTCAAACATGAGGTTTGAGGTACCATAAATTTCGGATTTCTGCAGGTGATTAAAGCTTTCGGCAATCCACAGAGTTTTGAAACTTTCAAGCGTTTTTGCAGCCTGTTCTTTGTTTTCCTTAATGTTGATGTTTTCGAAAAATGCACCTAATTCGTCAATAAAAATAACCGAGTCGGGCGTAAAAGATTTAAAAACCTGTGCCGGAAGCATGGTTGCATTTATCAAGAAAAAGATTAAAACTGTCAGCCGGCGTAAAATCATATGCTTACCCTGGAAAAGTCTAAAAGCTATGTTTGTTTAAAATACCATTATTTAGCGGTAATTATTTCATTTTATTGCAACTACGGTTTCACTTTTTAGATGAAGGGGTTCTAGTCAACGATCATCGCAACCCAACGATTCTTCATATTTTTTTGTTGGAGGCTTAAGTGAAATTTCCTTGCTTCATTCAATAAAACCGGGGCATCTTCTTCGTAAAAACCGCTTAAGAATATCTCACCACCTGAGTTGAGTGCGTTCGCGTAGCTTTGAAGTTGTGCTAATAAAATATTCCGGTTTATATTGGCAAGAATAACGTCGAATTTTTGATTTCCGATTAAAACATCATCACCCTGTAAAACCTTGATGTTGCCGGTATTGTTACGCTCAACGTTTTCGACAGCATTTAAAAAAGCCCATTCATCGTTATCAATAGCCACAATTTCGGTGGCTCCCATTTTTGAAATCAAAATGGCCAGAACACCTGTCCCACAACCCATGTCGAGCACTTTTTTTCCTGCCCAGTTTTTTTTGAGGATCAATTCAATCATCATAGCTGTTGTTTCGTGATGGGCAGTACCGAACGACATTTTCGGTTCGATTACCAGTTCATATTCTGCTTCATGGTTTTCGGCATGAAAGGGTGCCCGGATAAAGCATTTCCCTGCAACCCATACCGGCTCGAAATTCTTTTCCCAGGTTTCATTCCAGTTTTGCTCTGCAATAAATTTTACACCCCAGCTAAAAGGTATCAACCGGCCAATTTCTGTCAACCTCTCTTTTACATCGCTTTCGCTGTATTTGTTTTCGGGAATATATGCTTTCAGACCGGTTTTGCTATCTTCAAAACTTTCGAAATCAAATTCGCTCAGGTGAGCAGCGATAATATCACGCGATTCGGTCGCTGAAGGGTCTTTTAACAATATACTTATCTCAAAATAATTCATCAGATTTGGGTATTTGTAATTTTAAATCGCATTGCTAAATGGAACCCCAGGAACAGGATCTGTTAATACCGATACAATTTTCCAGTCTTTCATCCTATTGTTTGTACCGCAGCCATTTCCAGAGTTCGACATAATTAACTTTTTTTCCGTACATTAAAATGCCGGTACGATAAATCTTTGCTGCCATCCATGTAGCCGCAAGAAATGTGGCAACCAGAAGCGACATCGATAAAATAAGTTCCCAAAAGGGAACACCAAATGGGATGCGAACCATCATAATTACCGGTGACGTTAGCGGAATGATCGAAAACCAAAAAGCAACCGGTCCATCAGGATTGGAGATGACAAACTGAGCCATCACAATCGAAAGTATCAACGGAATAGTAACGGGCAGCATAAATTGCTGGGTATCGGCTTCACTGTCCACAGCTGAGCCAATTGCCGCAAAAAGCGCGGCGTATAGGAGATAGCCGGCTAAGAAAAAGAAAAGAAACGAACCCACCATTACAGCATAATTTATCGATGAAATCGCTTCAATAATTTGTACGTTCATATCATCTTTTTCGGCTGATTTTTCTGAAAATTCTTTTAGTTGCTCAGCATTAAGGATTTTTTCCTGGGGCGAAAACATTTTATCAGTGTTGGTAAGTTTACTTTCACCGGCCATCGAAAGCTGGAATGCCGTAACGATGCTGAAGGTAAGAAAAACCCAAAGCAGGAATTGCGTAAGCCCTACCAGTGCTATCCCAACTATTTTGCCCATCATCA
>Ga0172375_10013656_pt1 | contig 10047 bp, 5 predicted proteins | sample LakKiv1m_FD_114537 | JGI IMG/M metagenome (GOLD analysis project Ga0172375, IMG submission 114537) | Freshwater microbial communities from Kabuno Bay, South-Kivu, Congo - kab_092012_11.1m | ecosystem: Environmental > Aquatic > Freshwater > Lake | place: Democratic Republic of the Congo...
CCATCGGCTGAAAGGGGTCGAATAATATCCCTTGTAGGGAATAAACGCCTTTGTCAACATCTTCAACATCCTCCATTAAGATAAAGTGGCTGAAAAAACTTCTGATTTCAAATTTTAAATTTGAAATGTCAACTCCCTACTCCCCCCACTTGCCGTATTTTTCCCGCAGGATACGATGCAGGATCTTGCCGGTGGGGGTCCGGGGCATTTCCGTGTCGCTTACGAAATCAACGCTCTTGGGTCGCTTGAAGCCGGCGATCTTGCCGCGGGTGAAGTCCATGATCTCCTTGGCCAGTTCGTCGCTTTGCTCGTAGCCCTCATGGAGCACCACAATGGCCTTGATGGACTCGCCCCATTTTTCGTCCGGCACGCCGATCACGGCGATGTCCTTCACCGCCTTGTGGGCCCCCACTGCACTCTCCACCTCGGAGGGGTACACATTCTCGCCGCCGGTGATGATCATGTTGGCCTTCCGGTCCACGAGGGTGTAATACCCGTCTTCATCCCGTCTCACCATGTCGCCTGCCGACGAATATTCCCCGTCAAATGCCTCTTTGGTCTTTTCCGGTTCCTTGAGGTACTGCTTGAACAACATGGGGGTGCGGTAGAAGAGTTCCCCTACCTGGCCGTCCGGGACCTCGTTTCGGTTTTCGTCCAGAATGCGGATCCGGTCGATGCCGAAAATCTCCTTTCCGATGGACCCCAGCTTTTTGAACTGGTCTTCGGGCCGAAGCAGGGTCACCAGTCCGCCCTCGGTGCTCCCGTAGGCCTCCCACAGTTCCGCATTCTTGAAATACTCCATGATGGCCAGTTTCAGCTCTTTTCGGGCGGGCGCGGAGGAGATAAGCAACTGCCGAATGGAGGACACGTTGATGCTGTTCTTGACCTCGTGCGGAAGGGCGAGGAGCATGATGTAGTGGGTCGGGACCAGGGAGGTGAACGTGATCTGGTATGTGTCGATGGTCCGCAGCAGGTCCTCCGGGTCAAAGCTCACCATGTTGTAGACAAATACCGGGGCCGATACCAGCGTGTATGCAAAGGAATAGAAAATGGAGTTGATGTGGCACATGGGCATGACGAGCATGACCTTATCCGTTGGCAGAACGCCCATGTTGATGTCATTCAGATAGTATTGCGCCACAGTGCTTTCATGGGTCCGCATGACCCCCTTGGGTCGGCCTGTGGTCCCCGATGTGTACATGATGACCCAGATATCAGCCGAATCCACCATAACATCCGGTTCATTGGGCGAAGACTTGGCCAGCAGATCCTCATACCCTACATAGCCTTTCGGTACCGGACCATCGCCCAGGTAGATATAGTTTCCCTCCGGGATCGGCAGCTTGTCCCGAACGCTGTTGATGAGGTCCACAAACGGGGCCTCCACCACGATCGCCTTGCACTCCGAATGGTTGGTGATGTAGTCGATATCGGGTCCGGCCAGTCTGAACATGATCGGCACCACGATCTGTCCGCCCTTCGCGCACCCGGCATAGAAGTCCATCCACTCGCCGCGGTTGTACGATATCACGGCAAAGGTGTCTTTCTGCCCCACGCCCAGATCCTTCAGCCCGTTGGCGAATCGGCACGACCGGTCGTTCCATTCCTTGAAGGTGTACTCCCTGGTTTTGTCCTGCCATCCCAGCTTATCCGGATAATTGATGGCATTCATTTTCACCATCGTCCCTGCGTGCATCCATTTGCTGATGTTCATGTCACATCCTCCCTCTTTTTTTATTCATCGCGTATCCTCTCGGTGGTTTGCCGCTTCCCTCGCAAACAGCGCAGCCCCCACCGCACCGGTCAACTGGGGATGCTCGGGGACCAGGATCTCTCGGGAAGTCATTTCTCGAACCATCTCTACCAGATACGGATTGTGCTCCACCACGCCTCCGGTCATGGCCACCCGATCCGTCAGGGAATCCATTTCCAGAACCCGCTTGATCACGGAAAAAAATAGCCCTTTGATGATATCCGGCACCTTCTTTCCCTGGCGAATCTTCTCCAGCACCTCGGTTCCTGAAAAGACGGTGCAGTAGCTTCCCAACTCGACCATCTCCGTGGACTGCCGGGCCAGGCCGTCCATTGCTTCCAGGGGAATATCGAGGCGGGCGGACATCTCCTCGAGAAAGGCCCCAGTCCCTGCCGCGCATTTTCGGTTCATCTTGAAGCTGATGCGCCGGCCCTGGTCGTCCAGTTTGATGACCTTGTTGTCCTGACCCCCGATGTCGATGATGGTCATGGCCATGGGAAAATAGTGGTAACACCCCCTGGCGTGGCAACTGATCTCGGTCTTGGTGTCGTTGCTGAAGGCCACGTTCTTGCGCCCGTAGCCCGTGGAGATGCAGTACTGGATCCCTTTTCTGGGGATCCCTGCCATATCCAGGGCCGCCTCCAGGCAGAGGTTCGCCGTGTGGGTGAAATCGGTTCCGGACTTGCGCACACAATAGCCGATTAGGTTTGCCTCGGCATCCAGGATGGCCACTTTGGTGCGGGAGGCCCCCACATCCACCCCGACAAAAACTGCACCCGTCTCGCTCGACGTCATCTCTCGGTCACTCCCCAAAAAACCCAACGACCGCAAGGGGTATCAGAGACATAAGAGCCCCATGACCCCTTTACGCTTCCTCAAGCTGCTCGATGAAGGCCTCGATATTGGTCTTGGCCTGCTCCTCCGAATAGCACCTCAGATCGCATAGGTCCCCGTTGATGGTGAGGACCGGTATGCCCAGTTTCTTGCTGAGCCGCTCCGGCATGCCGTACCGGTTGTTGGAGTTGTTGGGGCAGGTCTTGGCGTCGTGAAAGAGGATGCCGTCAAATTTGAACTTCTCGAAGCAGTCGGCGATATACTCCTCCTTAAATGGCTCATCCCTGACGATAAAAAGCTCCGTGTAGGCCACTGCCATGCTCTCGAACGGCCTCGCGGGGTCCAGTTGATCAAATATCCAGCTATTGCAGTAGGTGGATGCCACGACACAGGTTTTTAGTGCGTAAAATTGTTCCGACAGGGGCCTCAGCTTGCCCCATATGGGCATCCCTTCCCAGTAGAGACGGTGCCTTTCCCCTTCCACCGCGGCCACGCCATCTTTGACCCGCTGCTCCAGTTCCGGCAGAAGGATTTCATAATATTGCACCCCCTCCTTTGTGCCCCGCGCCACCACGGCCGGCCCCATGTGGATGGTGGCGTCGAAAAAGGTCCAGGGAGAAGGAATGGCCGCGGCCGTCTCCAGGCAGGCCCGCCACAGTTCGGAGGTGCGCCTGGAGTATCCGACCGCCTCTTTGAAGCGGTCCATGTCAAACTTCTCGCCGCTCACCGCCTCCAGTTGGGGGATCATGTCCTCGATCTGCGCGGCAATGTCCTGGATCTGGGTCGGTCCAATGTCACCGATGTCCCGGTGGGTGTGTACCCCGACCAGGGGCACATTCAGCTCCCGCGAATACCAGGCGAACCAGTCCTGAACATCCCGGCACTGGTTGGTATTGAATACGAGCACATCCGGCCGGGGGACCGATTCGATGTTGTAGGCCATCTTGAGGGGGGTTTTTCTCTGCAGATACGACCCGATGTCGCTGGTGAGATACGAGCATATGTCAGGGGAATATCCGAGGGCGTTGGTGTACGGAATCAGATCCGTGGACATGCGGGTAGCCCCCAGCATGGCCCCGTGGTTCTCGGGAAAATAGACCAGAAAGCCCATCCCGCGAAGGAGTTCGGCAGGTCCTACGCTGGTGCACCAGGCGATCTTTCTGGAACCGGTCCTGACCGCCTCATCCATCTCGTAAAAATGGTCGGCCATGATTTTTTTACAGACGTCGGTGGCCTCAATTTTTTTTCGTGTGACTTTTTTTTCTTCAGGCATCATTACCTCTTTCAGAGACTATCGGGCCATTTGTCGCTTCAAACGAAGGAAGGACCCAATAGGCCAAAATAACTCCAACACCAGAGGTTGACAAATGGGTATCGGAGGTCAGGGTAGACCCGTATCCAGCATCCAGCACCCGGCCTCACTCCGCCATCTGCTGAGCCACGATCTCGGTGATGTCCATAATTTTGATCTTGGCCCGTTCCTGTTTGGGAAGGGCCTTGGCACCCTTTTTGAGGTTGTCCTTGCAGGCCGCACAACCCGATACGATGATCTCCGCACCCACGGCCAGGGCATCTCTTACCCGTTCGGCCGCAATCTGAACCGCCATGTCGGGGTTGTTGGCCAGCACGCCGCCGCCGCCCCCGCAGCAGCGGGCCTGAAGCCGGTTTCGGGCCATCTCAACGAATTCAAGGCCGGGGATCGCCTTGAGGATGGCCCTCGGTTCCTCAAATATCTGAAAGGCCCGGCCCAGGTCGCAGGGATCGTGATAGGTCACCTTCTTTCCCAATTCGCCTGTGAAGGTAATTTTCCCTTCCTGGATCAATTTCAGCAAATAGTGGACCGAGTGATAGACATCCATGCCCAGGTTCCCCACCTCGGGATAGATTTTCTTAAAAGTCTTGTAGCACCCGGCGCAGGGGGTCACCAGCTCTTTTGCGCCCGTTGCCCGCAGCCTTTCGATCACCTGCTCGGCGTGGGGTTCGAACTCATCGGTGCCCATGAGAAACAGGGGGAACCCGCAGCACCCCTCTTCGGGGCCCAGGCTCGTGTAATCGACGCCAGCGGCATCCAGGGGTTTGATCAGGCTGGGGACCATCTTCATGTCCAGATAGCTGGGGACGCATCCCATGAAGAGGAGGGTCTCCGCCTCCTTTTTCAATTCCCCTTTCCGGATCTTTTCCTTGAGGGCCGGTGGGTAGATGTCGATTCGGTCTGCCTTGGCGCTGGCGTAGACATTCCCTGCCTTGAAGATGTTGTCTCGAATCCCGAGCACCGGCGCGGGGGTGAGGCCAGCCTTGTACAGCTTTTTGCGGACCCCTTCCACAATCTGGTCCACCTTGACCCGGGCCGGGCAGAAATAGGTGCAGGCCTGACAGGTGGTGCAACTGTAAAAGGCCTCGGCCAGCTCCCTGGAGGGTTCGATGGTCCCGTTCAGAAAATTGAATGCCAGGGCGTTTCTGCCCCGCGCATTGCGCGATTCCCGGTGGGTCACGCTGAAGGTGGGGCACCCGAGACGGCAGAACCCACAGTAGATGCAGGCCAGCAGTTCGTTGTCCACCGCCTCGCCGTAGGAATTGACCCCCTCGGGATGTTCCAGAAAGGTCTTGAAGGCAAAGTAATCGTAGATGTCGTATTTCTTTTTTTCGAGCCCCATCTTGCCGGGGTTAAGGATGTTGTTGGGATCCAGGGCCTTCTTGATGGCTCGCATGACGTCCAAGGCCGGCCCCAACTGTTTTTCGACATAGGGGTTTCGAGCCAGGCCGGTCCCGTGCTCGGCCGTGACCGTGCCCCCCATCTCGAGGGCCAGGTCGGCCAGTTCGTCCGCAGCCGGACGCAGCCGATCCCATTCCTCGCGGCTCCTCATATCGGTGACAAAGGTAGTGTGCACGTTGCCGTCGCCGATATGGCCAAATGTGGTGATCAGCAGATTGTATTTCCTGGATATTTCTTGCGCCCGCTTGATCACTTCCGGGATCCGCGTGGGGGGGATGCCCAGGTCTTCGGAGATGGCCACCAGCCGGTTGCCCGGCTTGATCCGGGAGAGGGTGGGCACCAGCTTGCCCCGGGCCTCCATGATTTCGGCGGTCTTGGCCGGATCATCGCTCCAGGTGAATTCCTGCACATTGTATTTCCGGCAGATCTCCCCCATGCGCTCCATGTCATGAGTGACCGTTTCCCTGATCCCGTCCGACTCGATGATGAGCATGGCCTCGATCTTGCTGACGTCCTTTCCAATGGCCTGTTCCACCACCTTCAGGCTGTAATGGTCGAGGATCTCACAGGCTGCCAACTGGATGCCCGAACCGATAATGTCGGTCACCGCCTTTCCGGCCGCAAACAGATCGTTGAAGATGGCGAGGGCGAGGGCATGGTATGGCGGGGCAGGCTGGATCTTGACCGTGATCTCGGTGATCACGCCCAGGGTGCCTTCGGCGCTGGCAAAGACGTGGTTCAGGTCATAGCCGAAGGACGATTTGGGGGTCTTGAACCCGGTCTCGATGATCGTGCCGTCCGCCAAAACCACCTTCAAGCCCTTCACATAGTCCCTGGCCGTGCCGTACTTGACGGCCCGATGCCCGCTCGAATTGGTGGACATCATCCCGCCGATGGTGGCAATCAGTTCGCTGCCTGGGTTGGGGGGGAACATGAGGTTGTATTTCTTGAGAGCGATGTTGAGGTTGTTGCAGATGACCCCCGGTTCGACCCTGGCGAAGAAGTTGTCCTTGTCGATTTCGAGGATGTTGTTCATGAGGTGGACATCGAGAAGAATCCCCCCTTCCACAGGGAGGGAGGCTCCGGTGGTGGCGGTCCCGGACCCCTGGACCGTTACCGGCACCTTTTCCCGGTTGGCGATGCGCATGATGGCCGCGATTTGTTCGGTGGTTCGGGCAAAGACCACGACATCGGGTATCCCCTCATGAACGGACAGGTCCCTCGAGTAGGCGATACACTCGACCCGGTCGTCAAACACGTTGTCCTTTCCAACGATATCAATAAATTCTTTCGTGACATCCATTCGTTGATCTCCTCTCTTGCTGGGTGCCGATACAGGGCGCGGTCAAAAAACCCCCACGGGGATATGGCTATGATTTAGCTATGATTGTCTATACCCAATGTGCCCAAGGGATGTCAAGGCGAAAGGAAACCCCCTCTCTCTTTGTTGACAATTCAATGCCATGTGGCATATTTTCGCTCACCTAAATTACCCATAGAGAGGTCCTTATCCATGCCAACCCAATTCAAGTCATCGGCAACCACCATTCCCCTCGACCAGGCCGTGGGGACCGTTTTGGCCCATGATATCACAGAAATCCGACCGGGGCAGTTCAAGGGAGCGGCGTTCAAAAAGGGGCATCGGGTCACCCAGGACGATCTGGCCCACTTGAGGCGGATCGGAAAGGAGCATCTGTTCGCCCTGCGGCTGGGTCCCAAAGAGGTCCACGAGGATGATGCGGCGATCCGTCTCTGCGGGGCCCTGGCCGGCGAGGGCGTGACCTTTGATCCCCATCCCTCCGAGGGGAAGATCTCCCTAAAGGCGGCCTATCGGGGCCTCCTGAAGGTGAATGAAGCAGCCCTGCTGGCCTATAACCGGGTCCCCGATATGTGCTGCGCCTCCAGGCACACCCACAGCGTGGTGGAGGCAGGGGATGTGGTGGCGGCCACCCGGGTCATACCCCTCATCATCGACGAACAGATATTAAATGAGGGGGTCGAGGTGGCCCGGAAGGCGGGGGGCATCTTTTCGGTCAAACCGATGGCGCAACCGAGAACCGGGGTCGTCATTACGGGAAACGAGGTCTTCACGGGGGTCATTGACGACAAGTTCGCCCCCATCCTTCGAAAGAAGCTCCAGGCCTTCGGCTGCGAGATGGCCGAGACTGTCTTCACGCCCGACGACAAGGGGGTGATCGTAAGAGAAATTAACAGGTTGCTTAACAAAGGCGTTGAGCTTATGATGGTGGCAGGCGGCATGAGCGTGGACCCGGACGACATCACCCGTCTCGCCATCGCGGAGGCGGGCGCCGAAGATGTGGTGTATGGCACGCCGGTTCTGCCCGGGGCCATGTTCCTGGTTGGCCGCTTCGGACAGGTCCCGGTACTGGGGCTGCCGGCCTGCGTCCTCTTTTATCGGGCCACGGTGTTTGACCTGATCTTTCCGAGGGTCCTGGCGGGTGAGCGGATCACCCGGGATGATCTGGCCGCCCTGGGCCACGGGGGCCTCTGTCTCAATTGCGACCCCTGCCGGTTTCCGAGGTGCCCGTTTGGAAAATGATACTGGACGCTGGATAGGGGAGTTTCTTGAGTTTGACCGGTGAGTGGCCCTGTTTCGATTTCGGCGTTGAGCCTCAGGCATCCCGCCTTGGGGAGTTCACTTGAGTCACTTCAGCTCGCATCAGACGTTTTCGTTCACTTATTCTGACAACAGGTGAAAAGGTCATGGCAAGAGTTTTAGACAAACAGGAAATAAATCCGAAGGCCACAAGCGCCTATGAACAACTGGTGGAGGCAAACCGAAGGCTGGAGGAGGAGATTGCCCAAAGACGAAGGACAGAGGAGGCCCTCAGGAGCGAACAGCTCCGATGGAGAAAGATCGTTGATTTTCTTCCCGACGCCACCTTTGTGATTGACACAGGGGGAAAGGTTGTTGCGTGGAACCGTGCCATCGAAAGGATGACGGGCATTCGGGCCGAGGATATGCTGGGGAAGGGCGACTACGAATATGCCATTCCCTTCTATGGGGAGAGGCGGCCTGTCCTGATCGATCTGGTGATGCAGTGGGACGAGACGATGGAAGCCGCCTACGAGTACGTCAAGAAAGAGGGAGACGCCCTGGTCTCCGAGACCTATGACTGCCTGGTCCGTCCGGGGGGCACCCTTCGCAACCAGGCATCGGTCCTCTATGACGAAAGCGGCCAGATAACGGGCGCCATCGAATCCATCCGCGACATCACCAAGAGGCGGCAAGTTGAGTTGTCTCTTCGGGAGAGTGAGGAGAAGTATCGCGTTCTTTTTGAACAGGCAAGAGACGCCATCGTGATCACGACGGCAATGGGTCGTGTGGTGGACGCCAATTCGTTTGCGCTGAACCTGTTCGGATATCCCAGGGAAGAGATGCTGGGCCTTCATTTCCAGCGGCTTTACGTGGACACAGAAGATGGGCGTCGTTTCGTCAGGGAGATGGGGGAGAAGGGTTCCCTGGATGAGTTTTTCACCCGGCTTCGACGGTCCGACGGGTCGGAGATGGCGTGCACCATGAATGTCACGGCCCGTCGGGACAGCAACGGGGCTATTCTGGAATATCAGGGGATTATCCGCGACGTGACCGAGTCGAGACGCCTTCAGATGCAGCTCCAGGAATCCCGAAAAATGGAGGCCATCGCCACCCTGGCCGGCGGCATCGCCCACCAGTTCAACAACGCCCTGACCCCCATCTTGGGCAACATCGACCTCCTTCGAATGGACCACCCTGATGATGTCGACATGGCGGATACCCTGAAACAGATGAAGGACTCGGCACGTCGCATGGCCCACCTGACCCGTCAACTGCTGGCCTATGCAAGGGAAGGAAAATATCATGCCGAGAGGATTGCCCTGACTGACCTGGTCATGGAAACCGTTCCTCTTCTGAAACATACCCTGAATCCCGGGGTTCGCCTGGAAGCCGAACTGTCTCCGGACCTGCCGCACGTGGATGTGGACGTTTCTCAGATGCAGATGGTCCTTTCCGGCCTGGTGGCCAACTCCAATGAGGCCATGGAGGGCCCCGGCCGCATTGGAATCTTTGGCGCGAACGCGGTCGTTGGCCCGAATTTTCTGAAGCATCACGCGCTTGAACCCGGTCCTTATGTCTGTCTCTCCGTGGAGGACACGGGAAAGGGGATGGATTTGGAGACACGGGAGCGGATATTCGATCCCTTCTTCACCACCCACTTTCTGGGCCGGGGCCTGGGGATGGCTGCGGCCTATGGGATCATCAAGAACCACGGCGGGACCATCGAGGTGGACTCAGAGCCGGGCAAGGGGACCATGGTGCGGGTTTACCTGCCGGCTGTTGGAGCAGGGAGCGAGGAGCAGGGAGCAATAAATGCGAAGACTCCGGGGCCTCAACCGGAGGGCTCGAAGGGGACAGCCCTGGTCATCGAAGACGAGGAGATGGTCATGGAACTGACAAAGGCCGTCATGGAAAGGCTGGGCTACCGGGTCTTGCAGGCGGCCAGCGGTCAGGAGGCCATTGAGACGGCCAGGATGTTTGAGGGGGCCATTGACCTGGCCTTCCTTGACATCAAGCTGCCGGACATGAGGGGTATTCAGGTCTATTCCTCGATTATGGAGGCCAGACCCGGTCTCAAGGTCGTGGTGTGCAGCGGCTACGCGCTGGATGGACCTGCCCAGGAAATCCTGGATGCCGGGGCCATCGGTTTTATTCAGAAGCCCTTCTCCATCGGGGCGGTGAAGGACA
>Ga0172375_10013657_pt1 | contig 10047 bp, 7 predicted proteins | sample LakKiv1m_FD_114537 | JGI IMG/M metagenome (GOLD analysis project Ga0172375, IMG submission 114537) | Freshwater microbial communities from Kabuno Bay, South-Kivu, Congo - kab_092012_11.1m | ecosystem: Environmental > Aquatic > Freshwater > Lake | place: Democratic Republic of the Congo...
CCGGCCGCCCCATGATCCTGGGGACGATCAGCCCGGCCAGGATGCCGAGAATGACGATGACGACCATCAGTTCGATCAGCGTGAAACCCTTCTCGTTGTGCCTTTTTTTTCTCATGCATTTCTCCTGTTGCTTCACCGGACAAGCTGGTTCATCTCAAAGATGGGGAGCAATATCGACACGACGATGAACCCGACCACGGCCCCCATCACCAAAATCATCGCCGGCTCTAACAGGGAGGTGACGAGGATGATGTCGGCCTCCACCTCCTTCTCGTAGGCATCGGCGACCCGGAAGAGCATCGTCTCCATGTTGCCGCTCTGCTCCCCCACGGAGATCATCTCGACGGCGATGGGGGGGAAAAACCCGTTCCGGGAGAGGGGGGCGGAGAGGCTCTGTCCCTCCTCGACCTCCTTGGTCGCCCGCCGGATCTCGTCCGCAATGATGAGGTTGTCCACGACGTTCCTGGCGATCTCCAGCGCCGCGAGGAGCGGCACGCTGCTCTGGAGGAGCGTCCCCAGGGTGCGGCTGAAGCGCGCCACGGCGATTTTCCGGTTCAGACCGCCGAAGAGCGGGGCGTTGAGTTTCAGCCGGTCCCAGAGATGGCGGCCCTGGTCGGTTTTCCGGATCGCATAGCGCAGGCCGATGATGCCGGCAAGCAGGATGAGCGCAATGATCCACCAGAGGGATTTCAGAAAACCGCTCACGACGATCAGAAAGACGGTGATCCCCGGCAGCGTCTGGTGCATCTCCCGGAAGATGTTTGTGATGTTCGGCACGACGAAGGTGACCAGAAAGAACAGGACGCCGCTCCCGATGAAGAACATGAAGATCGGGTAGGCGAGCGCCGACCGGATTTTTGTTTTCAGGGCCTGCTGGCCTTCCTGGAAATCGGCCAGCCGATCGAGGACAAGGTTGATCGTCCCCGACGCCTCCCCCGCCCGGACCATGTTGATGTAAAAAGGGGGAAAGATCCGCGGGAAATGCGACATGCTCTGGGTCAGGCTGTTCCCCTCGTTGACCTCCTCCCGGATCTGGACGAGCGTCGTCTTGAGAAGGGGATTCCGGATCTGGGCGACGAGCGCCGAAAGGGAAGGCACCAGCGGCAGCCCCGCCCCAAGAAGCGTCGCAAGCTGCCTCGTCGTCAGGGCCAGTTCCTGGAGGCCGACCCTCCGGAAGAGATGGATTGCGCCCCTCCGCGCGGCCGTTTCCTCTCGCTTCCAATCGGAGGCCTCGGAGAGCTCCACGGGGAAGACGTCCTTCTCGCGGAGTTTTTGCCGTGCGGCGGCGGCGCTTCCGGCATCGACGATCCCCTTCCGTCTGCGGCCGCCGACATCGAGGGCTATGTATTCATAAACCGGCATGAATGATCAGATCCCTTTTCCCCGTTGTTTTTTTCTACCACACTGCCGGTACGATTTCAAGGACGCCAATTTTTTACGAGTTTTTATATCGGGCTGCGCATGCTGCAAAGCCCCCTTTCTAAAACGGCCCCCTCTATGATATGAAGGGCGCAGCATCGGAATACCCGAAAGGCGGCAAGGATCATGACGGAACCCTCAAGGAACGACGCACCCGTGGAAAACCCCGCGGAACGCTATCATCGGCAGATCGCGGCCGAACTCCAGATCAGAGAGGCGCAGGTCTCGGCAACCGCGCAACTCCTGGGCGAGGGGGCGACGGTGCCCTTCATCGCCCGCTACCGGAAGGAAGTGACGGGAACGCTCGACGAGGTGCAGATCACCGATATCCGCGATCGCCTCGCCCAGCTCGCCGAGCTGGACAAACGGCGCGAGGCGATCCTCAAATCACTCACGGAGCGCGGGCTCCTCACCGACGAGCTCGCAGCGAAGATCGCCGCCGCCGGAACCCTCTCCATCCTGGAGGATATCTACCTCCCCTTCCGTCCCAAACGCAGGACGCGGGCGACCGTTGCCCGGGAGAAGGGGCTTGAACCGCTCGCACAGCAGATTTTCGCCCAGGAGGAGGCGTTCGACCCGCTCGCTGCTGCGGCCGCGTTCGTCGATCCGGAAAAGGGCGTGGCCACGGTGGAGGAGGCGCTCGCGGGCGCCCGGGACATCATCGCCGAATGGGTGAACGAAAACGAACAGGCCCGCGCCCGGATGCGCGAGTTCTTTGCAGCGAAGGCCGTCTTCCAGTCCCGGGTCATCCCCGGGAAGGAGGCGGAGGGAAGCCGGTACCGGGACTATTTCGACTGGGAAGAGGCGGCCGCCAAGGCGCCGTCCCACCGGATCCTCGCGATGCGGCGGGGCGAGAAGGAGGAGTTTCTGACCCTCCGCGTCGTCCCTCCGGAGACGGAAGCGATTTCCCTCCTCGACGCGATGTTCGTCAAGGGAGACGGCCCTGTCGCCGAACAGGTCCGGCTGGCCGTCGAGGACTCCTACCGGCGGCTCCTCGCCAACTCCATGGAAACCGAGATCCGCCTGGCCGCGAAGAAGCGGGCCGATGCGGAGGCGATCCGCGTCTTCGCCGACAACCTCCGCCAACTCCTCCTCTCCCCGCCGCTCGGTCAGAAGCGGCTCCTCGCCCTCGATCCCGGCTTCCGGACGGGGTGCAAGCTCGTCTGCCTCGACGCCCAGGGAAAGCTCCTCCACTACGACGCGATCTTCCCCCACCTCTCGGAGAAGGCGCGGTCAGAGGCGGCCGAGACGGTCCGGAAGCTCTGCGCGCGGTTCCGGATCGAGGCGATCGCCATCGGGAACGGGACGGCAGGCCGGGAGACCGAGACCTTCCTCCGGGAAGCGGGCCTGCCGGAGGCGATCCAGATCGTCATGGTCAACGAGAGCGGCGCCTCGGTCTATTCCGCCTCCAAGATCGGCCGGGAAGAGTTTCCAAACGAGGACGTCACCGTCCGCGGGGCGGTTTCCATCGGCCGGCGGCTGACGGACCCGCTGGCCGAGCTGGTCAAGATCGACCCGAAGGCGATCGGCGTGGGACAGTATCAGCACGACGTCGACCAGACGGAACTCAAACAGAGCCTGGACGACACCGTCATGAGCTGCGTGAACGCGGTCGGCGTCGAGTTGAACACGGCCAGCGCCGCGCTCCTTACCTACGTCTCCGGCCTCGGGCCGGTCCTGGCGGGCAAGATCGTCGCCTGGCGCGATGAACATGGCCCTTTCCCGTCGCGAGAGGCGCTCAAAGAGGTGCCCCGCCTGGGGGTGAAGGCCTTCGTGCAGGCCGCCGGTTTCCTCCGGATCCGAAACGGGGAGAATCCTCTCGACACATCCGCCGTCCATCCCGAAAGCTATGCGATCGTCGATAAGATGGCGGGCGACCTGAACTGCTCCATCGTGGACCTGATGCGCGACGAGGTCCTCCGGAAGCGGATCGATCCGACCCGGTACGTCACGGACGAGGTCGGCCTTCCCACCCTGAACGACATCCTCGCCGAGCTGGCCCGGCCCGGCCGCGACCCCCGCGAACGGTTCGAGGCCTTCCGGTTCGCCGAAGGGATCGAGAAGTTGGAGGACCTGACGCCCGGAATGAAGCTCCCCGGGATCGTGACGAACCTCACCGCCTTCGGCGCCTTCGTGGACATTGGCGTCCACCAGGACGGACTCGTCCACCTGAGCCAGATCGCCGATAGGTTCGTGAAGAATCCCGGCGAGGTGCTGAAGGTCCGGCAGACCATTGAGGTGACCGTCCTCGCGGTGGACCTGGAGCGGAAACGGATCTCGCTGACGCTGAAAAAGCAGCCGGCGGCGGGCGAAAAATCGGGAACTCCACGCGGGGAGAGGGGCAATCGGGACGGCAAACTCGCCGGTGAGGCTTCCCTGTCGAAAGCGGCCGCGGATGCCCGGCGGGAAAAGACCGGGGGGAAGAAAACGCCTGAGGACGGTTCGGCGCAGGGGGGAAAGCCCGGGGAAAAGCGGGCGCCGGGGGAGGGCGCTTCCGGAATTTCCGCGCCCGGCGGGCCGCCGCAGAAGCGGTCGTCTCCGGAAACGCCGGCCGACCGGCCGATCCGGCCCCGGCATGGACAGGAACGGCCGGACCGCGCCCGGCCCCAGCGGATCAAACCACGTGACGAAAAGGTCCCGTTCAACAACCCGTTCGCCGCGGTCTTCGGGAAGAAGTAGAAAAAGGGAGGACAGCTCCCGATTTTCCCCAAAACCATAAGGGTATGAAAAAATACCGCTGCTGGCAGCAGTATCTACAAACAAATGACCTGTCATGAAAGTTAAAACAACAATTTCCATTCGAAACAATGAGCAAACTGCCAAAGGATACAGGCCAGACTTGGGCTCCTGTCTCCTGCCGCTTTTGAACGATTATTCTATGAAAAACGACTGGTGGCATGAAATATTTGGTGTCCACTATTGACGGCCGACCTCAGTTCCAGAAGTTTCTGGAAGGCGGGGCGGATGGCGGTTTCGTTCCGGGAGCCTCCGTACTGGAGGATTTCCTGAACCTTGTGGTGGTATTCCTGAATGAGTTGAAGAGACATTTTTCGTGGAATCCCTCCGTCAGTAATGGTGCCTCTTACGACCCGAGGACCCGGATCAACTCCTCAAGACCGACGTATCGGACCTCCAGGCCGTTGAAAGACCGCGAATAGGCGCGGTCCACGTCATGCGCTACAACATAGGAAGGCCCTTCGGGGTAACGCTGCCGGAACCGCTTCAGATTTCCCGGATCAAAGTTGGACGCCGACCATTTGCATTCGATGGCCACCGGCGGCGCCCCTCGCGGCGCCAAGACAAAATCGATCTCATGACCCCGTTTGTCCCGCCAGTAGCGGATGTCGCGCGACTGCAACCCGGCGTGGATCTCATTGAGAACGAAATGTTCCCACAAAAGCCTCATGTCGTCGGGACGCAGTTGATGCCAGCCGCGATAATAACAGACGAAGCCGGTATCGAAACCGTAGACCTTCGGAGCGGCAACGATTTCGACGGCCCTGTTCGTGCTGAAGGGACGGACGACATGGGCGACGAAGGTCTCCTCCGCAACGGCCAGGTAGTTGGCGATCGTGGTCCGGCTGACCTCGCAGGGGGCAGCGAAGGAGGAAGCCTCGAAGATGCCCCCGCTCTGCGTCAGGAGCAGTTCCAGAAATTTCTGAAATGAGCGGCGCCTCTCCAGGCGGAAAAGCTCCTGGATGTCCTTGGCCCAGTATCCGTCCATCCATTCCTGAAATTCCCGTTCCGGCAGAGTTTCCGCGAGGAAGAAGGGCGGAAGGCCGCCGAAGAGAAAGCGCCGCTCGGGATCGGGCCTCTTGAAATCCGTGAGGTCGGTTGCGGTCATCGGCGTCAACCAGATTTCCGTCTTCCGGCCAGCCAGGGTGTCGCGGAAGCGGGCGGAGGCGCCCAGCGTGGAAGAGCCGGTGGCAATGATCCGGGTTTCGGAGAAATGATCGGCCGCGATCTTCAGGATCTCCGACGGATTGTCCAGGCGGTGGATCTCATCCAGGATGAGACGACGCCCTCGAAGATCCTGCAGAAACCTCTCTGGATCCGCCATCATCCTCCTTACCCGGGGCAGCTCACAGTCAAAGTATTCACAGTCGGGCAAGCTCCGGCAAAGGCAAGTTTTTCCGACTCGCCTGACCCCCGAAAGCCAGATGAGGGAGCGTTTCTCCCAAGCCTCGTTCAGTCTGGATATCCATGCATTTCGGATCTTCATGCAGGTACGATTGCATATAATGCTACCAAACGCAAGTCAATTCTCGTTTGGCCCGGCTTCGTAAAACGTGACTCCCCTTCCGCTCTCCGCGGGCAGGGAGGGGTGGAATACGGAAAGCTCCCTTATCCGATTGGATTTCCCCACCATTTTTCCATTCCATAATGGACGGCGAGGCCGGCCGCGAAACCGGCAGCCATGTTTGCAAGAAGGGAGACGGCGATGGTGAGGACAAGCGGGATCAGGTCCCTTCCCGGTCGGACGTCCCGGGCGAACTTCGTCAGCTCGATCCCGACGAGGAACATCATCGCCCCGATGATCGCCAACGGAAAAGAGGAAAAGAGACCGGAGATCGCCGCCGCAAAGAAGAGGCCGAGCGCGATCTCGATTGCCCCTTCGATCAGATTCGTCCCACCGGTGCGCGCCCCGAAGTAATACTGGCCGGCGAGCCCGCCGGAGCCGTGGCACATCGGCATCCCGCCGAAGAACGGAAGGACGAGGTTCATGATCCCCTGGTTCCAGGAGAGTTTCCCCACGCCGACCGGCCGGTCGGGAAAATAGGTCCCGATCAGCGCGGAGGTGGCGATGGTCGCATTCGTGATCGTGAGCGGAATCTGTGCGAAACCGGCGAGGACCAGCGAGTCCCAGACCTCTCTCGGACTGAAACCGGTCAGCGGCGGCGGGGTGAAGCGGATCAGCTCCGCTGACGGGAGATTCCCGTGGAAGGCGACGATGCCGATCCCGAGGAGCATCAGGACGACGGCGGCCGGGGCATAGCGGCTCTCCCGGAGAGCAAGGACAATCGCGATCGCAACAATCCCGAGGACCCAGCCGGTCGAGATCATCTTGACCGCCTCGATGGCGAGGAGGATCCCGAGCGTCGCCTGGATCCCCCGGACGACGGAACGGGGGGTGATCTTCGCAAGGCGGCCGATGATCCCCGTTGCCGCAAAGAGAATCCAGACGAGCCCCATCGCGAAGCCCGAGGCGTAGATGAGCGAAGGCGTCCAGTGCTGGGCGATGGCGACAACGGCCAGGACCTTCATCGGCTCGATGGGCATGGGGAGTTTGTAGATCAGGCCGGTCGCGACGTTGGCGAGGCCCATCATCACGAGAAACCCCGCCGGGTCGAGGCCGCAGACGGCGATGTAGCCGATCGCAAGCGGGAAGAGGGTCCCGAAGTCCCCCATCGACCCGGCCAGCTCCCGCAGGTTGAATTCAAACGATTTGATCTTCATTCCGTCCTTCGCGGCGCCGCCCATCCTCCGACTGCCTATTCCTCTTTTCCCATCAGAACAGCGCGGCTCAGGGCAACCGCGGGTTCGCCCAGCAGACGGAAACCGGCCGCCCGGCACACCTCCACGGTTCGTCCGAATCTGTTCCGGGTCACATGTAACTTCGGTTCAACGAGGAGGAGACGGCCGCCCGGTTTGAGAAAGACGGATATCTGAGCGAAGAACCGGGGCTTGTCCCTCACCTCGTGGGTCATCCAGAAGGCGAGGACGAAATCGGCCGGCGCCTCCACCCCGAGACGGTCCGGCCGGCAGCGGTGCGGAATGATCCGGTCGGCAAGCCCCGCTTTGCGCGCCCGGCAGCCGAGGGCCGCAAGCATCTTCCCCTGGAGGTCGACCGCAATGACCTTTCCGCCCGGACCGACCAGCTTCGCCAGACCCAGCGTGAAATACCCCATCCCGCAGCCGATATCGACAGCGGTCATCCCGGGCTTCACATGAGGGTTGAGGATGCGCTCCGGATGATGAATCAGGCGGCGCAGGGGGTTGTCGAAGCTGTAACATAGCCACCAGGGGCAGACCCTGTCGTTCATCCGCAGCAGCCTTTCAAACCATCCCACAAACAAGGGCTTCGCTTTCGGACACCCCGGACCTGTCAGAATTTCAGGATCAGCGGATAGACCTGCTTCGTATCGACCGCCCGCATGCTGATCCGCAGCTCCTTCGGTTTCTTGGCCTCCCCCGGATAGAAGATGAAACCGTGGGCTACCTCGTGCGGGGCGATGGCCCTCTTTTCGAGGGAGCGGTTCCGAAGATCCTCCTGGATCTGCTGCCGGACGTCCGATTCGCCCAGCCCCTTGGCCCCGCCCATGGTGATCCCGGCGGCAGCCCCGACGGCGGCGCCCTTCCCGGCGGCCGCCGCCACATTCGTTCCCGTTACGATTCCTATCGCCGCACCGATGACCGCCCCTGCCGCGCCGGCGAGGAGGCCACCCTTCGCGGCCTCCGGCACGACCTTCCCGAGTTCCGTAGCCCTGGCGAGACGGTCATAGGCCAGCCACTCATCGAGGATCGGCCAGAGGTTATTTTCCTCATCGACCAGGAGCGTCCTGTCCGTCAGGATCTCCAGCGGATGGGTTCCCGTATTGTCGAAAATGACCTGAACGGGGAGGATCCCCGCGCCGCGGATGTCGAAACCGAAGGCCGCGGTCGCCTCCTCCGTGTTATCATAGGCCTTGGCAGCGAGCGTCGCGTCCGCCACGGCCGTGGCGTTCGGATAGGCCGCCGGCATCTTGAAGGGCACCACCCGACGCTCATAGGTCGTGCAGGCCGAAATCCACACGACCGTCAGAAACGCCGCCAGAACCGCCATGCTCGTTTTTTTCATCATCCCTCTCCTGAATCGGTTAAAAGGTCATCCGGTAAATGGGGAATCGACGGCACAGGGCAATCACCGCCTCCTTCACCCTGTTCCGGAGCGTTTGCTCCTCCGGATGCGTGACGACCTCCACCACCCACCGGGCAATGAGCCGCGCCTCCTCCTCCCCCATGCCCCGGCTGGTCATGGCGGGGGTTCCCAGACGGATGCCGGAGGGTTTCTTCGCTGTGCCGCGATCGCCGGGGATCTTGTTCTTGTTCACGATGAGATGGGCCTCCTCCAGCAGGACTGAGGCCGTCTCCCCGTCGATGCTCCATTTCGCCAGATCCAGGAGCAGCAGATGGTTGTCCGTCCCACCGGTCACGATCTCCGCCCCCTGTTCGCGAAGGGATTCCGACAGCGTCTTCGCGTTTTGGACCACCTCTCGGATGTACTGCCGGTATTCCGGAGTGTCCAGATGCTTCAGTCCCACGGCGATGGCGGAGATGTTGGCCTGGTGGGGACCGCCCTGCAGTATGGGAAAAACGGCGCGGTCCACCTGGTCAGCGTGCTCCGCCTTGCACAGGATGATGGCCCCGCGGGTCATCCGCAGGGTCTTGTGGGTGGTGGTGGTGACGATATCGCAGTGGGGCACGGGGGTTGGATGCTCTCCGGCCACGACCAGACCCGCGATGTGCGAGATGTCCGCCATCAGAAAGGCGCCCGTCTCTCGGGCGATCTGCCCGAAACGGGCAAAGTCGATGGTCCGGGGATAGGCGCTGGCGCCGCAGACAATGAGCCGGGGCCTGGTCTCCAGAGCCTGCCTGCGGATCGCCTCGTAATCGATGAGGCCCGTCTGCGGATCGACGCCGTATTGAACCACGTCGAACATCCGGGAGACCACACTGGCCCGGGCGCCGTGGCTCAGGTGTCCGCCGGCGTCGATCTCCATGCTCAGGATGCGGTCGCCTAGATTCAGCAGGGAGAGGTAGGCGGCGATATTGGCGGCGCTCCCCGACAGGGCCTGCACGTTGGCATGTTCGGCGCCGAAGACGGCTTTCGCCCTTCCGATGGCCAGCGATTCCAGCCGGTCGATGTTCTCCAGCCCCCGGTACCACCGCTCTCCGGGATAGCCCTCGCTGTAGATGCCCGAAAGCATGGAGCTGATCGCCTTCATCAGGGATTTGGGCGGATAGTTCTCCGAAGCGATGAGGTTGATGGTCTCTTCATTGCGCCGCATCTCGTCGCGGATGATCCCGTCCACCGCGGGATCGAACTGAGAAAGCTTCTCTTCCAGAAGATTCATGGGTTCCCTCTTGTTTACAATGTGCGAGCTTTGAAAATCAGATTCCTCGGCGCCCGGGAGCTTTGTTCGCGCTTCTTAAGCCCGCTTTTCCAGCGATGCGAACGGTTCAATGTACTCATGGACTGCCGGACTTCGCATCCCTGCCGGCCTGATCGGTCGGTGCGCCGTGCGGGTGCTTGCGTAAAATCCAGATCAGGAACGGGTGCAATGCGCCAAGCGCCTGTCTTTTCCAGGACGATGATGAAAGTGGCCGGAGCATAGGAGAAAAACAGGATCCTGTCAAGGACAACGAGACAACATCCACGCCCCCGCGCGGGGGGCGACTTGCGGACAATGATGCCCTCATCTTGAAATCTTTTGTGATCGGTTCATCCCCACGCGCGTGGGAACGCACCTTACCAAACAGTTTGTCAAAGGCGACGTGCGGTTCATCCCCACGCGCGTGGGGAACGCTCAGCCTTGGCTCAACATAGTCGGCGCAGCCCGGTTCATCCCCACGCGCGTGGGGAACGCC
>Ga0172375_10013658_pt1 | contig 10047 bp, 6 predicted proteins | sample LakKiv1m_FD_114537 | JGI IMG/M metagenome (GOLD analysis project Ga0172375, IMG submission 114537) | Freshwater microbial communities from Kabuno Bay, South-Kivu, Congo - kab_092012_11.1m | ecosystem: Environmental > Aquatic > Freshwater > Lake | place: Democratic Republic of the Congo...
CGAGACGCCTTCGGCTTCCGCAGCAGAGTGCGCCTCCGGACTGCTATCCTCTTCCACTGCGGAGGACTGGACCTTCAGCCTCGGATGGCGTGACACCACCCACAAGGAACCCGGGAGCGCCGAAAAAACTCCCATAAAACCGCGGTAAAACGGTTGTCTACGGAAAAGATTACAGGACGGCAAAGTCTACAAACAACCCTCGGTGAGAGGTATTTAGCCTCAGTCACCGAGGGTTGGGGTAAGGGATGGCGGAGAGGCAGGGATTCGAACCCTGGGTCCCCTGGAAGGGGGACACAGCATTTCCAGTGCTGCACATTCGACCACTCTGTCACCTCTCCGCGCCAAGGGGCAGTGTGGCTGGGAATAGTATAGCCCCGACGCGCCGGGCGGCAAACGGCTCTACGGCGTTCTGTCCTCCTGCCATCGCACCCTGGCCGATCCGAGGACGGTGCCGGTGGCGAAGGCCATGTCGACGAGGACGATCTGGTACTGGGTAAGGGCCTCGATTTCGGCGCTCTGGGCGTCGGCGAGCTGGGCCTGGGCCACCAGCACGTCGTTGGTCGTGTTGAGGCCCAGCTCAAACTGGCGGCGTTCGGCGTCCAGCAGGCGCTGGTCGAGGAGGACGCTCTGGCGGGTCGCCAGGATGCGCTGCCAGGCGGCCTCCAGGGCGTCGCAGGCGGCCAGGACCTCCTGCTGGATCAGGGCCTCGCGTTCGGAGCGGCTGCGCAGCCTCTGCCGGCGGCCGAGCAGGGCTTGGCGCAGACGGCTCTCGGCGGCCTCGTTGCCGATGGGTACCACCAGGCTGATGCCCGCATAGTGGTCCGTGAAACGACGGCTGTCGAGCAGGTCGTAGGCCTCGGCCCGGGAGTCCCCCACACCATTGAGGTTGTAGGCGTAGTCGAGCATCACCAGGGGTAGGAGCTGGTTGCGGAGGTACTCCACGGTGCTGTCGTCCTGGGCCACCTGGAGCTCCAGCTCGAGGAGCTCCATGCGGTTGGCCTGGGCCTCGCGTGTGAGGCGGGCGGGCTCGATGCAGTAGTGGACGGGGTCGGGCACGGTGGCCGGGATGAGGACCGTCTCCGAGTCGATGGGCAGGTCCGCCCGGTTGAGGACCCGTTTAAGTTCGCGCTGCCGGTCCCGGAGGGCATTCTCGGCGCTGATGATACCCTCGAGGCGGCCGGCGAGGGCGGACTCGGCGCGCATGACCTCGACCTGGGAGCGCTCGCCGGATGCGACCAGGCGCCGGGAGGTCTCGAGCTGTCGTTCGGCCAGTTCATAGTCCTGCCGACGGACCTCCAGCACGCGCCGGCTGGCATACAGGCGCCAGTAGACCCGGTCGACGGAGGCCAGGACGCGGATGATCTCCAGGCGGCTGGCAGCCTGAGCGATACGCGCACCATAGACCGCCAGACGGATCGGATGGGTGGCGGCTCGCCGGCCGGCGTTGCGCAGGAGCGGCTGGCTGATGGAGATGCCCGCACCGGGGTCGTAGGTCGGGTCCATGGCGCCGTCGGGATCCGTTGTCGTCCGGCGGTCCGCCAGATCGAAACGGAGGGTGCCGCCGGTGCGCAGAGGCAGTGCGACGCCAGTGTCCACCTCGAGATGGTGCGCCTGGGTCCCGCGCTGGGACGAGATCGGCGTGTCCGTGCTGCTGTAGGCGGCACTCGTCTCGAAGACGGCCTCGAAACGGGCCTCCTCCTCGTTGACCCGGGCGTTGGCCACCGCCGGGTCGATCAGCACGGCCTGGATCCGCAGGTTCCCGGCCAGGGCCGCAGCACGGCACTCCTCGATGCTCAGGCTGGCCTCGGCGGGGGGAGGGCTGCTGGGCGCGGGGACCGGGGGCCCCGGCGAGCGTTCGAGGGTGGTCGGGTCCAGGGGCTGGACGTCGTGGAGATCCGCCGCGGGCGATGGCAGAGCCACGAAGGTGTCCTGGTACCAGGCGCACCCGCCGAGGGCAAGGGCCAACGTGGCCAGCAGGAAGCGCCACGGCGCCGCGCGCTGGCCGCCGTGAGGGGCTTCGCCTGTCTCTGCGGCCAGCCGAAGGGCGGGCCGGCGCGGCCCGCGCCTGGGGCCAGGCGCGTCTGCCGGGGGCTGAGATCGCATCGCCGAGCCGGGTGCCTGCGGGACGTCACTCATGGCGCAACGCCTCGATGGGGTCCAGGTTCGCTGCTTTGATCGCGGGGAACATGCCGAAGCCCATGCCGACGGCGGCGGAGAACGCCAGCGACATGGCGATGGCCCACAAGGGCACCTGCGTACGGTCGAGCATGGGGTTGATGGCACTGATGGCCAGGCTGAGGCCCTGGCCGCAGGCAACGCCGACGATGCCGCCGAGGATGCAGAGAACCAGGGCCTCCACGAGGAACTGCGTCAGGACCGCGGCCCGGGTGGCCCCGACAGCCTTGCGCAGGCCGATCTCGCGGGTGCGTTCGGAGACCGACACCAGCATGATGTTCATGATGCCGATGCCGCCCACCAGAAGGGAGACGCAGACAATGCCGGTGGCGACCAGGGTGATCATCATGGACATGTCGTTGAACTTCTTGATCTCGGTCTGGAGAGTGGTGATCCTGAAGGTGTCCGGATCGCCGGGGAGCAGGCCCTGCGCCCGGCGCAGGAAGAAGGCCAGCTCGGCGGTAGCCTCCTCGGAGAGCTTGGTGTCCCGGCTGGTGGCGATGAGGTGAAGCCAGCGCGGCTGAATGCGCATGTGGGTGGTCAGCGGCAGGAAGACCTCGAAGTCCTCGCCGCCGACCATCTCGCCGATCATGCTCATCTGCGGCATGGGTGACACGACCCCGACGATGCGGAAGCGTCGGCCTTCCACGAGGAGGCTCTGGCCGATGCAGTCGCGGCGGAGTCCCAGGCGATCGCGGAGGTCCGGGTTGATCAGGCAGACGGGCCAGGCGTTCTCCTCATCGATGACGCTGAAGGGCCGGCCGAGCAGCACGGGACGGTTCTCGACCCGGTGCCAGTCGGGCTGGATGCCGTTGATGCGGACGCTCTCGACCGTGCGCTCGCCGCAGCGCACCGCCTGCCGGCCACCGCTGCTGACCAGGGTGAAGGCGCCGAGGCTGGGGCAGTGCTCCAGGACGTTCGTGAACTGCTCCGGCGTGAACCGCAGCCGCCAGGGGGGCGCGCCCTTGAGCCGACCCGTCTGGGGAACCACGGTCCAGGCATAGAGCTTGTTGGTGCCGAAGGACTCCAGGTCGCTGAGTACCTTGTGCTTCAGACCCGAAAGGGCCGCGATGACACTGGTGACCGAGGCAACGCCGATGACGATGCCGAGAGTGGTCAGCAGGGACCGCGTCTTGTTGCTCCAGATCTGGGTCAGCGCCAGGAGGACATACTGCAGAAAGAGATAGAGGGCACGCAGGAACCAGCCCATCACTCGAGGCCCTCCGGGCTGGCGGCGTCCCCGTGCAGGACGCGTCGCGTGTTGGTTTCGTCGTGGACGATGCGGCCATCGCGCATGTGCACGATGCGCTGGGCATGGCGCGCGATCTCCTCGTCGTGCGTGACCACGACGAAGGTCTGGCCCTGCCGGTGCAGGGCCTCGAACAGGGCCATGATCTCCCGGCTGGTCCGGCTATCGAGGTTCCCGGTGGGCTCGTCGGCCAGGACGATGCTGGGCTCGCAGACGAGGGCGCGGGCGATGGCGACGCGTTGCTTCTGTCCGCCAGAGAGCTGGCTGGGGCGGTGGCTGATGCGGTCCGAGAGGCCGACGCGCTGCATCACCGCCAGGGCCCTGCGGCGCCGTTGCCGCCACGGCACCCGGGAGTAGACCAGGGGCATCTCGACATTTCTCAGGGCCGTCAGTCGGCCCAGGAGTTCGAAGGACTGGAAGACGAAGCCGATGCGGTCGTTGCGCACCTGGGCCAGACGTCCGTCGCCCAGGCGGCTGGTATCATCGCCGTCCAGCCGGTAGCACCCGGCCGTGGGCCGGTCGAGGCAGCCCAGCACATTCATCAGGGTGCTCTTCCCGGAACCGGACTGACCCATGACCGCGACATACTCATTGGCGCGGATGCAGAGGCTGACTCCATCCAAGGCCGGGATGCGCTCGCTACCCACGTGGTAGACGCGGTGGACGTCCTCGAGCTGGATCACGACGCGCGGTTCAGAGCTTCCCATGCGCTCCGCCCCTCTTTGGCCGGCCGCTGTCCGCCGCGGTCGCCGTTTCGGAGCCGGTCTCGGGATCGCCCACCTCCACCTCGCGGTCGTGGGCCAGGGTATCGAGGACCTTGTAGGGTCCCACCACCACCACGTCACCGGCAGACAGCCCGGAGAGGATCTCGGTACGGATCGTATCGGCGGCTCCGGTTCGCACGGGGGTGGCCACGGCTCGGCCTGCGACCACCCGGTAGACGACGGAAGCGAAGGTCTTGTCCGCCTCCACCTCGGGCCGGTTCTTCGCCACGTCGGGCAGCTCGTCAACCTTGCGGCCGAGCACCGCCTGGCTGGGGACCGTGAGCACCCCATCGTGGACCTTGGTGCGGATATCGATGTTGGCGGTGAGGCCAGAGTAGAGGGTCACCGGAGAGCTCTCGATGCGGATCTCGGTGCGGTAGTAGCGCGTGCCCCGGCCGGACATGCGGTGCATGAGGGCGATGATGTCGACGGCACCGCGGATCTCGGTGTCGGGATAGGCCTGCACATGGATCTCGGCGGGCTGTCCGACACTGAGCTTGCCGATGTCCGCTTCATCGACCTCGGCCACGACGATCATCGAGGCCAGGTCCGCAACCTCCATGATGACGGTCCCGGCGTTGTTCATGGTACCGGTGACGACCATCTCGCCGACCTGCGCATTGAGAGTGGTCACGGTCCCGTCGATGGGGGCGACGATGGTGGTATAGCTGAGGGCCTCCTTGGCCTGCTCGATGTCGGCATCGGCGGCCTCGATGCGGTAACGCAGCACCGCCAGACTCCCCTGCGCGGCGACGACCCGGTGCTGGGCGGCTTCGAGGCGGGCCTTGGCCTCACGGTAGACGCTGTCGGCCTCGTCAAACACGGCCTGGGCAATGTCCTTGCTCTCGAGCAACCCGGTCTTGCGGCGGAGGTCGCGTTCGTACTGCTGGATACGGACCTCCTGGGCCGTGATCTCGGCGCGTTGGCTGGCCAGCGAGGCCTCGTCCACCCCCACCTGGGCTGCCATGGCGTCGCGGCTGGCCTGGGCCGCCCGCAACCGGCTCAGCAGATCCCGGTCGTCCAGCCGCAGCAGCACCGAGGCGGGTGCCGGTGGCGTCGCCTCGGGCCGGCCCGCGGTCACCGTGTCCCCCTCCTTCACGGGCAGGGCCGTGATCCGCGCCGACACCTTGGCGCTGATCTTGACGCCCTTGCGCGGCTGGACCACGCCGGTGGCGCTGATGCTCTCGGTCAGCGAGCCGGCAGCAATCGTCTCGACCCGCACCTTGGCCGGCGCGGGTGGCGCGTACTTGCGCTTGGCCAGGCGCCAGGCGCCCACGCCGCTGCCCCCTGCCAGCAACCCGAGGAACACCAGGATGCCGAGTGTCTTGAACCAGAAGCGCACGCTGGACTCCGTCCGCACCGGCAGGGCCGGGGCCTGACTGGGGCGGGCCGCCGCCCGCCTGCTGACGCAAGGCCCACAGGCCCGTGTGGCATGAAGGCTCCAATGTAGACGGAACCAATAGGGACGCAAGCGCCACGGCTACGCCGCGGGCAGGGCCGTCCCAAGGTCGGCCGCCCAGTCGGCACGCGCTGCGGTTCCAGGCCGGCCGGCCCCGACGGCGGACCCACCCCGCCCTGGGGATGCGCTCGGCCTCGAGCGCCCGCGGTGGCGGTCCACTGCTTCTCCACCGAACCTGGTGCCGTACCCCGGCGACAGCCGCCGCGAAGCCCGGGCCGCGGCAGGTATGACGACAGGCGGCGCGCCAACCGCCCGACTGCGGGGTAGGTTACGAGCACGACCGTGTGGGGTCTGCCCGGCCGCCGCACCGCGGCTGGACTTGTCCGACCGGAGAGCGAGCGATGGTCACGCGCTTCCTGCTGCGTATCGCAGTGCCGGCACTGCTGACCTTTGCCCTGTCCTGTCTGACCCTCTTCGTCATCCTCATCCCTGCGGTTCGGAACAGCATCCTCGAGCGCAAGCAGGAGACGATGCACGAGCTGACGGTGTCGGCGTGGTGCATCCTGGCCGGCTTCGACAAGGAGGTGCAGGCAGGCAACCTGACCCGCGAGCAGGCCCAGCAGGAGGCCATCCGCCAGGTCCGCAACCTGCGCTACGGTCCCGCCATGGAGGACTACTTCTGGATCAACGATCTCACGCCGCGCATGGTGGTGCATCCGTACCGCCCGGACCTCGAGGGAAAGGACCTCTCCGGCATCCAAGACCCCGACGGGAAGCGTCTCTTCGTGGAGTTTGTCCAGGTGGCGACGCGGGAGGGGGGCGGTTTCGTGCACTACCGCTGGCAGTGGATGGACGACCCCAGCCGCATCGTGCCGAAGCTCTCCTACGTCAGGCTCTTTGAGCCCTGGGGTTGGGTGCTGGGCACGGGCGTCTACCTCGAGGATGTCCGGGAGGAGATCGACGCGGTGACCCGGCGGCTGGTCTACTCCTCCTGCGTCATCCTGGCGGCGGTCGGCCTGCTGCTGCTCCTGATGCTCCAGCATGGCCTGCGGGCCGAGCGCCTGAAACGGGGGGCCGAGGTGGCCCTGCGGGAGTCCGAGGAGCGCTATCGCCTGCTGGTCGAGTCTGCCGGCGAGAGCATCATCCTGGCGTTGGGGGAGGATCGCCTGTATGCCAACGCCAGCGCCCTCCGGCTCCTGGGCTATGGCACCGAGGAGTTCGGCGCCCTGCGCCTGCGGAGCCTGGTCCGGCCTGAGGCGGTCGGCGCGGAGGTCGACGGCCTCACCCGGCCGGGTCACGCTTCGTCCGGCGCCCGAGGCGCCACCCGGCATGAGTGCGAACTGATGGCTCACGACGGCCGGGCCGTACCGGTCATGCTGTCCTGCTCCCCCATCACCGTCGCCGGGCGCAACGGGGTCATCGTCGTCGCCACCGACATCACCGAGCGCAAGCGTCGGGAGGAGGCCGGAGCCCGCCACCGCAGCTCTCTCGAACAGCACATGGACCGGATCCACCAGCGCCAGGCAGCGCGCGAGGAGACCCTGCGCGAGCTGCAGACCGCGCTGCTGCTCCTACAGGCGCCGGACGACCGCGAGCCAGTGGGCGCTTGGGTCAGGCGGCTGCGCACGGCCCGCGATCCGGTGGCACTGGCTGACCTGAACCGGCAACTGCCAGCCCTGGTCGGGGCCCTGGTGGCGAGCGGGGCCCAGGCGGAAGCCATCAGCCGCTTCATCACCGCCAACACCAACACCGTCCTGGAGCAGCTCGTCGGCTTCGCGCTCCAGCGCCTGGGTTCAGCCCCGGCAGATTTCGCCTTCCTGGTCATGGGAAGCGAAGGCCGGCAGGAACAGACCCTGTGTACCGACCAGGACAACGCCCTGCTGTTCGCCGACCCGGACCCCGGCCAGGCGGCTGCCGTCAGCGGCTACTTCCAGCGCTTGGGTGACCAGGTCTGCACCTGGCTGAACGACGCTGGCTATGCCTTCTGCAGAGGCGGGACGATGGCGCGCGATCCGTCCTGGTGCCAGCCTCTCTCCGCCTGGCAGACGCGCGTTACGGCGTGGGCCCGGGCCAGTGAGGGCCTGGACCTGCCGCACGCCAAGGTGTTCCTTGACGTCCGCTGTGGCCATGGCAGCGGGGCCCTCCTGGAAACCCTGCGGCAGACCCTGCGCGCTGAACTGGCGGCCCACCCGCGGTTCCTCGCCCAGTTGGCCATGGACGTGCTCCGCCTGCAGCCCCCGGTGCGGCTCCTCGGCGGCATTGCCGTGCAGACCGTGGGGGAGGAGCACCGCCGGGTCCTGGACATCAAGTACGCCATGGCGCCGATCGTTGACGTCGTTCGCATCTACGCGCTGCGGCAGGGCCTGCCGGCCCGCAACACCATCGAGCGGCTTGGGGGCCTGCTGGCCGCGGACGTGCTGACCCCGGAGCGTCACGACGAGATCGTGCAGGTCTACCGGGCCCTGATGCAGATGCGGATCGAGCACCAGGTCCGCGCCCTCGGCGAGAAGCGGCCGGTCGACAACCTGGTGGAGCCACGCCTTCTGACACACCTCCAGCGGCGCGTCCTGCGGGAGAGCTTCGCGCAGATCCGTGACCTCCAGCGGCGGCTGGGGCACGACTTCGCGGGCCTGCACGGAGTCCCCGAGTGATAGGAGACACAGGCCTTGAGGACACAGACCGTCTTGGCAGCCCTGACCGTCGCCTCGGTGGGCCTGCATGGGGCGGAGAAGGGCGACCCCATGAAGGTGGACGTCGTCGAGTACCAGGAGCGGGTCATCTACCACTCACCCGAGGCGCCGGGCTACACGTCCTGGGTCGGCCTGTGGGACCTGACCGACGGACGCCTCTGCCTCGACTTCCGACAACTCACCGGCCCTCGGGACAGCCCTGTCTCCACGGTGCCGCTGCTGGAGTCCACCGATGGCGGTGCGACGTGGCGGGTGGTGCCACGAGGCGTGTCGGGTGCAGGCACGGGTGCCGGCGGCATCTACCAGATGGGTCAGGAGTCGGGCCGCGGCATGGCGGTGCTGGACGGAGGCCGGACACGGGTCCGACCCGTGTGGCCACCCGGCGACCTGAATGAGTCCGGCTACACCCTCCGCTCCGCCGACGGCGGCCAGACCTGGGCTGACCGAGCGTATCCCCTGCCGCTGGAGACATGGCGGGTCTGGCCCACCCTGATCCGGCCACTCCGCGACGGACGACTGGTGCTCTTTGCCGGCTGCTGGCGGCGGGGAGAGCTGACCGCCGGTTCCACGACGCCGCGTCTTCTCAGGAAGATGATGTTTGTATCGGTTGACCAGGGCCGGAGCTGGGGGTCCCCCATCGGGCTGATGGGGCCGGACCGGGGCGTCTGCGAGGAGAGCGACTTCTGCGAGCTCCCGAACGGGGACCTGTTCTGGGTGCACCGCTGCGAGCTGTTCCCAGACCACCTCACGGACCTGCCGCCTGGCGCTGCCCGCATGGGCCCCGAGCCACCGGTATCCTACTGGTACAGCGACCGCAAGCAGAGCCTGGTGCGCAGGCAAGGAGACACGTTCGCCCCTGAAGAGCCCACGGCGGCCCCCTTCCCCCACAGCGGCTATCCCCTTGTCCTGGGAACCAAGGAGGGCGTGATCCTGCATCTGGCTACGGACGGGGTCTACTGGACGGGGGACGTTGGCCGAACCTGGCAACGGCTCGACATGCCGGGCACTTCCTACTACCCCAAGGGCCTGCAACTGCCCGGCGGCAGGGTCCTGGTGATCGGGCATGTCGGGTCGGACGATGTCTACGGCACCGTCGACCAGTCCATCCGCCAGCAGTCCTTCCGGCTGCAGGTCACCCGGCAGGAGTGAGGCGCGGCGGCGGGGTGGTCGGGCTGACCGCACCATCATCGCGGGGCCGCGCCATCAGGCTGGCGGGTCGCCAGGCCACAGGCCTGGTACCCGCTGGGACCCCTCCCCGCGTCTCGGCGTCAGGCGCCCGCTGAGGACAGGGCCCGGCGCCCGGTCCGTCTCCGCCGCCCGTCGTCACCGCTGCCGCCATCCAATAACGCCCCGGAGAATGGCGTTTCCTTGTATCATTGGACGCACCCGTCAGGTCCGGCAGGTGGCGTCGACCGTCTGGTTTTTGGAGTCGATCCGGTTTGACAGGGCACCGACGCTGGTCATCTTATACGAGCGTGCGTACGGGGCACCCGCTCCTGCGGCTGCCTCGCTGCCACTCCGGCGCGACCCCGCCGGAATGGGCCTTCCACGGGTTGCTGCCCCTGGGCCTGGCGTGTTCGGAGGCGGCGACTGGTGGTGCAGGGCCGCGATGGGTTGCGGTATATCGTCAGATCGTGAACCATGGAGGCGTAACGAAAGGCAATGATAGAGGCCCAACACATCTGGAAGTGGTTTGGCCCGATACTTGCCGTCAAGGACGTCTCGTTCACTGTCGAACGAGGGACCGTCCTGGGCTTTCTCGGGCCCAAC
>Ga0172375_10013661_pt1 | contig 10046 bp, 9 predicted proteins | sample LakKiv1m_FD_114537 | JGI IMG/M metagenome (GOLD analysis project Ga0172375, IMG submission 114537) | Freshwater microbial communities from Kabuno Bay, South-Kivu, Congo - kab_092012_11.1m | ecosystem: Environmental > Aquatic > Freshwater > Lake | place: Democratic Republic of the Congo...
GAGGTAGACCAGGTCCGCGGGGAGGTCGAAGCGGTCGCGTCGCCACCCGGGCGCGGGGCCCGCCGCCGCGCTCATCGCAGCTCGGCCAGGCGCTCGAGGGCCCGCTCGGCGAGTCGCTGGAAGTCGCCGTCGTCGAGGTCGGCGCGACCGGTCGGGGTGAAGGTGAGCTGGACGACCCGGTTGCCGGCTCGGACGAGAGCGGTGCGGAAGCGGACCTCCTCGGTCTCGGAGATCTCGGTGCGCACCTCCCAGATCCGGATCTCGGTCGCGCGCGCTCCCCGCCCGCCGGAGTCCTGCGCCACGCGCCGCACGGTGCTGGCCAGGTCGCGGTCCTCGCACCCGTCGAGGCGGGCCGCGGCGCGGCCAAGGACGGCCGATGCCCGCCGTGGTCCCTCGAAGACGCCGTACGACGTGGCGACGCCGAACTCAGGCGCGAGGTCCGCCTCGGGGATGAGGAAGGTGCGACTGCGACCGCTGGTCGCACCGGCCTCGGTGAAGTCGGTGTCGTCGCACGTCGTCGTCGCCGGGTTGGGGCTCGCGGCGGCGGGGGAGGTGCCGACCCACGGCTCCTCGATCCGCCCAACCGCCGGCAGGTCGACGACCGCGACCAGGCCGGGCTCCTCCCCGGCCTGGAGCGGCGGGATGCGCTCGACCGCGGCCACCGGCGCGCAGACGCGCGCGGCGGCCGAGACACACAGGTCGCCGAGTGCGGTGGACAGCAGCTGCGCCGTGCGTCGGACCGGCACGCTCCGCTCGCCGGGTGCGGTGACCACGACAGCGGTGGTGAGTCGCCCGGTCCGTCCGACCGCGACGGTGTAGGTCGTCACGGGGCGCTCGGCGACCCGCAGGGTGAGCAGGTAGGCGTCGTCGGCCGCGTGCAGCACCCGGTGGGTCGTGATGAGCTGGAGTCGGGCGAGCCCACAGCCGGCGAACCAGCCCAGCGTGGTGTCGAAGGCCTGCATCGCCTCGTCCTCGGTGCGGCTGAGCTCGACGGTCTGGACGACGCTGCGGGGGGCCGCCGCCCCGCGGGTGACCTCGGCGAACCGACGCACGAGTGCGGCCAGTCCGTCCGGGTCGGCGAACCGAGCGGCCTGGCACGGCAGGTTGAGCCCGTCCCCGCGCGTGTTGTCCCCGGTGGTCTCGACCTCCCACGCCGACGGCACGCCGTCGTCGAGATCGGTGAAGTCCTCGGGCGTCAGCAGCATGCGGGGGGCGAGCTCCGGAGCCGGCGGGGGCGGGTCGGCCTGCACGCGACCCGGCGCGACGGGGGAGTGCACGAGGCTGCCCGCCGCGACGGTGAGGACGACGGCGGCGGCCGAGGCGATCAGCGTGTGGCTGCGGCGCCGCTTGCTCCCCGCTCGACGGATGAGTGGCGGTCGGGGGAGGACAGCGGAGCGGATCGACGGCTGGAGCCGGGCGAGCAGCGCGGGCAGGTCGTCGGGCCGGGCGTCGAGCTCGTCGCACAGGGCCGCCACGCCGCGCTGGAGCAGGTCGGCCGCCTGCGCGAGCGGCAGCCCGAGCTCGCGCGCCGACCGCGACATCGGGACCTGGGAGAGGTGTCGCAGGACGACCGCGCGCCGCTGGTCCCACTCCAGCATCGCCAGGGCCGCGAGGACGCGCGCGGCCTCCGCGTCGACGTCCTTGTCGCGGCGGCCGAGTCGAGCCGTGTGGCGTCGCTGGGCGAGGCGCCACGCGCGCGGGCGTACGTAGTCGAGCGGGTCGTCGAGGTGGGAGACCTTCCGCCAGTGGTGCCAGGCGGAGGTGTACGCCTCGCGGACGCCGGCGCGCGCGGCGGAGAGATCGCCGGTCAGGGCGAAGGTCGAGGTGAGCAGGTCGGCCCGGGTGGCGAGGTAGAACTCCTCGAACGACTCCTCGACCGGGTTTGGTCGGCTGCGGGCGCCGGCACTGCCGGCAGCGTCGGCACGGCCGCGCTCACGACGCACCACTCGACCACCATCTCGACCCGCCATGACGGATCAACGCTACCCGGCGGCGCGCCTGGCGACGACCGTGGCCCGGGTCGGCGAGCATGGTCCGGTGACCGACCTGCTCGCCCGTCCCCGCCCCGCCGGCGCCGACCGGCCGGCGGAGCGTCCCCTGCCGCTGGTCGCGCCGCTGGCGGGTGTCTCGGCCGCCGTGGGGTCCCTCCTGGTCTGCTGCGCCGTCGCCCTCGTCGGATGGTTCGCCGCGGACGCCGGGGCCCACGGCTCGACGCGCGACGCCCTCCGCGTCGGGGCCGACGCCTGGCTCCTGGGTCACGGGGCCGACCTGGCCCTCGGTGCCGCCACCGTCGGGGTCGTCCCGCTCGCCTTGACGCTCCTCGCCGGAGCCTTCGCCTGGCGTGCGGGTCGGCGGCTGGGCTCCCGCGAGCAGGTGATCGACGAGCAGTCGGCGGCCCTCGCGGTCGGGCTGTTCGCGCTCGCGTACGCGGTGGTCGCGGTTGCCGTCGCGGTGCTGGCGTCGACCTCGACCGCGCGGCCCGACTCCGTCGGCGCGCTGCTGGGCGGGGCCGCCGTCGCCGTGGTCTTCGGCGGTGGGGGGGTGATCCGGGGCGCCGGGCTGGGCCACGACCTCCTGGCGCGGCTGCCCGAGCCCGCGCGGGTCGGCGTCGTGGGGGCGCTCCGCTGCGCGGCGGCGACCGTGCTCGCCCTGCTCGCGGCGTCGGCGGCTCTCGTGGCGGGGTCGTGGGCGGTCTCCTTCGGCACCGCGGCCACCCTGCTGGACGCGCTGGCCCTCTCGCCGGCGGACCTGGCGGCGCTCACGCTCGTGACGGTGCTGCTCGTGCCCAACCTGCTCGTGCTCGGTGCGGCCTACCTGCTCGGGCCGGGCTTCGCCGTCGGCGTCGGGACGTCGGTCGCGCCCGGCGGCGTCGAGCTCGGCGACGTGCCCGCCCTCCCGGTCATGGCGGCGCTGCCCGACCCGGGGTCGCAGCCCGGGGCGCTGGGGCTCGTCCTCGCCGTGCCGGCGCTGTGCGCCGTGGGAGCGGCCGTCCTGGTGCTGCGGCGCGGGCCCGTCCCCCGCTACGAGGACGCGTTGGCGACCGGCGTCGGCGGCGGCGTGCTCGCCGGGTCGGTGCTCGGGGTGCTGGCGGCCCTCGGCTCCGGTCCGCTCGGTCCGGGCACGATGGCCGAGGTCGGTCCGGCAGCCGGGCCGGTCGTCGCGGCCGCCTGCGTCGCGCTCGGCCTCGGCGGCGGACTGGGTGCCGCGGTGGTCACCTGGTGGCGCCGGCGCACCCTCGACGGGGCGCCTCGGTAGCCTTCGCGCGTGCCCCCCGTCCCCGCGTCCCGCGCCGAGCCCGCCCGCGTGGTGGTCCTCGTCTCCGGGACCGGCACCAACCTCCAGGCGCTCCTCGACGCCGCGACCGACCCGGCGTACGGGGTGCGGATCGTCGCCGTCGGCGCCGACCGCGACGGCATCGCGGGACTGGATCGTGCCCGGGCGGCCGACGTGGCGACCTTCGTCGAGCCCGTCGCCGACCACCCCGACCGCGCGACCTGGGACCGGGCGCTGGCCGCCGCCGTCGCGGCGCACGAGCCCGACCTCGTCGTCCTGGCCGGCTTCATGAAGCTCGTCGGCCCGGCCTTCCTCGCGCGCTTCGAGGGCCGCACGGTCAACACGCACCCGGCCCTGTCGCCGTCCTTCCCGGGCATGCACGGCCCCGCCGACGCCCTGGCGTACGGCGTCAAGATCACCGGCGCGACGCTGTTCGTCGTCGACGCCGGGGTCGACACGGGGCCGATCGTCGCGCAGGTCGCGGTGCCGGTCGAGGACGACGACGACGTGGAGTCCCTCCACGAGCGCATCAAGACCGCCGAGCGCGCCATGCTCGTCGACGCCGTCGGACGGATGGCGCGCGACGGTTTCACCATCACCGACAGGAAGGTCCGGTTCACCCGTGAGTGACGAGAAGCAGCCCGTACGACGCGCCCTGGTCTCGGTCTACGACAAGACCGGCCTGACCGAGCTGGCCACCGGGCTGCACGCCGCGGGCGTCGCCATCGTCTCGACCGGCTCGACGGCGGCCCGGATCGCCGACGCGGGCGTCCCGGTCACCGCGGTCGAGGAGCTGACCGGATTCCCCGAGTGCCTCGACGGCCGGGTCAAGACGCTGCACCCGCGGGTGCACGCCGGCATCCTCGCCGACCGCCGCCTGGAGTCCCACCGCGACCAGCTCGCCGAGCTCGGCGTCGAGCCGTTCGACCTCGTGGTCGTGAACCTCTACCCCTTCGCCGACACGGTCGCCTCCGGCGCCGCGCCCGACGAGTGCGTCGAGCAGATCGACATCGGCGGGCCGTCGATGGTCCGGGCTGCTGCGAAGAACCACCCCAGCGTCGCGGTGCTCACCTCGCCCGACCAGTACGACGCCGCCCTCGCGGCGGTGGCCGACGGCGGCTTCACGCTCGCCCAGCGTCGGCGCCTCGCCGCGGAGGCGTTCGTCCACACCGCGACCTACGACGTCGCGGTGGCGTCGTGGATGGGCAACGTGGTCACGGACACCGGCGACGGCAGCGGCTTCCCCGCCTGGATCGGCGCGACCTGGGAGAAGGCCGCGGTGCTGCGGTACGGCGAGAACCCCCACCAGGCGGCGGCGCTCTACAAGGACGGTCACCTCACCGAGCCCGGGCTCGCCCAGGCCCACCAGCTGCACGGCAAGGAGATGTCCTACAACAACTACGTCGACGCCGACGCCGCGCGTCGGGCGGCGTACGACTTCTCCGAGCCGGCGGTCGCGATCATCAAGCACGCCAACCCGTGCGGCATCGCGGTCGGCGCCGACGTGGCCGAGGCCCACCGCCGCGCCCACGCCTGCGACCCGGTCTCCGCCTTCGGCGGGGTCATCGCGACCAACGTCCCGGTCAGCGTGGCGATGGCCGAGCAGGTCGCCGAGATCTTCACGGAGGTCGTCGTCGCCCCCGGCTACGACGCCGGCGCGCTGGAGGTCCTCACCCAGAAGAAGAACATCCGCGTCCTCGAGGCCAAGCCGCTGAGCCCGGGTGGGGCCGAGGCGCGCGAGATCTCCGGTGGCCTGCTGGTCCAGCAGCGCGACGCCCTGGCGGCCGAGGGCGACGACCCGTCGACCTGGCAGCTGGCGACCGGCACGCCCGCCACCGAGGAGCAGCTGCGCGACCTCGCCTTCGCCTGGCGTGCGTGCCGGGCGGTGAAGTCCAACGCGATCCTGCTCGCCCGCGACGGGGCGTCGGTCGGGGTCGGCATGGGTCAGGTCAACCGGGTCGACTCGTGCCGCCTCGCGGTCGAGCGGGCCGGTGAGCGGGCGGCGGGGTCGGTCGCCGCGTCGGACGCGTTCTTCCCCTTCGCCGACGGCCCGCAGATCCTCATCGACGCCGGGGTGAGCGCCATCGTGCAGCCGGGCGGCTCGGTCCGCGACGCCGAGGTGGTCGCGGCCTGCGAGGCCGCCGGGATCACGATGTACCTCACCGGCGCGCGCCACTTCTTCCACTGATCGTCCCCTGGCCCGCCGGCGCCCGCCCGGGCGAGCGCGCGGCGGCCGACGCACGAGGCCCCCGGGACCCGGTCCCGGGGGCCTCGCCGCGTGCGGCGTGACTACTGGTCGCCCTCGTCCATGCCACCGTCGTCCATGCCACCGTCGTCGGTGCCGCCGTCGTCCATGCCGCCGTCGCCGGGTGCGTCGTCCCGATCGCCGTCCTGGATGACGCCCGGGTCGTCGGCGCCGTTGTCGCATGCGGCGACGCCGAAGGGGAGGGCGAGAGCGGCAGCAGCTGCGAAGCCACGGCGCCAGCGGGATGTGGTGCGGTTCATGTCATCACTCCTGTGTCGTCGGGTCTCGTACACCGAGCCCGTGCCCGCTCAGGCCGGCGGCCATACGGGTGTCCCGGCGGGACCGAACGCCTAGTCGTCGCCGGGGTGGGTGTCGTCCTCGCCGGTGCCCTCGGGGTTCCCCGTGTGGTCGGTCTGCGACCCGCCGGGGTCGTCGGTCTGCGGGTCGTCGCACGCCGCGACCGACAGCGGGAGGGCGAGCGCGGCCGCCGCGGCGAGGCCGCTGCGCCAGCGGGCGGTCGTCCGGGTGGGTCGGGTGGTGCGGGCGGTGCGGTGCACGGGTGCTCCGTCCGGTCGGGGATGGGTCACGCCCGCGGTGCCCGCCCGACGGGTCGGCAACCGTCGCCGAGCGCTAGGCTCGGTCCCCGTGACCGCACGGACCCTCGACGGCAAGGCCACGGCCGCCGCGATCAAGGACGAGCTGAAGGGCCGCGTCGCGCGGCTGCGCGAGGCCGGCGTGGTGCCGGGCCTCGGGACGGTCCTCGTCGGCGACGACCCCGGCAGCCGGTGGTACGTCAACGGCAAGCACCAGGACTGCGCCGAGGTCGGCATCGAGTCGATCCGCGTCGATCTGCCCGGCGACGTGCCGCAGTCGGCCGTCGAGGAGGCGATCGCCGGTCTCAACGCGGATGCCGCCTGCACCGGGTACATCGTCCAGCTGCCGCTGCCGAAGCACATGGACGAGAACGCCATCCTCGGCATGATCGACCCGGCCAAGGACGCCGACGGGCTCCACCCGACGAACCTCGGCTGGCTGGTCCTCGGCAACGAGGCGCCGCTCCCGTGCACCCCGGCGGGCATCGTCGAGCTGCTGCGGCGCCACGACGTCGCGATCCGCGGCGCCGAGGTCTGCGTCGTCGGTCGCGGGGTGACCGTGGGTCGCCCCCTCGGCCTGCTGCTGACCCGGCGTACGGAGAACGCCACCGTCACGCTGTGCCACACCGGCACGCGCGACCTCGCCCACCACGTGGCGCAGGCCGACATCGTCGTCGCGGCGGCCGGCGTTCCGGGCATCATCACCGGCGCGATGCTCAAGCCCGGCGCCGCGGTCCTCGACGTGGGGGTCTCCCGCGTCGACGGCAAGATCGCGGGCGACGTGGCGCCGGACACCCTCGACGTCGCGGGCTGGGTCTCGCCGAACCCCGGCGGGGTCGGCCCCATGACCCGCGCGATGCTGCTGGCCAACGTGGTCGAGGCCGCCGAGCGGGCCGCGGGCCTGCCGGTCGGCGGTGCGGCGGCGGGCGGCGCGTGACCGAGCCCCCCGGACCCGCACCGGAGCCGGGATCCCTGCGTCGCCCGCAGACCGTCGGCGGCGTGATCTACCTGTGCGTGCTGGCCGCGGTCGCGGCCGGGGTGGCGCTCGCCGTGGTCGGGACGTGGCGGCTCGGCATCATCGTGATCGGCGCGGCGCTGGGCGTGGCGGCGGCGGCGCGGGCCGTGCTCGGCGACGGCGCCGCCGGCATGCTGCGCGTGCGGCAGTCGCGCTGGGTCGACATCGCCCTGCTCGTCGTCACCGCCGTCACCATGGTCGTGCTCGCGCTCACCATCCCCGACCAGCCCGTCTGAGGCGGGCCGGGGACGGCGGCGCGTCGAGCGCCCGGGTCGTACGGACCCGAGTCGGGCTCAGATCAGGCCGAGCTCGGTGACCGCGTCGCGCTCCTCGATCAGCTCGGCCGCGGTGGCGTCCATCTTGGCGCGCGAGAAGTCGTTGACCTCCAGGCCCTGGACGATCTCCCAGTCGCCGTCCTTCGTGGTGACGGGGAAGGAGTAGATCAGGCCCTCGGGGATGTCGTACGACCCGTCGGAGGCCACGGCCATCGAGACCCAGTCGTCGGCCGGCGAGCCGCGCAGCCAGTCGCGGGCGGCGTCGATGGTGGCCGAGGCGGCCGACGCGGCCGAGGACGACCCGCGCGCCTCGATGATCGCCGCACCGCGCTTGGCGACGGTGGGGATGAAGTCGTCCTCGATCCACGCCTGGTCGTCGACGACCTCGGCGGCGCTGCGGCCGTCGATGCGGGCGTTGAACAGGTCGGGGTACTGCGTCGCGGAGTGGTTGCCCCAGATCGTCATCTTGCTGATGTCGGTCACGGGACGGCCGGTCTTGGCGGCCAGCTGGGAGAGCGCCCGGTTGTGGTCGAGGCGGGTCAGCGCCGAGAAGCGCTCGCGCGGGATGTCGGGCGCGTTGTGCATCGCGATCAGCGCGTTGGTGTTGGCCGGGTTGCCGGTCACGCCGATGCGGATGTCGTCGGCCGCCACGGCGTTGAGCGCCTTGCCCTGCGCGGTGAAGATCGCGCCGTTGGCCTCCAGCAGGTCGCCGCGCTCCATGCCCTTCGTGCGGGGGCGGGCGCCGACGAGCAGCGCGAGGTTGGCGCCGTCGAAGATGACGTTCGGGTCGTCGCCGATCTCGACGCCGGCCAGCGTCGGGAACGCGCAGTCGTCGAGCTCCATGACGACGCCCTCGAGGGCCTTCAGCGCGGGCGTGATCTCCAGCAGCTGGAGCTGCACGGGGACGTCCTTGCCGAGCAGGTCGCCGTTGGCGATGCGGAAGAGGAGGCTGTAGCCGATCTGGCCGGCCGCGCCGGTGACGGCGACCTTGACGGGGCCATTAGCGGGGGTGGTGCTCACGACGACTCCTTGTGCGAAAGGTCGAGGACGACGGGTCTCCTGACGCTACCGCGCGGGCGACCGCCGGTCGCGCCGGGGTTTCGCGAGTGGACGCGGCTCGGCAGGATGGGCGCACGGGCCACCGCCCCGGCGCGGCGGGCCGTGAGATATCTTGACGTCAAGAAACCTTCCCGTACGAAACGGAGCCCCGGTGAGCGACGCGACGATCATCTACACCCACACCGACGAGGCGCCCCTGCTGGCGACCTACTCGTTCCTCCCGATCGTCTCCGCGTACGCCGCGAAGGCGGGCGTGCGGGTCGAGACGCGCGACATCTCCCTGGCCGGGCGCATCATCGCGCAGTTCCCCGAGCGCCTCACCGACGAGCAGCGGCTCGACGACGCGCTCGCCGAGCTGGGCGAGCTGGCCACCACGCCCGAGGCCAACATCATCAAGCTCCCCAACATCTCCGCCTCGATCCCGCAGCTCAAGGCGGCGGTCAAGGAGCTGCAGGAGCAGGGCTACGACCTCCCCGACTACCCCGAGAACCCGCAGACCGACGAGGAGAAGGAGACGCGCGCGAAGTACGACCGCGTCAAGGGCTCCGCGGTCAACCCGGTGCTGCGCGAGGGCAACTCCGACCGGCGGGCGCCGGCGTCGGTGAAGAACTACGCCAAGGCGCACCCGCACCGCATGGGTGCGTGGACCGCCGACTCGAAGACCTCGGTCGCGACCATGGGCGAGCACGACTTCCGGTCGAACGAGAAGTCCGTCGTGGTCGACGCCGACGACACCCTGCGCATCGAGCACGTCGCCACCGCCGGCACCGTGACGGTGCTGAAGGAGTCGGTGCCGGTGCTCGCCGGCGAGGTCGTCGACGCCACCTTCATGTCGGTCGCCGCGCTCCGCCGCTTCCTCACCGAGCAGGTCGCCCGCGCGAAGGCCGACGACGTGCTCTTCTCCGTCCACCTCAAGGCCACGATGATGAAGGTCTCCGACCCGATCATCTTCGGCCACGTCGTGCGCGCCTTCTTCCCGACGCTGTTCGAGCAGTACGGCGAGCAGCTCGACGCCGCGGGCATCAGCCCCAACGACGGCCTGGGCGGCCTGCTGGCGGCGGTCGAGAAGCTCCCCGACGGCGAGGCCATCAAGGCGGCCGTCCAGCAGGGTCTGGCCGACGGTCCGGCGCTCGCGATGGTCGACTCCGACCGCGGCATCACCAACCTGCACGTGCCCTCCGACGTCATCATCGACGCCTCGATGCCGGCGATGATCCGCACGTCGGGCCACATGTGGGGCCCCGACGGCGAGGAGGCCGACACCCTCGCGGTCATCCCCGACTCCTCCTACGCCGGCGTCTACCAGACCGTGATCGAGGACTGCCAGGCCCACGGCGCCTTCGACCCCGCGACGATGGGCTCGGTGCCCAACGTCGGCCTCATGGCGAAGGCGGCCGAGGAGTACGGCTCGCACGACAAGACCTTCGAGGTCCCCGCGGCCGGCACGGTCCGCGTCGTGACCAGCGGTGGCGACACCCTGCTCGAGCACGAGGTCGAGCCCGGCGACATCTGGCGCGCGTGCCAGACGAAGGACGCCTCGATCCGCGACTGGGTGAAGCTCGCCGTCACCCGCGCCCGCGCCTCGC
>Ga0172375_10013664_pt1 | contig 10045 bp, 12 predicted proteins | sample LakKiv1m_FD_114537 | JGI IMG/M metagenome (GOLD analysis project Ga0172375, IMG submission 114537) | Freshwater microbial communities from Kabuno Bay, South-Kivu, Congo - kab_092012_11.1m | ecosystem: Environmental > Aquatic > Freshwater > Lake | place: Democratic Republic of the Congo...
AAAAGAATTCCCTCCCATGTTGTAGGTTTTGACAATGTTTTTTAATTCTAAAACAGGGATAGAGTGTTTAACGTTTTTTGATGACGACTTGGTCATAAGATGAAAGTCCCTCCAAAACTTCAACTGTGGTGTCGGTTTCAATGCCAGTTTTTATATATTTTTTTTCTAATTTGTCATTTATTTTGACAAAGACATAGGTTTTGCCATTGTCATCATTTATCGAATCAATAGGTACGGTCAACACATCGGGTTTATCTTTGATCAAAATTACGACATCACCATCCATACCAAGTCGATAATTTAAATTTTGATTTTCGAGGGATAGAGGAAAACGAATTTCGTAAACAGTTGAAGATTGGCCTGTAACCGGGGTAAAAGCAATATAACTTAATTTTGTTTGAATTTCGTTTTGATCAAAAGAATCGAGTTTGATGCTAGCCTCTTGGCCCGAGACTAATTTTGTAACTTCTTGTTGATCAACTTCTGCCCTAAAATAGAGTGAATTTGGATTGATTACAATAATGGTGGCGGTAGCAGGAGTGACATTGACACCTGCTAATGGTTGATCGATTGCTACAACAATACCATCAATGGGAGTAATTAATTTTGATTCTTTAATGGCCATATCGGCAATTTCATAATTTATGACTGAATTTTCGAGTGAATATTGGGTACGGTCCAAAATTCTTTGGATGGTATCGGTAACTAAATAATCTTCCCTGGTTTTTTTGTAGGTTAACTGAGTGTCATTAAATTTTGAAAGCTCACTGCGATAGTTGTTAAACTGGGTCTGCAAAGATTTTTTTAATTCTTGACTGTCGAGAGTAGCCAATACTTGCCATTTTTTGACTCTATCGCCAACTTTGACGCCAACCCAATTTAATTTGCCAGAATTTTGAAATTTGACGACTGCAACTTGATCGCTATAAATTGAACCAGAAAGGGTGAGTTGATCTTTTATTTCTGCTATTTTTGGCGAAACAATAGTATCAGTTTTGGGGTCAAGGGTAATGGCGCTAGTTTTTTTGGTACTAAAATTGCGAATTACAAAAAACAAAAAAACCGCGACGATGATACCTAAAATAATTTTGGCGGTTTTGTTCATAAACAATCTATTATACAGTATTTTTGATCTCGGCTTCGAGCCTTAGTTGTTTTAATTTCCACATAAATAGTCGACCTTTGGAATTGATAGTGTTGCGGTTTTGATCTTTGACAAAATAAAGGGCTTTGTCAAGAATTTTTTTGTCGTTGTTTTTGGCTAGCCTTATATATAGTGTCTTGTGTTCCCAATCACCCAACTCTTCGGCAAGCATCAGACCATAGGCCTGAAATTCATTTTTAATATATTTTCTACGCCGTTCTAATTTTTTCTTGTATTCAACTAGCCCGTCGGCAAAAAGAACTGGTTGGCTGAGTGTTCGAGACATGATTAGTATATTGTATAATGTTTTATGACTAAATTTAATTTGAAAGATTGGTGGATTGTTATGAGTGTTTATTTTATGCTAGGAGCTGTCATAGAATTGATCAACGCAAATTATTCACCTTTGTTTTTTAATGCGATTTTTGCGGTAGCATTTTATCAGAAGAGTAAGTTAGTCTATTATATTTCTTGGATTTTAGTAAATATTTCTATAATTTCTACAATGTTGGCAATATCGAAGGGTTTGGTGATGATTGGAACGGTCAAAGATTTGATGTTGATTATTAATATTACTTTGTTGTTGATGATCCGTCAGCAGATACAGAAGGAAGGGAAGAATAAATAGATTATCTCAAGATTTGGGTTTAAGTGTTTATCTGATGACAATTTTTACTTTGTCTTTGTGTAGTATATCAGCCACATCTTGGGCGATATTTTGATATACAGGACTTCTTCTTGGTGTTCTACCAATTAATTCACCATTTTTATTATAAACATTACATTCCATTGATTCTGCAGGAGAAAAATAATTAAATGACATTAACTCTGCATCAGCGGCAGCAGCTATTAATTCTGCATTCTTCCCTCGTATTGCATCAGCATATATTTTTTCTCTGGGTAGACCTTCTTTGATTAAAATATCTGCGCCGATTATACCGTGAGTAATATACTCCGACCCTTTGGTACCAAATTCCTCATCTTCGACTTTGCAAATTCCAATACCATGTAGCATCGCTGCCTCCTCTATAAATTGTATGTCTTCTGGTGATAATCCAAGTTTATTGGCGATGGCGATGGCTTTGGCTGTGACTAGACTTACATGAATAATATAGTATGGATGCGCCTGTGAATCGGGTTTATATATTTGTGGATAATATCAAAATACCAATACTTGTTTTTCATAGTGGACTCGAGGGGAATTGAACCCCTAATATATCAATGCGAATGATATGTTATACCGTTTAACTACGAGCCCATTTCTTGTAGTATTTTATCAAAAGTTTCGTTGATTATTTCTTTCTCTTCTTTTGAAAATTTTTGAAGGACAAAATCCTCAACTGGAACATGAATGGGTGGTTTGCCAATGCCTATACGGATGCGATTAAATGCTTGAGTACCTAGATGGCCGATAACTGACTCGACGCCATGATGACCAGCAGGACCGCGGTCAAATTGGACTCGATACTCCCCTACCGGTAAATCAAGATCATCGTGGACTAAATAAAAATTATTTAAATCAACTTTATAAAAATGAACGAATTTTTGGGCGGACAGACCCGCCTCGTTCATAAAGCCAGTGTTGGTTTCGAGTTTAAAATGAGGAGAATCGAGAGATGTTAACTTAGCAATAAATTGATGGCCGATATTGTGACGAGTTTTTTCGTATTGTTTGCCTGGGTTGCCTATACCAAAAAAATATTTCATATATTTGTATTGTAGTATAATATAAATATGATGATTCGGCATTTTTTGGAAAAACTAAAAAAGTTTGAGGCAAGGGTATTTAATAAAGCGCTAGGTATATCGCAACATGGAAACGGGGTTTTGTATCTTGAACCTAGAGCGAGATCATTGTTGGAAACTGCTGAAGTAGTGTTACTTGAATCAGAAGGAGAATCGGCGGAACCAAAGAAAAGAGTTGATTTGACTCAGAGTGATATATAAAGATGGTGTATAGATAGGAAGTATTTATTTTGATATAATAATTAGCAATCAAGATAGCAGATTGCTAAACTCGGATTCGGTGATGATGGGTATATTTAATTTTATTGCTGTTTGGTATTTATCTGAGTTAGATTTCTCGTTGCAGATTAGATAATTGGTATTGCTGGTGACTGAGGATAAAAATTTGCCACCATTGTCTTCAATGATTTCAATTAATTTTTGTCGAGGTCGGGAAAGGGTGCCGGTGATGGAAAATGATGAATTGATTAATTTCAAATTTCGAATTTCAAATTTCAAATTTATTTGAGAAAGAATAGATTCAATCCAATCACGGCGAAGATTTATGCCATCAATGATTTTTTGGGCGAGGGTTTTTTGAAAACCTTTGATTTTGATTAATTCATCAATATTGAGATGGAGTAGTTTTTCGGGTGTGTCATAACCCCCAGTTATTAGTTGTTGAATGCGAGCACCAGAAAAATTGGGAATAATTGAAGCATCAAAAATTTGTTTGAGTGATAAATTTGTTTTGTTTTGAATTTGAGTAATAATATTTTTGGCTGATTTTTCACCAAGGTTATCAAGTGGGGCAATATCATCGATTTTTAATTTGTAAAAATCACCTGGAGTAACTATTTTTTTGGCAATATATAGTTTTTCAATAGTTTTGTCAGATAACCCAAGAATTTCGAGGGTGTGGCAAAATAAATTGAGTGAGCCAATAATTTGGGGTAGGCAATTTTTGGTATTGGGACAACGTAACAGTTTTGATTCTTTGATTAAAATGGAATGGCAAGATGGACAGTGGGTAGGAATTGATGTGTGACCGTCGGTTGCTTTGGTAACAACTTTTTCGATGTGAGGGATAACGTCACCACGACGAGTAACTTCGATAACGTCGCCAATATTTATATTTTTTTTGATAATCAAATCGTAATTAGCCAATGAAGCGTAAGTGATGATGGCGCCCGCCAATTCGATGGGTTCGATTTTGGCTACCGGGGTAATGGCACCCATAGGTCCGACTTGCCACTCAATATTTAAAATAGTCGAGGTGTTGGTACTGGAGGGGAATTTGTAAGCAACTTGATGCTTGGGTCGATTGTTTTTTGTACCCAGTTGCTGGGCAATTTTATTGTCATTTATTTTGACTACTAGTCCATCAATTTCAATAATATAATTATTTCTTTTTTTGCTTAAAAATTCTTGATAAATTTTTTCGATATCGTCAAAATTATTGCAAATTGTAGTTTCAACTGTAGTGAAACCAAAATTTTTTAATAGATTTATTTCGTCAATAATGGTTGATAAATTTGGAAAAATGTCGACAGCATAAAGTGAACAATATTCACAATATTTTGAATCGAGGCGTTGGGAAATGCCGGAAGCGGCATTGCGAGGATTGGAATATTTTTCTTGTAGAGACGCACGATCGTGCGTCTCTACAATTTCGTTTATTTTTTTAAAATCTTTTTTAGTAACCATAATCTCGCAACGAACGGAGCCAGTAAAACCTTTTGGATTTGCAACAAAATTTTGCATTTTGACCACATTTTGGGTGATGACGTCGCCGATTTGACCATCACCGCGAGTAATGGCGTTTATTAATTGTCCATTTTTATAAATTAGCTCGACTGAAATTCCATCACATTTTGGTTGAACGGCAAATTCATTTATTTTTATTTTTTTTAATTCAAAATAATGAATTAGGTCGGTGATGTTGGTGACTTTGTTTTGCGAACCCATGGGCATAACATGATTTTTTTTATCAAAACCAGTATCAAAATTGGGACTACCAACTTTGGTAAATATCCTATGATTGGGTAATTTAAGTCGTAAAATTTCTTCGAGAGTATCGTATGTGTGGTCGTCCATGATTGGTTTGCCACCTGTGTAATATGCCTTTTTGGCATCGAGCAACAATTCCCCTATTGCTTCGGGGGTTTTGTATTGCAAATTAATTTTGTCGAGAGTCAACATTGATATATTTTACACTGATAATTTTAGTTGTAGAATAATATATGAAACAAAATTTAAATAGTAATTTTACTAAGACTGATGGTGCAAAATTAGAGAAGAAATTATTGAGTTCAATTGATGAAAAGATTGATTTTAAGATTGTAGAAAAACTAAATGAAATTAGAGATGAAATGAAACAATGGCATAGTGATATTTTTGATTTGGTTGATGGCTTGGGACTTGAGATAAAAACAGGTCGAGATTTTAGATTAATTACTACAAATCAAATAGTTGAAGTTGAAAAGAGAACTGGAGATCTTGAAAAAAAGGTGTTTGGGCAAGTGGTGAGTGCTTAGTTTAGATTGTTACCAGTGAATAGTAGGCGCCTTTGGTGGAACCGCGTTTGGTGACAACTTTGTCATCAATTAATTTCTTTAAATCACGCCAAATAGTATCGTCGGAGACCATGGGTAAAAGTGATTTGGCGTCGGGCATACGTAAGCCACCAAATTGTTGCATAAATTCGACCAATTTTATTTGTCGTTCGGTGAGGTGTACTTGATGTCCGCCTAATTTTTGTTTAAATTTGAGATCGCGAGATAGGGCTTGAACTTTGTCCTTAACTCGGGTTAATTCGATAGCCAGTGCCTCGGAAAAATATTCTATCCAATTGGTTAAATCACGCATAAACAAATCAGAATTTTGTTCGTGGGTAGTTTGGATAACATTGTAATAATTTTCGGCATTGCGGTCAAAATATTCTTCGAGGGAAAATAAACGACGGATATCGTATCCTTGGGCATAAAGTGGTAATACAGCAAAAGCACGAGCAGAGCGTCCATTGCCTTCAATAAAAGGATGAATGGCGATTAAAATATAGTGGGTAATGGCACTTTTGATAGCGGGGTGGACATCTTGGGACTCGGGGCTATTGAGCCATTCGATATAATCTTGCATTAAATATGGGACTTCGATGGCTGGTGGTGGTCGGTGGGCAACTTCACCGGTCCTTGTGTTTTTTAGAACAACTTGTTGACGGCGGTATTGACCACATTGGGTGGCTTCGATAACTTTGTAGGTGGTTAGAGCATGAATTTTTTTGATGATTGACTCAGAATAATAAAAAATGCGATTTTTTTTGTCTAAACTGGGGTTAAATTTTTCTTCGGGTAATGGCATGCCAGCATCAAAAAGTGCCCAAAGTTCCTCTAAATAACTCATAACATTGCGATAATTAATGACTTCTTGAATATCCCTTTGAGTACCAGTAATATCACGACCTTCGACCAATTTTTGGACTTCTTGGTAGGTCAAATCGTTACCTTCGATGCGGGTACCAAAATGAACGGTACGAACTACCGCCTCTTGCTGAAATTGTTTTTCGTAGGCAGGAATTAGGGGGGCTTCGTCAATGACAGCTTTGGCACCTTCAATGGCACCTATGTTTTTGAGGATTTTATTATTGATGGTAAACAGCGGTGAAAACATCTAGGACTATTATAGCAAATTTTTGATAATCAATGAGGGGATAATGCGGGGAAAACCCTCCCCCACCCCTCCCTTGACAGGGCGGGGCTATAATTAAATATAATGAAAAATGATGTTGTGGTTGAAGCAAAAACACAAAAATATCATTTAAGATATTGGGATAAATTAACTTGGGCTGCCAGAATTAATCGTAAAAAAGAGACAGAGAGTGAAAAAATATTGTGGAATCAATTATTACGAAGAAAACAATTAGGATATAAATTTGTGAGACAAAAACCAATTTATCGGTTCATAGCCGATTTTTATTGTTCTGAATTATGTTTAGTAATCGAAGTTGATGGTGGTTCCCATATTAAGAAGAAAGATAATGACAAATTGCGTGATAAATACTTTAATTCGTTTGGAATAACCACAATTAGAGTTAGTGATAAAGATGTAATTAATAATATTGACAAAGTTAAAAATAAAATTATAAATTTTCTTGTTTCCTCCCCTGTCAAGGGGAGGACTAAGGAGGGGTTTAAAAATAGGGGGTGATTTTTGAAAAATGGGGAGGACTAAGGAGGGGTTTTAATAAAGGATGAAAATGGTCTAAGTGTCGGACTAAGGAGGGTTAACTTAGCAAATAAAAATCTAGTGCCAACCGGGGATCAAGATTGCTATCAATATATTCAATTGACTGTAATAAATTGGCTATTTTTTGGGATAAAATTTGGCTGGGATTATTGACCAATTGAGCTTGTAAACTATTTAACTCGTTTAATAGAGTATTTTTTATATTATTTTTGTCAATCGAGGAGGAAATTTCTAGTGCTGACTTGGTATCAGTGGGAACCGGCAGAGTTTGTTGTAAAGTAGGGGCAAAAGATTTTTGAATAATCAATTGACAGCGAGAAATTATGGTTGATAAAATTTTTGATTGGTTTTGAGTGGTTAGGACAAAATAATTATCATTACCCGGTTCTTCAAGATTTTTTAGTAGAGTATTTTGGGCGGCAATTTCAAGATTTTCTATATTTTTTATTAATACTATTTTATTTTTATGATTATATGAATATTTTTGTAAAAAACTTTCTATTTTTCGAATTGCTTCGATTGAATAGTCGGTGTCAATTATTAGTAAATCGGGGTTTTGTAGTGGTGAATGTCCAAGTGATTCGAGTATAGTTTGATAATTATCTCCAATAATAAGTGTTGATGGGAAGGTCATATTAGTCTACTATGATTATAGTATGGTTTATAAAAATTTAACTGATGTGCTTGTTGCTCACAACTATTTGACGGCCGAGGTTGCCGAAAAAATTAATCTCGAGCGTGTTCGAAGCGGGATATCAGAAGAAGAAATAATATTGCAAAAACGATTGTTAAGTGATTTTGATTTTGCCAAAGTTAAGGCAGAATTTTTGCGTGTACCATTTGTTGATTTGACTGATATTGGCTTTGCCCCCGAAGCTTTGGCCCTCGTCCCACAAAGTGTGGCAGAAAAATATAAAGTTGTGCCATATAAAATGGATCCCAAGGATAAATCGTTGTGGGTGGCGATGAGTAATCCGCTGGATTTGGAAACGGTGGAATTTTTGGAAAAAAAGACTAGCCTCAAAATTAAAACGGCCATGGCCGAGGTCAAACAAATCGAGTCATTTATACGAGAAAAATATGAACGAGAAAAAGGCATAACCACCGAAGTGACCAAAGCCCTAGATGAGCAAAAAATTGATGAATTTAAAGCTGAGGGTAATAAACGACAAAAAGTATCGGCCGAGGCGCCAATTGCTAAAATTGTATCGACAGTTTTGGAATATGCTGTAAAATCGCGGGCATCAGATATTCACATTGAACCACTGGAGGAAAATGTGAGGATTCGTTATCGAATTGACGGAATTTTGCAAGAAAAATATGTATTACCTCGAAACGTGCTTGACGCGGTGGTGTCACGGATTAAAATTTTGGCAAACTTGAAAATTGATGAAAAGCGGATGCCTCAAGATGGGCGTTTTAATATCACGGTTGATAACAATGAAGTTGATTTACGTATATCAACTTTGCCTGTATCTTATGGTGAAAAAGTCGTTATGCGGTTACTGCGCAAAGCTCAAAAAGTGCCTAGTTTGCCTGATTTGGGACTACGGGGTTTGGCATTGAAAAATTTGATCGAAGCGATTGAGCGTCCTCACGGAATTATTATTGTTTGTGGTCCTACTGGTTCGGGTAAAACCACGACTTTGTATTCGGTACTTGATAAAGTCGCCACTTCAAAAGTAAATGTAGTGACGGTCGAAGACCCAGTGGAATATCAAATGAAGGGGGTAAATCAAGTTCAGGTCAATGTTCAAGCAGGATTAACTTTTGCCTCGGCACTGAGATCGTTTTTACGTCAAGATCCAAACGTGATTATGGTGGGGGAAATTCGTGATACAGAAACAGCAGAATTGGCCATAAACGCGGCATTAACAGGGCATTTGGTTTTCTCGACACTGCATACCAATGATGCCTCGGGAGCTCCACCACGGATGATGGATATGGGAGTAGAACCATTTTTGTTAACCTCGGCATTGACTTGTGTGGTGGCTCAGCGGGTGTTGCGAAAAGTTTGTCCAAATTGTGTAACTTTTGATGAATTGAAATCAGATAATGAAGCGGTTTTGAAAGAAACTTTGGGGCCGATTTATGACATGATCGAACAGAAATGGAAAAAGGAAGGGAAAAACTTGACACTCCCCCACCCCAATGGTTGTGATAAGTGTAATAATACTGGATATTTGGGACGAATTGCTATTTACGAGGTTATGCCAATATCGGAAAAAATTGCCAAAATGGTGGTCGAAAAAACCAGTGCGGCCGATATTCAAAAACAAGCGATGCAAGACGGAATGTTGACCATGAAACAAGACGGATTTGTTAAAGTTTTAGAAGGAGTAACCACGCTAGAAGAAGTTTTACGTGTGGCGCAATATTAATTTATAAAAATATGGATACAAAAATAGAAAGTTTATTAAAATTAGCCTTGACCAATAAGGCCTCGGATGTACATTTGTCATCACATATTATCCCTAAATTTAGGATAAATGGCGAATTAAATTCGGTGGGCAATTTTGATATCCCCGATAAAAAAGAAATGACCGAGATGATTTTGTCAGTATTGACCAAGGAAAATAGAGATAAATTTTTGACAGAAAAAGATTTGGATTTTTCGGTGACGGTGGGTGATGCTCGTTTTCGGGGCAACATTTATTATGACAATGGTCATCCAGCCATGGTCTTGCGGGTTATCCCCTATGATATTCCCGATATGGAAAGTTTGAGTTTGCCGCCTGTGTTAAATTCACTTTTAAAAATTAAACAAGGTTTTGTATTGGTAACAGGTCCAACTGGTCAGGGAAAATCGACAACAGTGGCATCGATGTTAAATGAAATAAATAAAAATATTGGTGGACATATTGTGACGGTCGAAGATCCGATTGAATATGTGATCAAACCGTTAAAGTCACTGGTGTCACAGCGAGAACT
>Ga0172375_10013665_pt1 | contig 10045 bp, 8 predicted proteins | sample LakKiv1m_FD_114537 | JGI IMG/M metagenome (GOLD analysis project Ga0172375, IMG submission 114537) | Freshwater microbial communities from Kabuno Bay, South-Kivu, Congo - kab_092012_11.1m | ecosystem: Environmental > Aquatic > Freshwater > Lake | place: Democratic Republic of the Congo...
CGTTTGATTCCGCGTACTTCATCGGATAGGTAAGCACCGTCCTGCCCCTTTGACGCCCGAAATCAATGTAATCTTGCTCCTTTTTCTCATTAATAAGAAATCAATGCTCTTCGCAACGTATTCATCCACTTGACCCGCTTTCGCCAAGATACCCGCATCATTGCTCCAAAGTAGGCCATTTTCAGTAGGCTCATGAGTTGACTACCACCCTTCAGCATCGGGCGGTTACTAAGATCGAGTTCTATTCCTTCCTTCTTCGCCCATTCCACGGATTGTGGAATCCAGCAACCCTTTTCAATCATATTTCTAAATTCGAACAGCGGCTTGTTCAGTCCGTAAAACCCAGCAATATACGACGTCCGATATGAACCTAAAATTTCAAAATCCCACGCGCTTTCGCCTTCGAGTAAAAGGTTCATCAAGTATTCCCGATCCCAAAACCCGCACACTGTCGCTCGGTACGGAGCACCTTTTGCATACAGCCCAATCTCCAAATCATCCGTTGGCTCGTCTGTTGTCGGGTTAGGCCAATACTTGACGTGCTTGGCGTCCGTTTCAAATACAAAATTTACAACCTTTAAAAAAAATGTTTCATCTACTCGTGATGCCGGAAACAAATCCTCAAGAGTCACAAAGAGCTTCCGTTCTTTAATCTGAGCCAGTATTTGCTTGCAGCTTGTCGACCAATCGGGGTCGTCGCCAGACAATATAGGATGAACTCCCTCATCCTCACAAGGGATGGAATTGCTGCCGAGGTAAATAGGCAGTCCCTCAGAGGGGATATTTCGATGGAACTGGGAAAGAAAAGGCTGCCAAAGGTCTCTATACTTGTCACAACTGAGTATCAATATGCCAAGATCATTATTCGTCATTTCTGAATATTACTTTTGTCAAGGGTTCAATTTACATCTTGCGCATCACGACGAGAAATCTTGAAGCGAACCTGGCATCAGGTCTATATTGATCAACCAACCACCCTGACACGTTAGTCAAGAAAAAGACCAAGGGCATACATGTTATTAGAAAGATACGCCAAATGATCCCGGAACTTGGGCTGAAATACTGTCTAATCATCCATTGGTTGATCAAGGCTGCACATGTGGCCCCTATGCCTGTATTTGCGACTATTTTTTCTACTTTCAGTCCGAATTCATCTGCAATCACTCGGTAGCCGCCGGGCAAGGGCCGAAAAAAGTCTGCTGAATCATCAGGATGTATCCTGTATAAAAATGGCGCTGTCAACGCGATCTTACCACCCGGCTTTACTACCCTTGCGGCTTCTGCAAAGAATCTGAAGGGATCCGCAACATGCTCCAGCACTTCCATGCTAATGTGACAGTCAAAAGAGTTGCTTGCATAAGGCAACTCTAAAGCACTACATACGCGGTCCAACGGCTGACGCTGTCCCCTCAAATGTAAAAGGTCAATTAGATTCTCACTTCGGCCCAGCTGCGCACCGGCAGCAAAAGATTCGTCCCAACTTGAATAATCAGTCGCAATGTACTTGGATATCGCTTTATTGGTCGAAAGTGCCTCCATTTTCAATTTTGCTTCACCAGCCCCCACCTCGAGCACCGTTCCATACAACACTGATATTAGCAATTTTTTCAACTCATCTGACCTTCTAAATTCCAACCAGTGGGGATAAATGGGGGTTGCAGCAAGCAACTTGATTAATTTTTTTTTCATAATCGATACTAATGCCCTTATAAGATCTCTCTCCTGGCCCATGTAGTTGCCCGGGTAATATGAATCGAATTTTTGCCATTTATATATCCCATAAGTGAGCTACCGAGTTTCTTGGAGCTATTCATATAAGCTGTGCCATTCACCTAAAGGAAATTAGCGACCAAATTGCATATGTAAGAGCGAATACTTACTTTGGTTTATATTTGGTCCTGTTAGGCTTATGTCAACGACTCTAAACAGCGAGACGTCACATGTAATTGATAACACCTAATTTTCCGCTACTACTATTTACAAATACAACCGCCATTTGCAATCATAGATTCAGCATCTTATCTCTTCACTTTCGATAGGAGATAACCCATACCGCCTGAGCCGAATTCGCATGCTTTCATAAGAAGCATTCCAAAACCGATAACGGGCTTTTCAAAAAGGATTCTAGGTCTAGACAAAAAAAGTTTATAGCGCTGGATTATACTGGCCTGCTTTTGATAATGGTCCCTATTTGCCTCGTATTTTTTGTAAGCTGAAAGATCCTGAGCATAATAGAACTTCTTCCGACAGGTCTTGAATAGACTCATTTTTCCTTCATCGTGATAAATCAACTCATTAATTCTATCGATACTATCGTAACCGTAGCAAGCCTGAATCCTCTGGGGTAAATCATAATCTTCCGTGCCGGTGTTAGTTTCCACATAGCCTGCGAGTTTTTCGAAAGTTTTTCGGTCGAAAATTCGGGCGGCTTCCATCCAGTCAACGCTGATGTAATAGGACCGCTCAAGAATTTTGCACTGTGCCCAAAACCCAGTGCCGTACGATTGCTCTGGTATGATGCATCCTTTGATTTTTTTGTCGGACTGAAACTTTCCTACGCTCGCTTTAACAACATTGCTTGACAAAACCATATCGCTGTCAATGAAAAAGACGTAATCTCCATCTGCTTTCCGGGCACCGTAGTTGCGCTGAGCAGACCGTTCGGGACCATGGTTAAATACCTTATCGGTATATTGCTGCGCAATTTGCTTGGTATTGTCCCGGGAGTTGTTGTCCACCACAATTATTTCAATTGGTTGATAACTTTGTTTCTTAATGGATTGGATACACTTCCCAATATGATCGACAGAATTAAGCGTAGGTATTATTAATGAAACCAGGGGAGGATTCATGACAGTTGACTCCTAGGTTGGAAACTAATTGGAAAATGCTCCTTCTTTACACATTTTTATTTTACTTTTCCTTATGATGTTGAGATCTGGCCATTTTTTTCGGTGTTTACTGCAAAATGCTGGCTCTACATCGTCCGCCCAACCATCCTCTAATCGTTTGAAATATAAGCTGGACCGACATGAACCATATTTTTCACAATATACATGCTCTTCGCGAAAACCCCAGATAGGATTTTTCCAACGTAAGCTCCCGGCTCCATAACCATGCATTCTTCCTTAGCCGCTCATACTCTTGAGGATCACACAATGCACTGACAATCGCTTGGGCCAGTCCATACGGCGTGTTCTCGTTGCTAATCAAGCCGGTCTCCAAGTCCTTAACACTGTCCCTTAATCCATCCACGTCGTATACGACTGCAGGCGTACCCTGGCTATTCGCCTCAGTCACGATCAGGCCCCATCCCTCCTTAACAGAGGTAACCAGAATTAAATGAGATTTTCGCATCAATGCTGTTTTCTTGATGTCGTTCACGCGGCCCAGGTATTCGATGTCTTGCGCGTATTTGCTGGCAGAGATACGGGCTAATACTTTTCTGCCATAGCTGTCGGAGATACTGCCGGCGATCTTAAGTTGTAAACCAGGAATACGTTCTTTCGCAATCTCAAACGCTCTAATTTGATCCAAAGTTCGCTTCATCGCCCTGATCGCTCCCAGTGAGAGCACCGTGGGTTGTGGGAACTTATCGACCGCGTCCAGGTTTTCCGAGGGCTGCGTGGTTATGCCTATGGGGATCACCGCAATTTTCTCCGATGAAAAGCCATACCTCATCATATCCCGCTTTGCGCTTTCCGATTCCGTGATGACATTTCTGTCTCGCAGTAACCATAGGTAAATGGGTTCCATCATATATCCAATAAAGGTCAACGGAAACCACATCTGGTAAAACCATATTTCTCTGCAAAGTTGGTAGGCAAGCAGAATGTTTCTTTCCTGGGCATAATACTTGCAGAAGAACGGAATGGTGTTCATCTCATCAATCACTAAGTCCGCCCAACCTTTCAAGTGCTTCTTGTAGCATCGGTATGCGTGCCAGTAAACCGTATACCGGTTGCCCACACGGATTACTTTGAAACCATCGCGCATTTCTTTCGCCTCACCACCGGGGAAACCCGCAACTATCAAAATCACCTCGTGTCCATCATGTGCCAACCGTTTAGCTATCTCCTCGTTGATCAGCTCCGCCCCACCGGCCTGAGGATTTTTCAGATCTTTCCACGTAAACCACAAAATTTTCATATCATTTTAGAAACCATTGTCGTTCAGTTTTTACTGACCATTTCCATGGGTTTCACTGGATAATGAACTTGAAGATTTTGGAGAACGGGTCACGAAAAGAGCCATGGGAAAAAGAGCTACGCAACCTGCTGCCATAATCACATACAAAACGCTAAGGAGATTATCCCTGTAAAAATATATGCCGGTTATTTCAAGGGTTGTTGCCACCGCCATTAAGCCAACAAATCGTGTTCTTTTCTGAGCTAACAGATAATTCATCAAAAGCAGGCACAAAGCCATGGGAAGCATTGCCAGGCCAAATATAGCCGTAATGGGAGCAGCCGGTAAATAGCGAGCCCCGAAAAGAACTCCCATGATAAATTCAGGAAAACAGTGCAGGATAAGCGCTCCACTACCAGACAGTACGAGCGTGAGCCCCACGGCCTTGGCCAACATAATTGTCGAGGACCGACCTGAAACCTGATCAGCAGTGACCATGGGAAACAGTGCCATGACAATGGCACCGGGGAGATACATGACCGCCTTACCCATAATTGCAGCCGAGGCATATAGTCCGGCTTCTTGCGGTGAAAAACAATGTTTCACCAATATCACGTCGGCCTGGGTCATTATGCCAAAAAAGGCATTGGCCAGAAAAATACCTCCTGCATATTGATAGATGTTTCCAAAAGAAATATGAAAGTTTGTATTGGCATAAGGGAAGCTGGTCAGGATCAACCATTGGGAATAGGCAAACAGGGTCAGAGCGGTTGCTAACAAACCTCCTAACGGTCCATAAATTCCCCAGCCGAACCATACAAAAACAACGGCAAACGCAAACTTGAAAAATGAAACACCGGCCCCGATCACGGAAAGTCCTCGGAAATTTTGTATTCCCTGAATGACACCCGTATTGACCGTGGTGAGGGCCATCACAAAAACAGAGGCAAGGATAAGAACCACTTTATCGAAACTGACGTCAAGAAAGCCTCCCAGCAGGGGAGATAACAGGGCTAACAGGAAAACCACCGAACCGGCAATCCAGCATGTTCTGGTTAACCCGAACCTATGGAGACCTGCAATATTTTCATGCTCTCCATTTGCGAAATAAATCGAGGTTTCCCTGGCAAAAAAATTGATGAGTGAGGCGAGGGGAATTCCGAAAATGACCATCAAAGACATCAGAGCATTCATTTGGCCATAGGTCGCTACCGAAAGCATGCGACCCATGGCGAGCTGGAAGAGATAACCAAAGACATTGCCCGCCATCATAGCCACAAAAAGGAGGGCGCTCCCTCTGAGAAACTTATCTATCAACACGGTTTATCTCAATCATCATAATTAATACGGCTGCGGACGATATACAAGGGCCGGTTAATAACCTCTGTATGAATCGTTCCAACGTATAATGCCAACAGGCCCAAGCCGCATAATACCAAACCGACCAGAAAGGTATTTCCCACGACGAAGATGGCGAGAGGGGTAAAAAACGTCCAGTGAAAAAACAACTCATTCAGCATCATATACATGAGAAGAACCCCGCTTAGACTACTGATCAAAAAACCAAGATACCCCACCATACGTAGAGGAAAAAGTGAAAAACTGGACAGGCTACCTAGGGCAAGTGAAAAAAGCTTCCTGTAGCTATAAGAGGATTTTCCCATTCTACGATCCGGAGCCTCAAATTCCACAAAAACCTTCCTAAAGCCCATCCAGTCAATTAATCCTCTCACCAGTCTACTCTTTTCGGTGAATGTCTTGAGCACATTCACCACTTTCTGGTCTAAGAGACGAAAATCCGTCGTCTTGCTCACCATATGAGCATTGGATATTCGGTTGATCATGGCGTAAAAAGCCCATGAACCTATCCTCCTCAGCAAAGATTGTCCTTGCACAGAATTGCGGATGGTCGCAACAATCTCCGCTCCTCCCTCCCATTCTTGAATCATGCGGTGAATCAATTCCGGGGGGTGCTGAAGGTCCGCATCCATAAAAATAACCGAACTGTCGCTTATAGATTCAATGCCTGCCGTCATGGCAACTTCCTTTCCAAAATTTCTTGAAAAGGAAAGCACCTTTATTGCGGGGTCACCAGCAGATTCCTCTTTCAATATTAAGAAGCTGTCATCCTGGCTCCCATCATCTACAAAAACATATTGCCATTCATAAGAAGGAAGTTGACCGGTGACATTTCGTAAAGACACCATAAGATCCTTTAGGTTAGGGGCCTCATTATAAACTGGTACAATGATCGAAATTCTCTTTTTCGCATTTTCCATCTCACATTCCTATCCCGTAAATATCTATCACAAGCCAATATCACATCACTGTATAATTCATTGGAATCGGTGTCTCATTTTCATTGACATATTCCGCTCACTTTTATTAACTGAGGTGGACGGGGTTGTCAAGACCACTTTTCCCTCCTTTTTAGATGCAGTCGCTGGGGAGGAGAGTTTGGCGAAGGGGGAACGGAAGGAGCCCGTAGGGCGACTGGAGGTGCGACCGGGATGGTCGATAACTAACTGGTGAAATCCCAGTTACGCACCTAAAAGGAGGTAACGTGTGGGCGAAGGCAAGGGTGCCCGAAAAAACTCCCATGGGCTGCCTGAAGAGGGAAAAATTGGTGACATGGACGCTAATGAGGGATCTGAAGGAAGCCGTAGCTAAAATTGCCACTCAAGCTTGGTGCGAATCTCTGTCAGGCCTGGAAGGGGGTAAGGTACCCTCGACTGCCGAAGCCCGATATCCTTTCCGTAACCTGAGCGGGTAAAGGAGGTGGGTGGACAATGACAGAGCTATCGAACTTACCCGCTGAAGGGCCGTCTGTTCCGGGGTCGTTGTAGGCATCGGCGTAGACATAGTCCTGGTAGCCGTCAAGGAATTTCAGGGGCCTCTGTTTGCTCCGGTCTGTGGAAAAATCAAAAACCGTCAGCGGCGGCCCGGGTGCTCCGCGGACATACAACCGTGCCTTTTTGACACGCCTGTTTTCCTTGACCAACAGTGGGATGATGGAGTCATCGGCGAAGAGGACATTCTTCGCTAAAATAGTTTTGGCACGATCCTTGCTTACTGATCTTGCTGTAATAATTTTTCAAAACTTACGTTTCCTCGTTACTTTCTGAGTGTATTATGTATAGACGAATTCACTTTTGGTTTTCTTTCCCATTTTTTACTTTAATTGGGATCTTTGTGATTTTTGGTGGCACCTTATATTTCGCCTGTGCGGATACTCCACTTAATAAATCCAATTGGTTAGGTGTCGAAGGTGCACGTTATTGGAACATATCGGAGAAGGGTTCATACTACTTGGACATAACGGAAGAGGTCTTTAATACATCCGCTTACTATGCAATCTTGATTTCTACCTCAGATGTATCACTTGATGGGAGCAATATAACAATTTCTGGAGATGAAATACCATCGACCCTTGCAGAAGGAACTCCGGGAGTCTATGGTGTGCGCGTTTTTGCTGGTAGTGCCCTTAATAACATCGAGATCAAGCATCTTAATGTCCAAAAAAAATATTATGGAATAGCTTTTGAGGGAGTCGATGGCGGACAAGTCCAGAATATTGAAGGTAAATATAATCAGGAGGGATTAAATCTGTGGTCCTCTAATGCCATACAAGTACTCGACAGCATATTTAGCAAAAACACAGGAAATGGCGTTTTAATAAACGCGGCTGGTTCATTGAGCCATGATAACACCATCTATAATAATACTATTGAAGAAAATAACGGGAGCGGGATATCACTTTGGCTCCAATGCACGAATAATGTCCTAGAAAAAAATGTACTAAAAAACAATGTGACGGGTGGAATATCCTTACAATATGGATCAGACTCGAATAATATCAAATCTAACATCATACAAGGAAATCCAAATGGAATATATCTCAATAATTGCAATAATAACGATATTTTAGGAAACGAGATATACGAAAGCACAAACGTTGGCATTTGGCTATCAAATTCGAACATCAATAGAATACAAAGTAATTCTATAAAAGATAACTCATCAGCTGGCATTTGGTTGAATTCAGCTCAAGCAAACAAAATAATTGGAAATACAATATCAGATCAATTCAAGGGTATTCAGTTTGGGGGAGGCAATAGCAACCAGGAAGTTTATAACAACTATTTTTATAATAGCTCCAATGTTGTTTTCGAAGGCTCCAATGAGGACAATTCATGGTATACGCAAAAAACACTAGGTGAAAACATAACTGGAGGCCCCTTCATCGCAGGAAATTACTGGGCAATGCCAAATGGAAGAGGCTTTTCACAACTGTGCGATGATACAAATAGTGATTTGATATGCGACTCGGAATATCCAATCTATGATCAGAACATCGACAAACTCCCCCTATATATCGAAACAACGGAAACAGCTTTGGATAAAACAAATTGGCTCGGCAGCGATGGGGCCCACTACTGGGATATTACTGCCCCTGGAACATACTACTTGGCCATTGAAGAGGATACTCTTTTTACGACCCATAACTATGCAATACGCATATCCTGCCCTCGCGTTACTTTGGACGGTAAAAACAAGACAATCAGTGGAAACGGACCGCCTCCGACAGAGTCGGAAACGGGCTCAGATGTATATGGCATTCGGGTTAATGGCGGAGAGCTTTGTTATGATGTTCATATTAAAAATTTTACTGTCAAAAACAAGTTTTTTGGAATTATTCTTGAAGCAGTAGAAAATGGGTCCGTCAGGGATATTATAGCAAACAACAACTATCACGGAATTTACCTATGGGCTGTAGATTATATTTCAGTTATATCAAATTCTTCAACATATAATAGAGATTCCGGTATTGTATTTGATGGTAATGAAGGAGTAATTAACTCTAATAATATTGTTGAGAGTAATGTAGCGAGCAATAATAATGGAAGCGGCATATCTCTATGGCTTGGGTGCACAAATAACACAATAAGGAATAATACAGTATTGAATAATAATACCGGCGGAATTTCCTTACAAAATGGCGCAAATCGAAATAGGATAGAGTCGAACAATGTAAAGAATAATCCGAACGGGATATTTCTTAGTTTATGTGAACTTAATGAGATCTCTGGAAATAACTTGATTGAGAATGTGAATACCGGTTTATGGATATCGAATTCCAAAACCAATTTCGTACAAGATAATAAGATCGAAAATAATTCTAACGCAGGGATATGGTTGAATTCGGCCGATAACAATACCATTAATGGGAATGAGATATCTGACAATACTTACTGGGGCATCTATTTTGGTGGGGATAATAATAATCAAACTGTTTACAATAATTTCTTTAAAAATAAAGGAAATGTAGGATTTGAAGGCTCAAACAATGGAAATTCCTGGAATATAGGAAAAACACAAGGAGAAAACATTGTGCGTGGGCCATTTTTGGGAGGAAATTTTTGGGCAACACCAAATGGTGATGGTTTTTCTCAAGGTTGCGTGGATCAGAATAATGACGGGTTATGCGATCAGGAGTACATACTCTCTCAAGGAAATACCGATGCTTTACCTCTGGGTGAAGGTTACTTTTTTACACAGCTTTTCGTCAATCAAGATGATCCAAATTGTGGAGATAAAAAACCTTGTTATCAAAAAATCCAAGATGCAATCGACTCAGCAGTTTCAGGCGCAACAATAAATGTTGCTCAAGGCACCTACCATGAGACCTTTGAATTGAATGTCGATAAAACCATCAGCATTTCAGGTGGATGGGATTTTTCGTTCAATACTCAAACTTCAACGCCAACAACAATCAGGGTACCTTTGATAAGTGCTGGGACCATTCATTTTCTGAATTTCATAAAAATACTGCCATAAATTCAACAGCAATTAATCATCTATCTCGACGTACTGAATATGAAAGAATAACCCTTTATTATCGACTAAATGCTTCAAA
>Ga0172375_10013667_pt1 | contig 10044 bp, 13 predicted proteins | sample LakKiv1m_FD_114537 | JGI IMG/M metagenome (GOLD analysis project Ga0172375, IMG submission 114537) | Freshwater microbial communities from Kabuno Bay, South-Kivu, Congo - kab_092012_11.1m | ecosystem: Environmental > Aquatic > Freshwater > Lake | place: Democratic Republic of the Congo...
ATGTGAATGATCTTTGGAATCATTTTAGGCCCATCTTCTCGCGGATCTTGGTGGCTGAGATGGCGTGCGTGGCATCGTCAAGCACTTCTTGCTCAATCTTATAGCCCACATCCCTGCCATAGGTGATGTTCACGATGTTGGGCACCAATTGGATCTCGTACTGACCCTGGAAGATAGGATCAAGATCGCGCCTGATGAACTCTTTGACTTGCTCGGCAGCAAAAGGGTTGGACCCGTTCCATCCCTGACAGTCGCGGATTTGAATGACAACCTGACCTGTTTTGGCAATCGCACGCTCAAAAAGTTTGCGGTGACCAGGATGCCAGGGCTGCCAGCGTCCAAGCATTTGAACGGTCTCTTTCTTCCAGTCAAAGCGTGGCCTGCGGCGGTCATGAATGATGTGGTCAGCAATGAAGTCAGACCATTTATCAGCATCCTTTTCGGTAATACGAAAGTCGTAAACAGCAGGTGGGATAAAAGCCTTGTTGGTATCTTCGTAGCGCCCCTGGTCGATGGTATCCATCCAGATTATCCAGTCAGCTTTGAAGTTGTGACGCATCTCAGGCAGGGGTGCCACAAAGTCACAAATCACATAATCGGCATTGGCAGTGAGTGCAAACTCTGCCATGCGTAAGGACTGACGAATGCGACCCTCACGGCTAAAGTCCCAGTCGTTATACTTCTTACGCACCTCATCAGCGTTGAACCACTTGACGCTGGGGCGATAAAAAGCAGGGACGACTTCACGTTGTGCAAGAGCTTCAAAAGGAATATCTGTACTGGCTTCCAAGCGTTTTTTCAAAGCTTCAGCCATAAAAGTCTTGCCTGCTCCCGGCAGGCCCATGATCAGGATTTTTTTCATGCGGCTAACTTGTCATTGCGGTCAGTTTTTCGGCCAAACTTGGGGCGACCAAGAATGGTGGTTTCAGTTTTATCAGCATTGTCCGTAGCGTACACACCCATTTGATGGATGGGAAATATGTCAGCACGAAGCAAAATATCTAGCGGTGCTGAAATCCCATATTTGATGACATGAGCGAGCATGTTTTTTGCCACGGCAGGATCAATGGCGTAAGCATGAGCACGGCATATAAAGTGGTAATTTGGCCCTTCAGATGCATGTGGTGGCGTTGGCTGTACGCTCCATCCCTGCTGTGTCTGCTCAAAACATCCAAGAAAACAAATGGAGTTATAGACCTGGTGGTTTCTGTAAGGGCTGAGCATTACCGCATCATGCTCAAGGATTACGATAGGTTTATCTTGCTCAACGCACTTGGCCCACAAGCTAATATGCGATAGCGCACAAGCGACTTCGCCACGGGTAAGGTAGTGGTCGGTTACCTTAATCAGGTTCATCACCTGACTATGGTGAGAAGGTATCTGGATGTAATCTTGCAAGCCGTTGTAGGCATCCCAAAACTGATAAGGCATACCGATAGAGGCGCAGGACTTGGCAGCTTCATTAGCCTTGCGCTCTGAAACTTCATGGCCTTGAATCCGAATAATGTACGCCTGATCCACTTCCATGTCATAACTAAAAAATAACGACTTCATACAGGCTTGACCGGCCAATCAATGCCATTGAAATCTGTCTGAAGTGGAAGATCCCGTAAGGCTTGCCGATAAGCCGCCCAAGCATCAGGTATTTGCTCCCCTGCCTCAGCGTACTTTATAACCATCCAATCAGTTTCAGCTAGTCTAAAGTTGCGCTCAATGCGCCATAAGCGCCATTTTTCAGCGTTTTCTTCATCAAGCTCTTCTTGTGTCTTGGCTCGTTTCGTCAACGTCCAGACAACATGATCGCTTTTTATCTCAAAAGTTTGAGATTCCCATTTCTCAGTACTTAAATCAACCGTTGCTGGCTTGACTGAAACAACGGGATACCATCCTGAAAGGATTAAGCTATCCTTATCAGCGCCTGAATTTTTTATGGCTGGCGGTAGTAGCCCCGGCTCCCTAACCACTTGTCCATTTTCGACTTTAACCCACAAATCTAAGCTTGGCATCCTGTGCTCCTTTTAGATGATCATCAAGTGCGATACGCACCTGATTAAAAACCTCTGTCCAACTATCATATTTGGTTTGCCTAAACAGTCGCACAGCATCGTACCAAGGAGCGCGGTCACCAGGGGTAGCCCACAAATAGTAAGGCAATATGGGGATCACAATCCATGTCGGAACGCCCATAGCAGCAGACAAATGCGCTACCGATGTGCAAGATGAAATAACAAGATCGCAACTTGCCGCCACTGCTCGTGTGTCTTGCCATGAGTCAAGGTTAGACGGAAGAACCCACTCAGGCCGGTGCTGTGAGCCTTCATCGCGTTGCAACGAGACAAACTCAACATCATGGCCTTTGACTGCATCAAACAACAAGTTTGGATCAAAATACTTACGGTGATCATGCTCAAAGTTAGGATTACCCTGCCACCGCAAACCGATACGAAATTTTGTTTTTTCAACGTGTGGCCTTGGTATATAAGCCCTACCCCAAACATCTTTATATTCAATATTTAGCGGAATGGGGGCTGACATCCCCTGCACTAACGCATCGTGGTAAATGCCAGGGGCTGCGTTATGAACAATGACTGCGTGTACATTAGGTACTGATGCAAAGAGTATGACTAGCTCAGGCGAGCAAGCAACAATTACTTTGCATTTACGCGCCGTAATGTCTTGCACAAAACGCATTTGATGGATTTGATCGCCTAACCCGCCTTCCAAATAAAGCAGCACGATCTTTCCCGGCTGGCCGTCCCACATCGGAGTGACCACATTTGGCCTAGTGTTGCCAAAGACTTGAGCGATTCTTCCTCGTGCCAGGAGTTTCATGCCTTCTTGCAAATGGCCGCGCATTAAGACATACAAACCCCTGTTGTACGCCGCCCGATCATTCTCCGGCTCTACACGTTCTAATTGCTGTCCGATCTCCCAAGCCTTCTGGAAATCACCTCGTTGCGCCGCTTCCAGTTGAAGGTCTAAGGGCTGCTTCGGCAATGACTCTGACGATTCACCACGCCAAAAACGAGGCTGTACGAATTCTGTATAACGGCATCCAAGCACTGCCTGTGCCGTTTCATTATGCTGACGTTCTAGCTTTGGTTTGATGTCATGTAAACCTGGAATGCCCCATACTTCATCATCTTTTTCGGCCACGATTGAACCGTCAATTTGATCGAAATCGTAATCAAAAGGATCAAGTTCAAGAAAGTCGTGTATTCGCCTCAGTTGGCCTTTAGGATCTGCCAACAGGTTTTCGTACTCAATAATACAAAATGCTAACGGGTCTTCTAACATTCCTGCATGTAAAAACGTATATGCCGTTTTAATTGCTTCCACAAGCAACGACTCGTTTAAGATTTTTTCTGGTTTTTCAGGGTGTAGCAAACGCACAAATGAAGCAACACATTCCGGCACATCTCTAACGGTTGCAATGATCTTAGGCCGACGGTTGAGAACCTTCGTCATTGTTCTCATAACACGGGGGTCAGGCCAGCCACGATTTTTGTCAATGATGACTGGTTTGGGCACGGTTTCATTTTTTGCCATCATCAAACCACGCAACATGCGGATCATGTCATCGTCATTTCGGCCTTGAGTATGAATGGTCTTGTCTTGCTCCCATCGATACGCAACAGCACCCATAATGTTAATAAGCCCCGATGTTGGCGTTACATGCGTTATGGGATTTTGATTTAGGATCGCGGCAAGCACCGTCGAGCCTGAACGTGGCAACCCTGATAAAAAGTGCATCATGCTGGATTGACCGACGATGACGTCCGCATAGCTAGGGTTGAATCGATACCACTAAATTTTGCCCAATCTGTTGCGGCACCAAGTTGAACGGGTGAAGAACGACTTGTTGTGTCATCTAGGCCAAGTCGTCCGTCACTGTTAGCCCCCCATGCCCATGCAGTGCCATCCGTTTTTATTGCAAAGCAATTAAAGGGTGATTGAAAAGCACTGGCCCATGTTGTTAACGCGCCTACTTGTACGGGCGATGATCTGGCGATAGTTGTGTTATCACCTATTTGCCCACTAGCATTTACTCCCCACCCAAATAATGCGCCGCCTGCAATGCCGTGAGCCGTCCGCCCTGTGCTTGTCGTTCTAGGGGTTGAAGCTGTGACATCCGTCCAAGTCGTTAATGCGCCAACTTGTACTGGAGAATTGACCGAATTAACACCACCTAGGCCGTTTGCTCTAGTCCCAGCATAACCATTCCCCCAAGAAAACAGTCGCCCGTCGGAAATTCCTAACGAAAAATTCTCACCAGCAGCTATATTGGTCCATGATGTTAGTGACCCTACTTGTACGGGAGAACTACGATTGGTACTGGTACTGTTGCCAACTTGTCCAAAATTGTTAACCCCCCAACCAAATAACTGCCCCTTCGTTGTTAATGCAAGCGTGTGAAGATTCCCCGCCGCAACTTTCCACCATTTTTGACCGCCTCCAATCTGTGTAAAACTGGAGCGATTTACAACATCTCCAACGCCTAATTGACCATACTGGTTGAGTCCCGTTCCAAACAAATCGCCATCTTGATTAATCCATAAAGTAAAGCCCGATCCACACGCTAAAGACACCCAATTCGTTGCGTTATTTATTTGTACAGGTCTAGACACAACTCCTACAATAGTTCCAGCTTGACCACTAGTAACAGTACCACCGATAAGATATGCAACCCCAGCAGCAGAAATTGCAAAATTAGACTGATTCATTGAACCAGAGTCAATCCAATTAAAACCTCCTACCTGTACCGGTGAGGATCTGTTGGTAGTAGCTTGGTTATCCCCTAGCTGCCCATAAGTTGACAAACCCCAAGAATACAAAGTATTAATGTTGCCGCCAGGAATACTAGACTCAACCCAACCGCGCCACTTTGTACCGCCATCAGTAGTCAATAATGCAATGACTGTTACACCATTAGCACCTGATGCTAATGCCGGAGCACTTTGGACATTTAGATTTGTTGTGGCAGTTCCCCAATAAACAGATGACGGCCAATTAATACTGTAGAAAACGCCAGTGGAAGCGTTTTTAACAATGATTTGTATAAGTATAGGCGTACCACTTGCTGGGACGTTGGAAAACGATAAAGTGGTGATGTTTGCTGCCATCGTCAAATCGATGACATTGCCACTATTTAAGTCAATCGTGGTGGTAGCTGACGAAGTAACTGCCTGACGGGTGTTGTTGGTAAGGGTGGGGGCGCTTAAAGTTTGAAAAGTTGGAGCAGATCCAGCACCATTAGAAGTAAGCACCTGCCCTGAATTACCAGCAGTTGTTGACGTAGGTGCTGCTCCGGCACCGCCTCCAATTAAAACGCCATTAGCAGTAAGTGCTGCCGAGGAAGCTATGGCAGACGTACTAGAAAAATAAGGGATGCCGCCCGAAGTTCCCGAAGTAAGACCCGTGCCCCCTGAAGCAACGCCCAAAGCAGAGCCAAGCGTCAAAGAGGTTAGATAAGTAACCGCCGTACCGACATCCGTACCGTTGTTATAAAGCAGTACCTTGGCACCGTTAGGAACAGAGATACCCGTTTGCCCAGATACTTTGACGGTAACAGCAAAGCCACCCGACGAGTTGTTCATCACGATATAAGGCTTTTGAATTGCCGGAACAATCACTGTTCCTGCGCCTGTCAGTGTTGCCGTGATGTCTAGAACCAAGCAACGGAAGTCTTGGTCATCGTTACTATCCGTGTAGGGAAGCGTGTAAGAGTTCGTTGTAAAGTCGCCGGTCACAAGTGTCGCCATACCGACAATCGCTTGCTCCAACCCACGATACGTACTGGACGAGCCAAGGTTGTTATTGGTCGTCGCGCCCCAGGTTCCCGACTGATCCCCGGTTCCGATCAACTCAATTTTGAGTTTTGAAAATGTACTAGCCATTTATTACTCCGTTTCAACTAATTCCCATTGAGCGTCTTGGTAATTGTTTATTAGGCTCCAATAACGAACCCCAAAATCGTTTACAAAACCTTGTGCTTGGTTACCGGCTAGTGTTCTAGAGTTGTTTAAACCTACTACACCCTCCGCACCTGCGCCAACTACGCCAGATAGCCCAACAGGTATAGTATAAGTAAGGACGCCAACTTCACCTGTGGCAGCAACACCAGATAGGCCCACCGTTATTGTCTTACCAACAGCCCCTACCTGTCCAGAGCCCGTCACCCCACTAAAGGGTAGTGCAACTACTGACCCAACAGCCCCAGTTGATTCAACCCCGGTTATTGCAGTTAACTTGGTAAACTCAACATTTCCGGCAGTTCCAGAAGCTTCTACCCCAGTAAGTTCAGCAGCGTAAGAAAATGCAACTGAATCAACATTACCAAAAGCAGAAACGCTAGACACACCAAAAGAGAGGGTAGCAGCTACGCTATCAACAACCCCAGAGGCATCTACGCCAGATAATTCAACAGAAATATTAGATACTACTGATCCAACTGCTCCAGCAGCTACAACTCCTTCTTCAGTAGGCCCAACAGATTCAGATAAATCACCAACAGCGCCAGAAGAAAAAACGCCTGTTAAAGCTATTTGCCGTTCTGCAACAGTAAGCGTGCCCGCATTACCTACTGCTTCAACACCATTAGCAACAAGTTTAAATTCAACACTACCAACTGCGCCAGACGCACTGACTCCTGTCAGTGCAGCTTCAACACCAACGCCACCCCAACCGTCGTATCCCCACGGATTATCACCCCAGCCAAAATTAGCCACGGGCTACCCCTAAAGAAAAATTAAGTCGTTGACAGTCTTAACAACGCAGAAGTCGTGTTATTTGTCGGCATCGTCAGCGTAAACGTACCAGCCGTAATCGTCTGCGAACCAAAGGTGTGCACACTAACCGCACGATCTGAGTTCGTACTGTTATAGATCAGCACCGCATCAAAAGCCGTTGTCAACGTCACGTTGGTATACGTAATCGAAGCACTTGGAGTCCAGTACGCTACACCAGCAGTTGCTGACGTATTAGTAGACTGTGGGGAAGTCCCGTTAGTCACTGCCACACCGCCAGCCGTGTAGTTAGTTCCAGATACTTCGCCTGAGACTGTATATGCAGTCGTGCTTGCATTAATGGTTGCCGAAGCAAGGTATAGCGCTGCTTTAAACGAGTTACCTGTGCTGGTCGTAAAGTTTTGAAGCCCCTGCATTAATTCTTGCAGGAACGAAGTGCACATAGATTGGGTATTTGCCATTTCAGGCTCCTTTTAAACTAACCAATTTTTGCTGCTTTTGCAGATAAAACCATCGCCTTTTTTAACGTCACATGCGCGGATCGGTGAACTAGCTCACCGTTATGCCAATACTCAACCCACGTCGTATGTTCATTGTCATTATCAATAACGCCTTCGCGTTTCTCTAACAACGCTTCTTCCATGTCACCTTTAGTCGTAAACACCGTTGCCATCAGGCTATCCTTAAAACAGCATCTGTTGCCCCCGGAGCAGGGAAAGTAATAACAAGATCAGCTCCAGACTTACTAATCGTGTTACCAAAATTTAAAACACAAACCGCACGGTTGCCGTTGGTGGAATTGTAAATCAACGCCCCAGCGCACGTAAGAGTGACGTTTGAAAAAGTAGCGTTTTGAAACGACCAATAGCCCGTCGTTCCTGATGTGGTTGGCGTGATGTTTGTGAGTGCAATCCCGCCAGCCGTGTAATTGGTTCCACTGGATTCACCCGACGCCGTATAAACCGTAGTGTCTGCACCAAGGTTGGCGCTAGCAGTGTAGAGGGCGATATAAAAAACATCTCCCGTCCCCGTCGTAAAGTTGTGCAAAGCTTGGGCAACTTCTGCCTTAAAACTTGTGCACATCGTTTGGTAGATTGCCATACTACCTCACAGGGTAACGTACTTGTACGTCACGATACGTATCACGGCGATCTTTACCATCACCAAGTTGTTTGAACAGCGCAAGAGCTTCTTTGTACTGCGCGTCTATCCTAGCAATCATATCTTGCTCAGCTTTAATAAACGTGTACGCCTCTTGGAGTGCGCCATACAAAAGCACCGTATCAAAGTTATCGCCAAGCCATGATGTACCCGCATCAACGATAGATTCTGGGTAGTAGAAATAGTGAAGCTCAGCTTGATAGTTTAAATCTGGTGTCGGCCCAACAATAATTGATATGTCATTAGTAATAACACCACCGTTTACCATTGGCCCAAATAATGCGTAGTGACGAGGACGACCTGTTGATGTGGGGATGGGGTATGCCTCACGAATAAACTCAACATCTTTATTCAACAGAAAATCGCGCCGCCCTGTCGTCAGATTAATTACAGCAAGACTGAAGGGAGAAAGAAAGTCATCAGGACAAGTGAGATAAGGATTATCCGCATCAAAAACACCAATAACACTTTTGCGGAATATGGGTGGTTGAAGGGAGTTAAAGATGCGCTGTTCAGCCTGCTTAACAAATGTCGCAAGTTGGTCGTCCGACGTATAAGTCGTAACCGAATCAGCAAAAGTAATCGTCGGGAAGTCGTTCTCGACATACCCTCGGATTGCCTTCTTTAACTCCGTGTAATTCACGCCATCGGTCCCCGGCACATTGTGCCTTTGGTTGCTGCTCCAGTGCCGCGCATCTTGATCCCCGTTGTCTTGATATCTGTCTGCGGATACCCCGAGTTCTTAAGATCAACCCCAGCTTGCCCCTTCATCGTATGCGGTTCAGCATACACAGAAGCTGGACCAATTTCTTTACCGCCTTTCTTCATGCTGTAGCTAGCCATTATTTGCCCCTTTGATTTGCAACGCGAGCAAGATTACGGCCCATCTTACGCATATCCATACCTGTAGGGCCACCCTTCTTAAGTTTAGTCAGCGGCGCACCTTTGTGCTTGGCTTTCTCATGCTTGTGCACTGCACCAGCAATCATCTTTTTGTCTTGCGCTAAATCTTTCTTATCCATCATTTACTCCTAAGAAACAGTTACTGAATTAACAGCACCAACACCAACTAAATCATTAGGAGTTAGCGCAGCATCAAACGATCTTGATCCGCCAACGGGGTTGAACCCCCACTGAATAATACGACTGCCCATTGTAATCGTACCTAGCTCGTCGATGCTAGAGTCATCATTCACAGGATCAATCTGCAAACCATTAAACCCAGCCTGACGGTATGAATTGGAATCAACTCGGGGGTTACGTATGGCTTGCGGGTCATATACCGGATACATACCAAGCTGTAACTGTGGCTGATCTGGTTCCCAGCACTCCGGACAGACAAGAATGTTCACATTCTTGGTCTTAATCACTAACGACTTTAGCTGCTTCAGTTTAAAGCGAAAGTTGCACCTATCGCACTGTGCAATGGCCCATTTACCAGAGGCAAACTGATTAGGCATCAGAAGCTCCCAGTATTACCCAGATACATCCTGCGGGGTACAAAACGGACAGCAGCCTTCTCACGATCTTCGCCAGCAGCAAAGTTCCACTGCTCTTCATAAGCAGCTTTGAGCATTTGAAGTCGCTCCATACCTTCAGGAATCTTCTGAGCTATGTAATAAGCTAGCCCTGCGGTAATACAGGGAAGGAAACGGAACGGCATATCAGGAGTCTGCAATCCATCACCTGCGTCTTGTACTCGACGCATACGCCAATAAACTACCTGATAGTACGGCGAAGCTTCGGTGCCTTGGTCAGGTACGGGCCAAACTGTGAATTGGGGGTGGGCGGTTGCAGATGGAGAATAGCTGCTGGTTGCGGGGTACGTGGCTCCAGAGTTGCGGCTGATGTAAATCTGTATCGGTCGTGCTTGAGAAAGTTTGTTTGGGATTGTGGCGTAGGTGGAGACACTAATCCTTGTAAGTGTGAGGTCAGCTTGCGTTGAGGCATTACCTGCACCCGTCCTTATAACGTGTTCAAGCAAGTCAATGGTGTCGTCCGGTAGATCGTACGCCGCAGTGCCCTGTACCAGATTCTTCGTGCCCTGCTCAATCGTCCACATATTGATGCCACGATTTGCCCACTCTATGGTTAGTAGGTTCATCGAACGACGTGCAGTACGCAGGTCGTAGCCCGA
>Ga0172375_10013671_pt1 | contig 10043 bp, 5 predicted proteins | sample LakKiv1m_FD_114537 | JGI IMG/M metagenome (GOLD analysis project Ga0172375, IMG submission 114537) | Freshwater microbial communities from Kabuno Bay, South-Kivu, Congo - kab_092012_11.1m | ecosystem: Environmental > Aquatic > Freshwater > Lake | place: Democratic Republic of the Congo...
CGAATTCTGCAAGGCGTAATCTTCCTCAATGAACACATACTTTGCCCCCGCCGCGATGGCGATGTCGGCGTTGCCCGTCGCGTCCACGACTGTGGGGGCAAACACGACGCCGCGACCGTACGGCGTCACCACGACGACGCCTTTGATTCGATTCCCGTCCACCACCGCGCCGACGCCGCTGCATCCAAACCAAATCTCCGCGCCGGCTTTGCGTAGCTCGCGCCGGTACCATTCCATGCGCACTTCGGTCGGGCTGGCCGGCACGGTCTCTGTGAATCCGACCCGGTTGCCGCAATAATATCCTGCGATACCGCCGATGGTGCCGACGCCGCCGAGACCACCGGCGTATTCAATCACCAGTGTCCGCGCACCGCGCCGAGCCGCGCCGATGCCGGCAGGCGCGCCCGCCGTGCCGCCGCCGACGACCACCACGTCGTATTCGCCCAGCACTGGCAGGTCGCGCTCAGACTGGGGAATGTGGAGCAGGTTTGTAACCTGCTTTTCCTTTGCAGCAGTGGCAGGTTGCAAACCTGCCCCACATTGCGGACGCAACGGGGCAAGCGGCTCCATGATCTTGCCACGCGCCTGTGACTTCGGCGTGGCGACAGCCACTCGGAGGTCTGCGCCTAACTTTGTCTTCTTCGCCTGCTCGGCAGCGGCGCCGCCAAGTTTCTCGCCGTCGCGCATTGTGGCAAGCGGACGCGACTGTTCCGTCAACACCAACAATCCCGGCACGCCGCTGACAACCGTCTGCGGGAACAACACCAACGGCGTCTCTGGCGAATAAATCTGGGAGCCGTTGTAAGACGCGTCACGGGCAGCCTGTTCGATCCGCGCGCGCGCCGCCCAACTCGCGTCGGGCAATTCCAGCTTGAGCGAATACTCGAACCATGCTGTTGTTGCCGCATCAACTGCGAAATCCCTCTTCGTTTGCAGGACACCGACGAACCCGACCGGCAGTTTCCGCGCCCTCGCACCGGGACCGTTGGTCGCGATCACTGTCCAACTCACGTTCTGCGGTCCAGCACGGAATTCGCTGAGCGACGCTCCTGCCGCCTGCGCGAGGCGCGCGTTCGGCGTGGCATCAATGACAACCTTGCCGAGAATCGCCTGCCGGCCCGCGCGGTTGTCCATTACTAGGCCCGCCGGTTTGCCGGCGGAGTCGGTAATAAGATCGGTGGCGTAACAACTATACCAAACTTCGACACCCGCCTCGGCCAGCGTTTGGTCGAGCACACGCTTGACCTGCAACGGATACGTGAACCGGCCGATCCCCGTCTTCGGCGCGGCGTCACCGGCATCCACGATGATCTCGCCAAACAGCATCCGTGTCATGTTGGCCGGTTTCTCAAACAGGCAGCGGAGATAACGCGCCTCGCCGTTGAGTGTGACGCGAATCGTGTTGTCTTCCACGCGACCCTTGCCGCACGGTCGCCACGCCTTCCCGTCCGCGCTCGCTTCAACCGTCATTCGCTCGACGGCATACTCGCGTCCCTTGAACACCATCGCCTCGACGCGGCGAATGGGCATTACCTTTCCGAGATCGAGTTCGATGGTGACATTCTCCATGTATTGAACGCTCTGTCGTACCGGATCCATCCAGAATCCATCATTCAAGAGCGACGGCGGCGATGTATCCTTGTGAATCTCGCCGGAAGGTTTGTTCGCCTTGTAGTTGAAAGGCGCGCCATGCGCTTTTTCGGCCACTGGCGCAAAGATTTTTCGCGCCAGCTCCGTGTCGGGCGTTTCGCCGTCCTCCAGCCAGCACCGCAACGTGCCGGCCATATCGTCGCCAAGATAAGGACGTGGCGCGACAATCGCGACCTTCGCGCCTGTCTTGGCCGCCGCCAACGCCGCCGCCGCCGCGCCGCTGGAGCCGCCCGCGACAACCACGTCAACCTCGTTGATGACTGGAATCCGGCAAGCAGCTTCGCGAAGAGAGGTTTCACCGGCGAAGGCGTTCGCCGCAATCAATATGATGGTAGAGAGATGATATGTTTTCATTTTAATGGAATCTGAATGTTGAACGAGTGCACGCGCCTGGAGTCTTCGTCGCAGGCGAACATTAGCACGACGGGCTTGCCGTTCTCAAAGAATAGTTGTGGGCGCTCCAGCGAGTTGAGTTTCTGTTTGCGGCCATCGGCCCAAGCGATCTCCGTCGTCGCGACGAGCGGATGCACTGACAACTTCCAATCGAAACCATCCGCCGACTCGAACAGGGCGGTGGACTTGCCTTTGCCGGTGAAGACGCCGCGCATGTCTTTGACGATAGCCCAATAGCGGTCGCCGCTGTGCCAGATGTACGGGTCCTCGGCGGGGAAATGCTCTCCTTCCTTCGTGAAGATGGGCTTGGGATGTTTCTTGAATGGCCCTGTTGGACTGTCGCTGATCGCCACCATATGCACCACCGGTCCGTACGCCGGGGCAGCGGCTTTCTTCGCTGCGCATTTATAGACCATCAGATAACCGCCATCGGGACGGCGCGTCACACTTGGGTTCGTCGTAATCAATGCGTCGGGCGCACTGGAATCTGCACTCACGTCAATCAACGGCTTGTCGAGCCGTTTCCAAGGGCCGTCCGGGCTGTCAGCCACCGCGACGCCGACTCGCTGGTTGTTGCGATGCGTCCAGTTCAGCGTCTTCATGGCAACGCCATCGCCGGTATTGCCGGTGTAGTAGAGGTAATACTTGCTGCCGAACTTGTGGATGGTTGGATTGTGCGTGTCACACCCGTCCCAGAATTTCTTCCCTCGTGCCGGCAACGCCACCTCCTTGTGCTTGAATGGTCCGAGCGGCGAATCGCCGACCGCGTGTGCAACTTCCGAGTGCGTCACCCAAGCGGCATGCCCCAGCGCGCGCGGCCAACGCGAGTAGAACACGTGATATTTCCCATCGTCGCCCTTCACCATCGTGCCGCACCAGATGTAGTAGTCGGAATCGCTGAACTTCGCCGTCGCCGGCACCGGTTGGATCATCGCGTGGAAATCATAATCAGCGAGGCACGGCGACGCGAGCGCCAACGCAGTCATAAACAACATCAACCGTTTCATCTGTATTCTCTTTCAGCGACCAAAAAGGCGCGGCAGCAATGTGGTCATTGGCGGAATGTAGGTAATCAGGAGCACGCCCACCAAGAAGACTGCCAACATCGGCAACACCGAGCGAACGATCTCCGGCATCGGTTTGCCGAAACGATACGATGACAAGAACAGGTTCATCCCGACCGGCGGCGTCAGGTAACCGAGTTCGAGGTTCGCGAGGAAAATAATGCCGAGATGGACCGGGTCAATCCCAAACGCCTTGCCAATCGGCACGATCAACGGCACCACTACGACAATCGCCGAGTAAATGTCCATCAGGCAACCAACCACCAACAGGAACAGATTCAGCAGCAACAGGAACATCCACGGCGAGCGAATCGAATGCGTCGTCCACTCAACCATTTTCGCCGGGACTTGGGCGTCCACGAGGTAGTTGGTGAACCCGTTGGCGACGCCGAGAATCAACAGCACGCCGCCGATGAGCAGGCCGCACTCGGTCACCACGCGCGGGATGTCACGGACGATCCGCAGGTCGCGATTGATAAACGTTTCCACGATGAACGCGTACAGCGCGGTCAACGCCGCTGCTTCCACGGGCGTCGAGAATCCGCCGAACAATGCCACCAACGTCACCACCGGCAACAACAGTTCCCATTTCGCCTCCCAGATCGCTCGCCATGCTTCCGCCACGTCAAACGGTTTCCGCTCTGTCGTCTGCTTCGGTCCGACGCTGATCCCCCACCATGCTGTCAGTCCCACCAGCAACACACCGGGCAGGATGCCGCCGAGAAACATCTGTTCGATGCTGACGGACGCTTTCGCCTGCGTTGAAATGATCGCATACAGAATCAGCGGCAGACACGGCGGGAACAGCAATCCAAGCGACCCGGCACCGGTCAGTAAACCGAGCGCGTTGCGCTCCGAGTATTTTGCCGACAACAACACCGGCATCAACAGGCCGCCCAGCGCCAGAATCGTCACACCGCTCGCGCCGGTGAACGACGTGAAGAACGCGCACACCAATGCCGTCACCACCGCCGGCCCGCCGCGGACCTGGCCGAACAACGTTTCGAACACGCGCACCAGCCGACGCGACGCCCCGCCCTCCGCGAGGAAGTACCCAGCCAGCGTGAACAACGGTATCGTCGGCAACGACGGATTCACCACGAGGCTGTAGTGCGTGACGGGAATCGCCGCGATCGGCGTTTCCTCCGCCCAGAACAGGATCAGCGCCGCGCCGCCGAGCGTGCTGAACACCGGCGCCCCCAGCACCGTCGCCACTAGCAACGCCGCCAGCGCCGGCCATTTCAACTGCGCGGGCTGCACCGGCAGCCACAACGCCATCGCGACAAATGCTGCTGCGCACAGCGTCGCCACCAAGCGACCGCGCCAGCCTCCCCCCGCGTGCCAGAGCAGTCGGACTGCAACCAGCGCGAAGCCGAGCGGAATGAGTAGTTGCACGACCCACGTTGGGAGGCCGTAGGCGATGACGTTGCCAGTCGTGCGCTCCGACAGCGCGAACTGGACGCCCGCCACGCATAGAAATGTCGCCACCGACGCCGCCACCGAATGACTGAACACCGTCGCCACGCTCTTCCAGCGTCCGCGCAGGAAAGTGGTGACGGTGGACAACGCGAGCAGACGGTTCTCACGCGCCGCAATGGCGCCGCCGACCATGCCGACGACCAGCGTCAGATGTTGCACAAACGCTTGAACGCCGGAGAGACGCAGCTTCGGCGCAAATCGCAGCGCGCTGTCCAAGAGCGGCAACAACATCATCGCGAACAGCGCCAGCGTCACGACGAGGTTCTCGCCGTCGCGCGCGCGCCGCCGCCAGCCGCTCAACTCTGCCGTGTCGTTCACTTCTTCCCTGCCCGGTAGTCCTTGAGCAACTGCTGCACTTCATCGAACAAATCCGCCGGCACGAGTTTCCCGCGAATCTTCGGATAGACCTCCTCGGCGAGTTTCCGCCACTGCGCCTCGGCTTCCGGCGTCAATGTCTGCACGGCTAACCCGCGTTTCTTCATCGCCTCAACGGACTCGCCCATCTCCTTGCGCGCCTGCGCGCGAATCTCGTCACCAGCCTTGACGGCGGCCTGACGGATCGCTTGTTGTCCCGCAGACGGGACGGTGTCCCAGAATTTCTTGCTCACGACCAAACCGCCGACCAGCGGCGCCCAGTTCATGTCGATCATGTTCGGCGCAGGCCCATAAAACTGCGCCGCCAATGCGAAGAACGGCGGCGCCGGCACCACGTCAATCAAACCAGTCTGCAATCCCGGCAGCATATCCGCAGTTTCCAGCGCGACCGGCTGGTAACCCAGCGCCTTCAGGATATCAATCGCCTTGTTATCGCCCGCCCAACTGAACATCTTCTGTTTCTTGAAATCCTCCGGTGTCACCGCCGGCCGACGCGAGAAAAACTTCACCCAGCCGGCGTCGGTCCAGAACAGCATCACGAAGCCCTTCTGCGCCAAACGCTGATCCAGTTTCGGCTGAAGTTTCCCGCGGACGAAATCCACTTCATCGAGCGTGCGGAACACCAGCGGCATCGTTTGCAGGGCCGTGATCGAGTCGTCAATGTCCGCCAATCCCACCCCCGTCAACACCGCCGCCTGAAGCTGGCCAATCCGCATCCGGCGCACCGTGTCGGCCTCGCCGCCGAGCACACCGTCGGTGTAAATCGTCAGCGCCACGCCGCCGCCCGGCACACCGCGCCACGCCTCGGCCATGACTTTCAAGCTCTGATGTGGCGAAGAGTCACGCGGCGCCAGTGTGGCCAGTTTCGCTTTCAATTGTTTGTCCGCCGCCTGCGCACTCGCGCACAGCGCCACCGCCAGCAACATCCATCTCATCATCATCTTCACCTCATTCGACGATCAATTCTTCGGTCCTGCCCAGCAACCATCGCGCGCGCCGTTGCATCACCAGATTGACCAACCGCCACTCGGAACGCGCATCCGCATCAATGGCGAGCGCCTTGTTGAGCAACTCCTGAAACTCCTTCTTGTTTTGTTGCCGCACAGAAACGTTCTCAGCCAGCGACACAAACAGCCCGGCTTGTTGGCCACCGCTGAGTTGCAGCGCGCGGTCAAAATGTTGGCGAGCGCGCTTCATCCGCTCCGCGTCCGCAAGCCCCGGCCGCGCCATTTCGTATGTGATCAGAAAACTATGGAGCGCCCCGTGGTCAAACGCCTCGTCCAGTTCCAGCGCACGGTCAATCATCGCCTCCACCAGCGGTTGGTCCGCCACCACGTCCGGCTTGTTCTTCGACAGCGAGATCAACGAACCCCACGAGGCCGCCGTCCAATACAACAGCGGCACGTCCGCCCGTTTCAGGCTCCGCACCGCCGTCTTCGGCTCCTTGCGCAACGCTTGTGAAAAGCCGCACGATTGAGCCTCCAGCCCACGCAGCCCGTAATCTCTCGCGCGCCGGTAGAGTTTTGCGGCGCGTTCCCGCAACGCCTTTGCGCCCGCCACGTCGCGGGCTTCCAGTTCATCGGCGTCCTGCTGGATAAACGCGTAACTGTATTGCGTGAACCCGCTGCTGGTCGCCAGCAACAGCCCGCGATGGTCCGGGCTTTCCGCCAACAGCGACTCCATCAACTTCAAACTGAACGGCAGCGCCGCCTTGATCAACTCCGGATCATCATCCGCGGAAAACGTCGTCCCACTGCCGGCCAGCGCGTTGCCGACTTGGTTGACGGCGAACCGCTTCACCGAGCAACCGGCGTTGAGAACACAGAGCGCCACACAAAGCAGAATCGTCTCTCGCATGGCGTTTTTATCGCAATAACCCCGCCGAATGACAAGCGACAATCAATGTGGGGCAGGTTTTTAACCTGCCCAATTCATGATCAATGGCAGGTTGCAAACCTGCCCCACATTCTACTTCGGATACACCATTGCGGGTTCGCGTCCTTCCAGCACGTCAATGGCATGTTTGAGGACCCGTATGGGACTGCCGGGCTTTCCCTTGTCGGCTGCCGACTCCAACGCTTCCTTCATTGCGGGGAGCAAGGGGCGCGCGGCTTCGCCGAGTCGGTCCAGCACGTTGCCGGCCTGAAAACTGACCGGCCCGCCGGCTTTCAGGCAACGCTCCAGCGCGGGCAACGCGACTGGCGCCTTGCCGAGTCGCGCCAGCGCTTCCGCCGCCGCAACTTGCACGGAGCCGGACGGATCCTGAAGCCGACGGCACAGTGCTTTTTCTACGGGCACCGCTTTTTCGCGGAGCATCGTGCAGCCTTGCGCGGCCCACCAGCGGATTGGCTCGCTTGGGTCATCGAGCGCCGTGATCAGTTTCGGCAGGTTCGCCGGGTTGCGCTCGGAGGCGAGCATTGCCAACTCGAACACGCGCTCGACCGTCCAAGCGCCTTCCTTGCGCGAGGCGTCGTAGCCTTCCAGCGGCGAACCTTCGGGGAGGAAACCGTTGTCTTTGTAAGCGAGCACGCGGCGTTTCAACTCAGCGCGGAATCGTTCGAGGATCTCCCGATGCGCAGGATCGTTGGCGAGATTGCGAACATTGTCCGGGTCGTTGTCGCAGTCGTATAGTTCCTCGGTGGGTTTCTCGCCCCAGAACATCGCGGTGGCCGCCGTGAGTTTGCCTTCGCGGGCCAGTCGCGCCCATGACTGGTAGCCGCGCGCACGGAACATGTATTCGATGGGCTGCATATACGGCAGGTCCGGTCGGAAATTGCGGATGTACAGGTAGCGGCTGTCCATCACTGAGCGCATCATGTCGTAGTACTCGTCCATTCGGTCGCGGGTACAATACACAAACTCATCCGGTGTTGTTTTAGCCGGGCCGGCAAAGGCGCGGCCTTGCATGTGATCGGGTATCTTGATCCCGGCCAGCGACAGCACTGTCGGGGCGAAGTCAACAAAGTGGACAGGCTCCTTGATGCGCGAGCCGGGCGCGGCCGGCGCGAGATGACGCCATTTTGGCGGGAACCGGATAATGAGCGGGACATGAGTGCCGCTGCGCTGCAGGAACTGTTTGGCGCGCGGCATCACGCCGCCATTGTCGCCGTAGTAAAAGATGATGGTATCGTCAACCAACCCGTCGTCGGCGAGTTCCTTCAGCCGGGCAGCAAGCTCAACATCGAGCTTGGCGATCCGGCTGTAGTGGCGCGCCCAGTCGGCGCGCATCTCCGGCGTGTCCGGCAGGTATGGCGGCACTCGGACCTTGGCGGGATCAACCGTCGGATCTTCCTTTTCCGGGAACAGGGAACTCTCGTGCGTAACTTCGTGGTTGAACACGCTGAAGAACGGTTGTCCGGTGGCGCGCTTGCGCCAGTGGGCTTTCCTGCTGCACTCATTCCAGGCTTCCCGGACGTTGATGGGCGAGTTGTAATCGGTCTTGGCATTGTTCGAGGTGTAGTAACCCGCCTCGCGCAGGTAGGTGGGGAAACCTTTCAGCCAGTCCGGTATCTTGCCCTGCGCCCGCATGTGATGGGCAGGGCCGAAACAGGCGGCATACATCCCGGCAATCAGCGTCGCGCGCGAGGGCGCACACACGGGCTGCGTGAAACACCGCTCATAAACGATGCCCTCGCGGGCCAGTTTATCAATCGTCGGTGTGGGCGCGGTTGGGTCGCCGTAGCAGGCCAGCGTCGTAGTCGTATCTTCGCTGACCAGCCACAGGATATTGGGACGGTCGGCGCCGTTAACGGCCATCGGGGCCGCCAGACTCAGCATCACAAACCATTTCCAGTTCATCTGTATCGCCTTTCACGGCGCGGTCAACGTGACGGCGTCGAGGCCAAAGAAGGATTTGCTGTTCTTGGATTTCGGATTTGCGCCGACGACTTCGACGCGGAGGATGAACGCGCCACTTTTCGGCTCGAACACGCCGAGCGGGATCGGGCCGCTGGCCATCGGTTTCTCGGCCCACGCATCGAAGTCCTTGCCGGCGGGCTGGCCGTTGACGCTGAAGCGGAGGATGCCGTAGTCCCAACTCTTCGTCGCGTACAGGGTCAGCTTGCGTTTCTGCGTCACGGGGATGCGCAGTTCTACGAAATCGCCAGCGTGTTTGCCTCGGATCCAGAGGTGGCTGTCGCCGCTCCAGTCGCCGCTCAAGCCTTGAGGGCCGACGGGGATGTCGGGCGTCTGCGCGACGATTTGCATCGTTTCGCACTCGATTGCGCCGGCGATCCGGAACATTTCCGGAACTTTTGGAAGTTCGCGCTCGGCTTCGTCGGGTTGCGGCGCGCGGTTCGAGGTCGCGCCGGGACGGGCATACCAATACGTCGTGGCGGCGTAGGCAACTTCGCACTCGCCCCAATGCCAGACTTCCATGTCGAAACGGAACGACTTCGTGAACGGGATGGCGTCGAGGCTGCGGGTGCGATTGACGACGGTGTAACCGGCGTTTCGGGGGCCATCGCAACGGATCTGGTTGGCAAACGGGGTCTGGAACAGGCCGGTGTGGCACCAGGAGTAGTTGTAGTAGTCCTCGGTGCCGGTGCCGATGTGCGACGGGAATGTTTCGCCGTCCACGTAAATCTTCTCGTCGCCTTCGCCCCACCATTTCCTGACGGGGTTGAACACCACGAGCGAATCGCCGACGTAAATACCCTGCCCCATGGCGGTGAGGTAATTCCAATCAATCATCGGGCGAGTGGGGATGGGATACTGTTGTCGCCAACTGGCGTGGAAGTGCAACGAGCGGTCGTCCCACTTCCAGTCGCCGATGCGGACGCTGAGCTTCGCTTTCGCGGAAGTCTTGCCGAGGTTCAACAACGTGAACTTTCCGGTCTTTTGGTATGGCATCACCCAACGGCAACTCATTACGCCGTCCTTCGCCGTGGTTCGGTACCAACTGTCGAGCGTGCGCCCGTCCACACCGCAGCCAAAGAAATCGCCGGCGGGACACCAAATCGTCTGTTCGCCGTCGAACTGGGCGTGCAACACGAGCGTGCGCAGGTGCGCGGCGTCAGCACACAGTTCGAGCGCGCGCACCGCCGCCGTGCCGCTCGGCAACGCGAGCGTGGCTTCCTTGCC
>Ga0172375_10013673_pt1 | contig 10041 bp, 7 predicted proteins | sample LakKiv1m_FD_114537 | JGI IMG/M metagenome (GOLD analysis project Ga0172375, IMG submission 114537) | Freshwater microbial communities from Kabuno Bay, South-Kivu, Congo - kab_092012_11.1m | ecosystem: Environmental > Aquatic > Freshwater > Lake | place: Democratic Republic of the Congo...
AAACCGCCGATTGACAGGATGACCGTCCGGCTCAAACACCTCAAAGACATGACGGAATTCAAGTATTTTTTCTGCGACCCGTTTCAACCGTGATACCGCATCTGTGTGTTGACCGTTTTTTTCCAAAGCAAGCGCATGGAGAATCCCTGTCTGCATCCACAAACACCCGCGGTTATGGTAATCCTGCATGTTAATAAAAAAAACTCCTAAAGGAATCCGCCACCACGGATACTTCGGATCGTTTGTCTGTAAGGTCCATCCGGCATCATTCCTTTTGACAAGCTCAGCAAGAATTTTCCGCGTCTCATCTCCTGATGAAAATCCAAAAATAATTGCCAATAAATTGCCATGGGAAGAAAGATAGTCATGCCGCTTAAAATCAATCCAATCAGAAAAAAATCTGCCGTTCCAAAATTGTTTTCGGATCTCTAATGCTATCTTTTTTTGTTGTTTTTCAAACATCCGCCCGGACGCGGTATCACCGGCAAATCCGGCAATTCGCTCCATAGCCACAAGCGCCCGCCAATAAAGAATATTCGTATAAAACGTTTTCCCGACTTTCAAAACGGCGTCTGCCCATTCACATAAAAACCATTCACGGATAAGCCCCTCACGGTATTTCACCTTGTACCAATAAAATGCTGACTGAAGACGCGGGTACTGTTGTTTCAGAAATACCATATCTTTGGTTTTTGAAACATACCTTTCCGAAACAATAATCGTCATCAATCCTCCGTCCGGCACTGTACCGCCTGACTGATGCGAACGGAAATCCGGTTTTGGAGAACTAAAATACCGGGGAATACCGCAGTATTTACCGATAGTGGTCGGACTCCTGAGTATCCTATACGGGACAAGACCGTCGTCACGCTGAAAACCAAGGAATGTCTCCAGGGTCTTTTTTACTAAAGCATCTTCTCCGGCCGCCAGCGCTCCAAGAGCGGCAAACAGGCTGTCCCGTGCCCACAGATCTACAAAATGATGCACACCTGCAACAATGCCGGATTCGGTGACACACCGGAGTAAATCCCTCAGGGAAATGTCATTGGCTTCTGCAAAAATTCCATCCCTCATGATTACCCATGGTATCATATGAATACATCTCTTTTTCTATGAAGAAAAAACCATTCATCTCAGTAGTTGTTCCGGCATACAACGAAGAAAACTGGATTGGGAAATGCCTTCTGGCACTCAGTGCTCAAAACATCCCGCAAAGGGAATATGAAATCATTGTCGTAGATAACAACTCAACGGACAAAACAGGGTACATTGCCAAAAAACATCACACCCGTGTTGTCAAAGAAAACCGGAAAGGCAATGTGTATGCTCTCATCACTGGCATTAGACGCGCCCGGGGTGACATCATTCTTCTTACCGATGCAGATACGGTGGTCCCGGAATCCTGGATCCGGGAATACCGAACATTTTTTGAGAGCCATCCCCTCGCAGTCGGTGCCACCGGTCCCTTTAGATATACGGACGGAGCTACATACGTTCAGATATATACAAAAACATTAAACAGACTCTGTCCGCGGCTGCTGGTGTCCACCATGACCGGTACGAATATGGGGTTCAGACGGGATGCATACAGGAAAGTCGGCGGATTTGATCCGGAAATAAATCTTCAGGGGGATTCAAATATCGGGTATAAATTCCAAAAAATCGGGTATGTCGGTTTTCTTTCAAAAAATTCCGTGCAGACATCAGGAAGGCGTTTCCCCAACGCATTCATGCTTACAAAGGAAATCATCATGCGGATATTAAACCATCTGCATATCCGATTTACGAATAAAGCCGTTGTTTTTGATTTTGATGATATCAGGACCTGAAAAAGGCCGTACCTCTGCAAAAAAACTACTGGAAATATTCAAGCGCGCGTTTGATATAGGACTGCGCCGTCGTAAGAGCTTGCCGGGCTGTCGGCGTAAGGTCGTTTGACTGGATTTGAATGATGGCCTTCAGAAACTGACCTGCTTCTGCAATATATTGTCTCATGGCCTCCGGCACGGTCGCTTTTTCCACTTTGCTGAGAATGTATACGTGTTTGAGATGTATGGTCTGAACCCGTTTATTCCGGTGGATATGATTGATGACAAATTCAACCCTGTTTCCGACATTTTTGAATTCCTCCAGGTGACGCGTTATGCTTTTCCGCCACAGCACCCGTTCTCCATTTATCTTGTCAAAGGGTGCAATATCCCCGATCTTCGAACAGTTCGTCACCGCTATCACCATGTCAGCACTCTTTCTGATAAGAGGATCTACCATCGCATCCAGATCCCGATGTGTGAGACCCACCACATCCCCATCCATAAACATGATGAGGTCCCCTGTCGCGCGCCTTACGCCTTCGGCCATGCTATACCCTTTCCCTTTATTCTGTTTCCGGGAAAGTATGGTAATTTGATGTTTGAACTGTTCTATAGCCTGAAGTGTTTTATCTGTAGATCCGTCGTTAACGACCAGTATTTCCTTTGCCTTTCCCCACGTCCGTATAATCTCTACAAGAGACGGAATCGTCCGCTCTTCATTGTAAACGGGTATAATGACGGAAATTGTTGAGGCATTCATAATCGTACAGTATACCCTTCTTTTATCTGGAAAACCACTCCTCGAGAATTTTTTTAGCAACAGGCGCAGCTTTATCGCTTCCTTCGCCGGCTCCTTCTATAAGAACCGTCACGGATATTTCCGGTTCTCCGGAAATAATTTTGTTATCTGGTGCGCCCTCCGTCGGGACTCCGGCGGGCAAAGGAGCAAAAGCGGTAAACCAGGCATGGGTTTTCAAATTTCCTGAACCCACCGACAAACCGAATTCTGCCGTCCCTGTTTTACAGGCAACCGGAACGGAGATGAAGTGCGCCGAAGATGTTCCTTCTTTGACATCTTCTGCTTTTGAAAAAGCATTCTGTATTTTGAAGTTAAAAAACGGATAGCCTGTGCCGCCTTCGCTGCAGGCCTCTTTCATACCACGGGTCACCAGATCGATCGTCTCCTTCTGTATCCCTAATTCTTTGCATTCAGAATTTTTCGGATTCGACTGGGTAATTTTTTTTATCGTGGGCTTACAAAGCGATCCTCCGTTTGCTACCACATTTGTCCACATATTCACCTGCAAAGGAGTTGTGAGAAGATATCCCTGACCAATGGCGACATGATACGTGTCTCCCAGATACCATTGGTTATTTCTGGCCGCCAGATCCTCGGGTGTGGTAAATGCCGAATTTTTCCAGGGCGGATCCGGCATGAGTCCGCTTGCCTCACCGGGAAGTTCCACACCCGACAAATTTCCGACACCCATCTTTTTTGCCCATACCCCCATTTTTGTTATTCCCAGCTGTTCGCCTGTTTTATAGAAAAAAATATCATTGCTGCGCTTGATGGCTTTTACCACATCCACCATGCCGTCGGTTTTCCCGTATTGTTTGAAATACCAATTCGGAAACGTGAATGCGCCAATTTTTATTTCTCCGGTGTCTTCAATGAGTGTATCCTTCCGTATTGCCTTTTCCTCAAGTCCGGCAACAGCAGTCACGATTTTAAATGTTGATCCCGGCGGATACACCCCGCCAATACTCCGGTTAAACAGCGGCCGGTCAGGATCGGATGTCATTCTTTCGTATTCCTGAGGCGTCATACCCCGGGAAAACATTTCTGAAGAAAACGACGGGCTTGAATAGAGGACGAGCAGTTCACCGGTTGAAGGCTTGCTGACAACAACAGCACCTTTTTCGCCTTTTGGAAACGCATCCGCGACTGCTTTGGCAAGTCCCCCGTCTAAGGATAAAACCACGGAATTCCCTTTGATTTCCGCTGTTTTTCCAAGCACTCTCACCACTCCTCCTTTTGCATCCACCTCTACAAACTCTCTGCCGTCTTTCCCCCGCAGTTCCTCCTCAAATACAGCTTCTGCTCCGGTCCTGCCGATGATATCTCCCATCTGATACCCACGGAGCGTGTAATAATCGTCAGCAAGTTCCGTATCGCTTACCTGACCCACATACCCCAGGACATGGAATAGAGGTTCCGAAAGCGCATAATCCCTTTTGTAATCCACTTCCAAAAACCATTCGGACGGTAACCCCTTACCTTTGAGTGCTTCCCCTTCGCTCGTTGATATGGCAATAGGACAAATTTTTGCGGGATCGGTATCGCACGGTTTCAAAAGCCGAAAATACGGCGTATTGTATGCAAGCGCTTTTCCCGTACGGTCAAAAATTTCCCCGCGGGGAGCGTGGATTATCAATTGTTTTGTCCGATTATTGTCAGAAAACATCCGGTATGTATGTCCGTTTATGACGGTCAAAAAAAACAAACGCCATACCAATACAAAAAAAGCCAAAAACATGCAGGTGGTAAACAGCAATGGACGCCCCGCACCCAACCACCATGATGGCTTTGCGGTAGAGAATAATCCACGGCGTTCCCGCTCAAAAATAACGTTATCTGAAAATGCCTTGCCGAACTTCATACAGATTTATTCCTTTGAGGTTATATCAAATGAAGGGCTCGTGCAAGAAAAAACACAAAAAATGTGTAGGCAGTCCCCCCGATAATTTCTCCCATCGTATGACGTTTAAGAATCAGGCGTGACCATGCAACAAGCGGAATAAGGGTAAAAAGAAGAAAAAATATCCCACCATACCAATATGTAAAAAAAAGCGCAACCAGGCTGATGGTTGACATATGACCGGATAATTTCCATCGGAGTGTTATAAGGAAAAATCCGAAGTACAACATGAGAAAAAAACGGAAAACCTGATTCATATACGGCGTGCCAACAGTCTGCATAATGACATAGTCTATGCAAAGAAAAAAGGCTAAAACAACAAAGGCCCGTACACGTTCTCTCCGATTGCTGATATCCCAATTCGCCACCCGTTTTGTTTTGACTGCCCACAAAAGTAGAAGACCAAGAGGAAGAATCATCGTGATAAATATGAGACTCATGAGGGCTATCAAATCCCACCCAAATACTCCGCTACGAAATGCAGCAAAACCGAACAGAAAAATAAATCCGATAAACGGATCAAGAATTCTGGAGATGAGAGATGCAAATAACATCATGAGTTTGTAAAGTTATAAAGTTTTCACTTTATAAACGTTATGAACTCGCTACTTGATACACTTTCTTTATACCTTCCTCGCTGCAACTTTTACTTTATTGAGGAGCTGTTCGTCGTCAAGCAATTTTCCGCATCCCCGGACAACCGCAGTTTGAGGATCGTCCGTCACCCAGACGGGCATTTTCACTTCATTGGATATCAGCTTCTCAATTCCTTTTATAAGGGATCCTCCTCCTGCAAGGACAATCCCGTTTTCCAGGATGTCTCCGATAAGCTCCGGTGGTGTTTCCTCTATGGTTTCCCCTATTGCTTCGATAATTTCATGGATAACTGAAGAAATTGCCTCCCGGATCTCTGATTCGTTAACGCGAATCGATCTGGGCAGTCCTGTTTCAATGTCTCTTCCTCTTAAAACAGTCTGACGGTCATCTTTCCCCATGGGGTATGCCGAACCGATTGCGATTTTTACCTCTTCCGCGGTCTGATCCCCGATAAGAAGGGAATATTTCAACCGTATGAAATTAACAATTGCTTCATCCATCTCATCTCCTGCTTTTCTGATACTTCGGTTTACCACAATTCCTCCGAGGTTAACAACTGCTATCTCCGTCGTCCCCCCGCCGATATCGCAGACGAAATGCCCTTTTGTACCCGAAATGTCCAAATCCGCACCGATTGCTGCTGCCATCGGTTCTTCTATGAGATACGCCTCACGGGCTCCTGCCATAATGGCAGCTTCCTGCACCGCTCTCCTCTCAACCTCGGTAACTCCCGACGGGATACCGACAACCACCTTTGGTTTGGGAATATTGGGCAGAAATTTATTCTTGGGCTGAGTATGAATCAGATGGATATAATGAGCAAGCATCGCGGCTGTCGCGTCAAAATCCGCAATAACCCCGTCTTTGAGAGGACGGATGGCTTCAATGGTGCCGGGAGTTTTCCCGAGCATCTGTTTGGCTTCTTTCCCTATAGCTACAATGTGTTTTGTCTTTTTTTGGCGGGCCACAACAGAAGGCTCGCGGATAAGAATACCTTTCCCCCGCACCCACACGAGTGTGTTGGCGGTTCCGAGATCAATCCCTAAATCATGGGAAACAAGTCCAAAAAAGAAATCAAGCATGGCAAGAGTTATTCTAACACATTACTTTACCATGATTTTACCCCACAAAAAGTCGCGGTGCTGCTTATTCGACGAATATATCGCAAAGCATTTGCATCCCGGCGTTTTGTACAACAGGTTGTGCCTGTTCAACATTCATTTGAGTATTATCCTATAATATTATGTACCTCAAATCAACAGCATAAAATATATTTTTTATGGATTTTCCTATGGTATACTACCACCATGGACAGGCTTTCCGGAATATGTACGGGTATCATACGAATCTCTTTTGGACTTCTTTTCATTCTCGTGCCTATCGTCCTCTCTCCATGGAACTATGAGCTGTTTGAATACAATAAGATGATGCTGACCTACGGGCTGACAGCTGTTATCACGGGTGTGTGGATCATAAAAATGATTGCAGATCAGAAAATCAGCATAAAACGCACCCCGCTTGATATTCCGATCATTCTCTTTTTCCTGTCCCAGCTTATCAGCGCCCTGTTTTCCATGGATCCCCATGTATCGTGGTTCGGGTATTATTCACGATTTAATGGCGGCATGTTCTCCGTTTTATCCTATGTTCTCCTCTATTACGCATTCGTAAGCAACTTCTCGTTGAGAGGACCCGGAATTTCAATGAACGATTCAAAAAAAAGCATATCTGTTGTTTTATTTTCAGAACAACACATCCAAACGACACTCATCCGGCTTCTCAGGGTGATGCTTATTACCGGTTTGGTCGTTTCTCTCTACGGCATAGCGGAACATTTCGGCATTGATAAAAATCTCTGGGTGCAGGATGTCCAGAACAGGGTATTTTCCACTCTGGGACAGCCAAATTGGCTGGCTGCATATCTCATTGCTTTGATTCCCCTATCGGGAGCTTTCTGGGTGTCAAATGCCATGCAAAAAAAATTCACACCATCTGTTTTCTATCTATCCACATCCGTCATCTTTTTCATCACGCTTCTCTGGACCCGCTCAAGATCCGGATTTATGGCGCTGGCTCTCTCTGATCTGGTGTTCTGGGCAGTGCTATACCTGTATGAGCGTAAAAAAGCAACACGTCGGCTCCTGACGCGCTTGTGTTGTGTCATTCATGGAATATTCCTGATAATCATCATAGTAAACGGCGTATACATAAAACAGATTGACGACTGGATAACAATACAAGCATGGAGAAATCGCCTGTCAAACATCACACGCCCCCAATCGGAGACACAACAAAACACGGCAACAATGTCCGGGGATGTGGCACAAACAATGCAAGCCAATGACGCAACACAATCCGCATCTCCGCTCATAGAATCAGGCATTACGGATTCAGGTGATATCAGAAAATATGTCTGGCAGGGCGCAATCAACATATGGAGATCTTCGCCAAAAGCATTCTTTATCGGCACCGGTACGGAAACATACGCATTTGCGTTCTACCAGTACAAACCAATCGGACACAATCTCACATCTGAATGGGATTTCCTCTACAACAAAGCGCACAATGAATACCTGAACTTCCTTGCAACGACGGGCATATTGGGATTGGGCACATATGTACTATTGATAGGTAGTTTTATGTACTGGTTTATTTCCCACAAAATACGAAGCACAAAATCCGAAGCACGAAACACTATTCAAATCCAAAATTCAAAATATAATTCGGATTTCGATATTCGGATTTCGGATTTTGTACAAATTGGTCTTTTTGCCGGATGGATCTCTCTATTGGTCACGAATTTTTTCGGTTTTTCCGTCGTCATCATGCAGATATTTTTTTATCTGTTTCCTGCAATTATCTGTGCGCTCTCTTCGTTAACGGGAAACGACAAAAATTCCGAAGCACTCTATCGTACGCTTCCAATAAAATGGAATGAAAAAACAAAAAAAATCATGTATGTCTCAACCTCCCTTATAGCAACACTCATCATTTTCATGATACTAATCGCCTGGTTTTCTGATAAGGAGTTTGCCAAAGGGTATCACTATTCACGCGCGGGGTACCTTCCACAGGCATATCAGTCGCTCTCGACAGCCATCAACCTCAATCCATCAGAGCCTATGTTTCACGATGAACAGGGAAATGTTCTGGCAACGTTGGCTGTGGCATCATGGAAAGAAAACCAGGCGACGATTTCACAGGAACTTTCTCAGATGAGCATCAGGGAAAACGATATCGCACTCTCAATTTCTCCGAACAATGTCAACTTCTGGAAATCCAGAACAAAAATTTTCTATGCGCTGTCTGTCATGGATCCGGATTTTATGAAAGAAGCTATCAAAGCACTGGAATACGGAGTGACACTCTCACCGCTGGACCCGAAAATGTATTATAATCTTGCCATATTGTACGGACAAACCAACCAAACAGATAAGGCTCTCGGGTTTATGAAAAAATCAATAGAACTCAAACCGAATTACCGGGAAGGATATCTCAGACTGTCCCTGATGTACAACGAATTAGACAGACCTCAGGAAGCAGGACAGGTATTGAAGGAATATCTGCAGAACGTAGATCCTGCAGATAAGGAGTTTATCGAGTTAACGCAATAAACAATCCATATGAAATATATTGTTCAGATCCCCAATCCAATACTTACCCTCCCTTCCAAAAAAGTCACATCGTTTGATAAAAAATTGAAGATAATGATTCGTGACATGAAAAAAATACTCCTCACAGCTAAAAACCCGAAAGGGGTCGGTCTTGCCGGACCACAGGCCGGATTTCCTTACCGAATTTTTCTCATGAAACCCACCGAAAAAAGCGCTATCCGTGTGTGTATCAACCCGGAAATCCTGACGCTATCCAAAGAAATGACAGGCGGTGTGCTCCAACGGGAAAACAAACTGGAAGGATGCCTGTCCATCCCGAAAATCTGGGGAGGCGTAAAAAGACACATGGCTCTGACTCTCCGTTATCAGGATGAAAACGGCAAAACTCTTGAAGAAGAATTCTCAGGATTTCCGGCAACCATCATTCAGCACGAAACAGATCATCTCAACGGCATCCTGTTTACTCACCGGGTAATTGAACAAAAAGGAACATTTTATCAGACTGCGGAAGATGAAAACGGGAAAGAGATATTGGAGGAGTTTAAATTAACCTAATTATTCTAATTCCTAATTTAACCAAAAAAATCCCAAAAAAAACATTAGGTCAATTGGAAATTACAATACCATATGAATGTACTCTTTTTCGGCTCCACTTCTGATTCCGTTATCGTTCTTTCACGATTGGTGGATAACGGGTATCATGTGGTCGGTGCCGTCACACAACCCCCGAAACCAACCGGACGGAAACAGGTAGTCATAGCCACTCCGGTATCTCTCTGGGCCAAAAAAAACAATATTCCCGTTTTGTCATTTCCAGGCAACAAAGAGAAACCCTGGCTTTTTGAACAAGAAGAAGACGTCCAAAACGCGCTTGCGGCATTGAAGCCCGACCTTCTGATAAGTGCCTGTTACGGTCAAAAAATACCAAGTTCTTCGATTCATGAGGCACCATACAAAGGGGTGAACGTTCACCCGTCCCTCCTTCCCCGGTGGCGCGGAGCTGATCCCGTCCCATGGACAATACTCTCAGGCGATAAACAGACAGGCGTCACCATTGTCACCTTGTCAGATTCATTTGATCAGGGGCGGATCATCGCCAAGAAAAAAATTGCTGTTACTGACCGAGATATGTCCGACCCTCTGCGAACAACGTTGTTTGTGTACGGGGCCGACCTTCTTATTGATGCGCTACCCGACTATCTTTCCGGAAAAAATAAAGGGGTGGCACAAAAACAGGATAAGGGCACATACGCCCGAAAGCTCACCCGCCAGGATGGTTTCATACCGTTTTCCATTATACATATGGCAGAAGAAGGAAAA
>Ga0172375_10013675_pt1 | contig 10041 bp, 11 predicted proteins | sample LakKiv1m_FD_114537 | JGI IMG/M metagenome (GOLD analysis project Ga0172375, IMG submission 114537) | Freshwater microbial communities from Kabuno Bay, South-Kivu, Congo - kab_092012_11.1m | ecosystem: Environmental > Aquatic > Freshwater > Lake | place: Democratic Republic of the Congo...
ACGGATCGAAGGCCTGACGCCGCAGTTTCTCGGGAAGTACGACGAAGTCACCATTGACTTCAAGGTGGAACCGCAGTAGGGGAGAGAGCGGAGAGCGGAGAGTCGGACAAGAGAGGATGAAGGGGGAATGATGCGGGCTCTGATTTCAGTGTGGATGGTATGCGTGATGAGTTGCAGCGCCGTGTTCGGGGGGAACGCGAATGTCGTCATCGTCAAGACCGGCGCATCGAAGTCGAGCATGAGCCTGGCCGGGCTCACGACGGCCGGCGCGAACGCGGCGTTGTTCCACAAGACGCTGGGGAACGATCTGGCGCGGTCCGGCTATTTCACGATCAGTCCGACCGCCAATGGCACCTACCTGGTGACGGGATCCTGTACGGATGCGGGCGGCAAGCTGTCGGTGCGGTGCCAGGTTCGGGACGGCAGCAAGAGCTACCTCGACAAGACGTACAGCGAAGAGGGCAAGACCGCCCGCCGGCTGGCGCACAAGGTGGCCGACGAGATTCTGTTGGCCGTCAAGGGGGTCAAGGGCATTGCCTCGACGCGGATTGTCCTGGTCGGCAACGTGGGCGGCAAGAAGAACCTGTACCTATGCGACGCCGACGGGGGCAACCTGGTTCAACTGACCCAGGACGGCGCGATCTACATCTCGCCGCGCTGGAGTCCGGACGGCAGCAGCATTATCTACACGTCGTATCGAAGCGGGTACCCGGACATCTACGTCATGAACACGGCGACACACGAATGGAGACGCATAGCGGACTTTCCGGGCCTGAACAGCGGCGGCTCGTTTTCGCCGGACGGGAAAAACGTGGCGGTGATCCTGTCCAAGGATGGCAACCCGGAACTCTACACGATGCGGGCGAACGGCGGGCGGCCCAGCCGGCTGACGAACACGGGGCGCGTTGCGGAGGCGAGTCCTTCGTGGTCGCCGGCGGGGGACCAGATCGTGTACGTGTCGAATGAGGCGCGGCTGCCGCAGCTTTATGTCACGGACCTGTCGGGGAATCGGAAGCGGCTGAGTCTGCCCGGGACGGAGAATGTGGCGCCGGACTGGGGCCCCGCCGGCATTGTCCGCTGCAGCCGGCAGCAGGGCCACTATGGCATCTACGTGTACGATACGGCCAAGGGCAAGGACACCAACGTCATCGCGGCGAAAGACGACAACCTCGACGGCGAGGATCCGTCCTGGGCGCCGGATGACCGGCACATCGCCTGCACGCGAACCGGCGGACACCACTCCGACGTCTACATTTTGGACTATGTCACGGAAGGCCAGGGAGACGCTCCTGTACGGTTGACAACGGCGAAGGGCGAGTGGTACTCTCCGTCCTGGTCGCCTAAATAGCTCGGTGTCTTAAAAGGAGAAGAGAGATGTCTAACAAGAGTTGGCTGAAGGTTGCGATGGTCGTGTTGGCTTGTGGTTGTATCGTGGGTTGCCGTACGAGAGCGCCAAAGGGTCCTAGCGAAGGAACGAGCAATTTAACCCCCATTGATGTTCCCTTGACCGAGAACATCGGCGATGGCGTGCCTGTGACCGACTTCAAAGGTGAAAACGTCCTTTTCGACTACGATAGTTTCCAGATCAAGCCTTCGGAAGTCGCCAAGATCGAGAAAGTGGCCGAATATCTCCTGAAGACCAATACGCGCGCGCGCCTCATTGTGGAAGGCCATTGTGACGAACGCGGCAGCCGCGAGTACAATTTGTCGCTCGGCGATCAGCGCGCCGGAGCCATCCGCGCCGACCTGGTGGGCCGCGGAATCGCTCCTGAGCGCATCGGAGTCAAGAGCTACGGGAAAGAAAAGCCCGCCAATCTGGGGCACGACGAAAAGGCCTGGAGCGAGAATCGCCGGGCTGAGTTCCCCATGTTCAACTGACCCGGGTATGCATTGGGTTTTTCCCGTTGCCTTCCTCGCCGACTCCATCGGAGTCGGCGAGGTTGTGCTTTTATTCCTCGTCATCCTCGTCTTCTTCGGCCCACGCCGCCTTCCGGACATGGCGCGCCAACTGGGCAGAATGGTATCCGAACTCCGCCGCGCCTCGCAGAACTTCCGCGACCAGATGATGCAGATGGATCGCGAACCGCCGGCGCCGGACTTGCCGAAAGTGCTGTTGCCGCCGGCGAAACCGGAGGAGGCCAAGCCGGACGAAACCGTTCCGTCGAAAGAGGGATCGGCGAACGTCGAATCGGGAGAGAGGAATCCTCATGACCGCGCCGGATGACGAGTTGTCGGCCCGACACAGCAAGCCTTTTGTCGAGCACCTCGAGGATCTGCGGAGCGTCATCCTGTGGAGCGGGGGCGCCCTCCTGGTGGCCATGCTCGTGGCCATTCCGCTGGCGCCCTACGTGGTGCAGCTCCTGAAGATCCCGCTGGCGAAGGCGGGCGTGAACCCGGACGAGTTCCTGAAGGTACTGAGCGTCACCGGCGGCTTTAGCATGGCGATGAAGGTCATCTTCTGGACCGGCCTGTTGATCAGCCTGCCCATGATCGTGTTCCAGATCGGGCGGTTCATCTTTCCGGGCCTGACGCGGCGGGAGCGGCGGATGGTCCTGTATGTCTCGGGCTTTGCCGGCTTTCTCTTCATTGGCGGCGTGTTGTTGGGGTATTACTTTGCCGTATCGACGGCCCTGATCTGCCTGTTCCAGATCAATGCCTGGCTGGGGATCGAGTGCACGTTCGTGGAGTTGACCAACTACATCACGTTCGTGCTTCAACTCCTGGTCTGTTTCGGCCTGGCGTTCGAGCTGCCGGTGGTCATCCTGGCGCTGGGCGCGCTGGGCCTGGTCTCGTATGCGTGGCTGAGCAAGTACCGTCGCCACGCCATTGTCGCGCTGATGTTTCTCGCCATGGTGCTGACGCCGAGCACGGACGCCATCACCATGCTGATCATGGCCGTCCCCATGATCATCCTCTACGAATTCTGCATCTGGGCCTTGTGGGTCATGGAGCGGAAGTCAGGAAGCAGGGGTCAGGTTTCAGGTGTCAGCGATCAGAGAACGAATGGCTGAGGGCGGAGAGACAGAATAGGACTCCTGCGGCCATCGATCAGGACTGAACATAGAAAAAGGTGTCAGAAAGCAGCCTTCTGATTCCTGACACCTGAAACCTGACACCTCTCCGCACTTCCTACGCGTACACCGGGCCGAGCTTCTCGCAGGCGCGGAAGTCGTCGCCGCCGAACCGGTCCCACACCGTGGGCCGGAAGATCTGATCCTTCGACACGTTGTGCATGTCGACGGGGATCCGCAGCATGGCGTTCAGCGTGATCATGTCGGCGCCGATGAGGCCGAACGAATTGGCGTCGTGGTTGGGGCCGATGCGCGACATGTACTCGAACGAGGTCATGTCCCGCGGCGTCCAGTAGCTCTCGGGCCAGGTCGGATCGGTGACCCGGCTGATGTGCGCGGACACCTCGCGGGGCAGCTCCACGGTTTCGCCTTCCACCACCGAGCAGGTCAGCAGGTTGTCGACCACGTTGTAGCGGTAGGCGGTCATCGGGATGCCGCCCGGCGTGGTGTAGTGGCTGGACAAGCCGTCGCCCGGGAAGTAGGTGAGGTTGGCCGCCATGTAGAGCGTGTTCTTGGTGGCCATGGCGATCAGCTTCTCCTGGATCTTGGGGCTGGAGCGGATGGCGGCCGCCAGTTCCTGCGCGCCGGCCTTCGGGCTGACGCCGGCGATCTGGTAGGCGTTGACGGCATAGTCCAGCGCCCCCGCGCCGGAGTTGCGCTTATCGATGATGCCGCGCGGGCAGAGGCTACTGACATCCTTGCCGGTTGCTTTCTTGATGCTCTCCGGCGTCCAGTTCGTGCGGATGTCGGCAAAGAGCTGGGGCAGGCCGGTGAGCAATCCCGCCACGAGCATGCCGATGGCGTTCTTGGAATCGTTCTCGGTGGCCACGATGAACGGCGCACGGTACCCGTTCCAGTCGAACGAGCTGCAGAGCAGCGATTCCGTGACGTCGAAGTTGGGGTGGAGGTCCGTCCACTGGCGCTGGCCCTGCGTGCCGGCGGCGATGGCGTTGCAGCCCTGGGCGACCTCGACATCGGCTTTGAATCCCTGGGCCCGCGCAATCGTGGGATCGGCCAGCTTGGCGTTGCCCACCATGCAGTCGCGCACGATCAGGGTCATCTTGATGCAGTCGCGCAGCAGATTGTCCTTTGCCTGCGGCCGCTTGCCCTTGCCGAAGTCGAACTTGAAGTTCTTCTTCATGTAGCGGAAGGCGCGCTCCAGCTCGTCGTGGTCGTAGACGCCGCGGTCCATGCGGCCGCGGAGCGCGACCATGTCGATCGAGACCGTGCCCATGCCGAGGTAGTGGAGGAGGGTGTTGCGGATGACGTCCGAGCCGATGATGCCCATGGAGACGCCGCCCACGCCGAGGTAGTTCTTGCCGCGCATTTCGGCCACGGCGGTGGCGCAGCGGGCGAACCGCAGGAGCCGTTCGGCGACAAACGAACACAGCGGCTGGGTTTCATCTTCGAGATCGGGGTTGTAGATGCAGAAGATGGGACGTTTTTTCTCGTCCATGGCGGCGGTGAACGCCTTCAGCCACACGGCGCCGGGCCGGTCGGTCTGGTTCAGTCCGTAGGCGGCCTGCTGCCACTCGGTGCTGCCGAGGCCCATGGCGGCGCCCATCAGCTCATCGCTGTACGACCAGGACCGGCTGACCCAGATGTTGGCCGAGACGCCCTGTTTGACGTAGTAGTCCTGAGCGATGGCGGCCGAGCGGGCGCCGTAGACGATCTCGGGCGCCACGACGACACGAACGGGGGTGCCGTCCGGCAGGGCCACGTTACGGGTAATCAGGTTGTGAACCTTTTCCACGATGGCCCAGGTCTTGGCCACGTTGTCCTCGAAGGCCCCGGTACGGCCGTCCGCCACGGGCGTGATGGCGATCGTGGGGATGTGGCCGATCAAGGGCCGCGGCGACAGGGCGAACCGGCGCGGGGTGGCGGCAAGTTTCTTGAACGAGGCGCTGGACAGCGTGGCAGTGTCTTTCATTATCATCTCCTGCAGGTTTCTGACGTTCAGCAAAAAGAAGAGAGCAGACTAGATCATTGCTCCGCAAAAAGCAATCCACAGTAAGCGACACTGCGCCTTTTGTGTGTTGCCCCAGGAAGGCGGCGGAGTCTATGCTCCGGGCAAGAGTGGCGCCATGATGGCGCCGCGCAGGCACTCACAGAAGGGGTATCATGATGAAATGGCTCTTCCTGGCAATAGCAGCGGTCACGTCCAGCGTCGTGTTGGCACAGGCTCCGGGAGCCGCGAAGGCTACTCCAGCGGCAACGATCGAGAAGACCGCTCCCGCCGCGGAATCGCATCCGGTGACCGTCGTGGCGATTGAAGATGTGAGGAAGACCAAGAAGGACGGTTTTCCGGCCGGGCTGAAGGTGACGCTGAATGTTTCAGGGGTTGATGTTGAGAAGGTGAAGAGCGTCGACTGCAGTCTGACGGCGGCAACCGATGACTCGGGCAAGAACCTGATCAAGAAGGAAAAGGGTTTCTTCGACAAAACGGACTTCCGTCCGGACGAGAACAGCGACAGCTTTGAAGTCGAGGTGAACCTGAAGAATCCCGCGAGGAAAGCGGCGGCCATCAAGCTTGAAGGGACCCTGGACATGTTCGTTCCGGCCAGTGATCCGGCGGCAACCGTCAAGATCGCCAACGCGAAGAAGACAGCCGGAACGCCGGTCAAGAGCGCGGCGTTGCAGGCGGTGAAGGCCTCGGTGACCCTGGCAGCGCCGAAGAAAGAGAAGGAGGCGGCCCCCGAAACGGACGCCAAAGCGACAGAGGCAAAGGCCGGAGAGGGCGAGGGGGCATCCGAGGCTAATATCGCCGAAGGTATGAAGGAGGCCTTTTCGAGCATGTTCAGCATGGGCGGCGGACCCAACAGCGTTACGCTTGAAATCACGGATCCGGAAGGAAAGATCCAGGGAATCGAATTCTTCTCGAGCACGGGGAAGGAAATAAAGTCCAACGGATACAGCAGCACGGGGGATGTGAAGGAGAAGCTGTTCAAGACTCTGGATTTCGAAGCGCCATTGCCCGAGACGACCGAGATGCGGATCTACGTGGCCACGCCCAAGGCCGAAAAGAAGATCCCATTCAACCTGACGAATGTCGCGTTGCCGTAAAAGGTTCGACGCCGGCCTGTCGTCTTTCCCGTTGAACCCGCCCCGCCGACGAGCGTAAACTGCCGGGCAAGAGGGACAGGTTCATGCCGCCGGGCCCTGTTCCTGCATAGGCGACACAAGCGTACGGAAGACCGTAGTTCGCGACATATGAATACCAATGACCAGCATCTCGTCGATAAGACCGTGAACAGTTTTTGTCGGTACCCGTTCACGAACCTGATGCTGCTCCTCATGGCGTTGTGTTCTGGGGCCACGCTGCTGGTGTTGGACGAATACACGAATTTCTCCGGCCAGAAACTAGCTGCAATTACTCTCGGTATTACAGCCGTCTTCGGACTCGCGGCCATTCTAATGTATCTGGTAGAGCGCTTTGTTCGCATTTCTGACCCTGATGGCGGCGTGCTCTTCCGCAACAGTTCATTGAGAGAGTCCGCGGACGCGGAACCAGCCGCCGGTCGTGAGGTGAAAGCCCTCTACCGTGTTGACCCGGCTGGAGCTTTGGCGCGGGCGCGAGTCGCCTTCGGCTTCTTGTGCCGCCCGCCTTCTTCCTCCTGCGCGGGGGGAATCGACAGCTCCTGCATTTCGATGTCCATGTCGGTTACCCAGGCAACGCCGGGGCCGTCGAGGACGACGTCGAACCAGATCAGGTAATCGAAATCCGTTTCGGGCACTTCCAGCGGCGGCACTTCGATGAGCGTCCAGCCGTTGGACGTGCCGGTGACGGCGTTCGACTCGAGCGTCTTGGCCCACACGAATCCCGGGGTAGGGTGCCATACGAAGGTGTGGTAGCGCAGCCGGATGAAGGCCCCCTTGGCTTCCGCGCCTTGTGTCTTGGCCAGGGCGCGGATTCGAAGGAGACGCTTTGCCGGAACCTGCGTGGGCGGCTCGGCCGACCACACCATCTCATCGAAATCCTTGTTCGTGATGCGCAGCGAGCCCTTGCTGGAATGACCCGTTTCCCGATCCCACACCTTTTCGGGCGGATGGGGGCGGAAGCCGGAGGCGTCGTCGGGCTGGCCGATGTCGACGCATTTCAGGAAACTGTTCATGCCGAGCTCAAGGCGCGGGTAGTCGTACTGGGCTCGGTCAAGATCGGTTATGGGAATCCGGCGCGCGCGCGCCTGCAAGGCCCGGGACTCGGTGTCGGAGAGGTATTTTACCTGGTACTCAAAGGTGAGGACTTGGCCCGGCTGGATGGGCTCCGGCGCCAGGGCGCAGCAGTGAAGATCGTAGTACATATCGCAGATCTGCCAGGCGGGCGGCAGGCTGCTGCGGGTCACCACGACCACCGGGCTGCCGGTCTTCTCGCCGAAGAATCCCGCGAGGGTTCCCTCCGCGAACTTCAGCGTTTCGATCTTACGCCCGTAATGCATGAGGTGCTGATGCGGGAACTCCCAGACGACGTTGTCGCGGTCGACCAGGAGCGTGCAGTTGAATTCCTTCTGGGCGGCAAAGAGGAAGCAGCGGCCGCACTTGCCGGGATAGACGTTGTTGAATTCCAGGGCGCCGACGCTCACGGGCCGGGGCGCCTTGCAGGTCAGCGTGGTGGTGCAGTCCCAGTAGTAGCGAGCGCCGGCCTGGTCGGTGTGGAACGTGAGCACGGTGGTGCTATCGAATTGCCCGTCGCCGGTCAGGCTGCGGCCGGTCAAGACCAGCCGTTTCCCGTCGTCCTCGACGGCATAGGTTTTGTCGATGATGTCGAAACCCGTCTTGCCGCCGCCGATGTAGGGCGGCACCAGCAGGAGTTTCAGGCCGAGCGTGTAGCAGAGGTGCGTTTCCTTGCGGATGGACGTGAGCAGCGGGCCCGGTTCGAGCGGCGATCGTAACAGCCAGTCCACGTACCCCTGGCTGGTAACCGTGGCGACCGTTCGGCCGTGATCGTTGATGGCCCAGCAATCGCCGCCGATGTTCGTCACCGAGAACGATGTCTTATGCATGCGGGACTCCCTGTACCAAGCTTACATATACATCATTCACGGCGATGTTGGCGAGCTCTTCCGGAGCGTGGATCACCTTGACGTTTGGCCCGCGCGGCGCCCACACGCCGGGATCCGTCGGGCCAAACAGGGCGACCACCGGAATGCGCAAGGCCGCCGCCAGGTGCGTGATGCCGCTGTCGTTACCCACGTAGCCGACGCAGGCCGACAGGCACTGCGCCAGTTCCACTAGGGAGCAGGGGGGAAGAACGGGAATGCCGGTCACGTCAGCCGCGAGTTCCCGCGCAATCGCCTCGTCGGCCTCGCCCAGCGTGAGCACCGGGGCGAAGCCGGTCTGGGTCATAAGCCGCTCGGCCAGTTCGATGAAGTGGTCGATCGGCCAGTTCTTTTTCGGGCTGCCGCTGCCGGGATGAATCGCGACGACGCTCTCGCCGAACTCCGCCATTCGCTTGCGGCCCTGCTCCACGCGCTGACCGGCGAGGTGCAGGCCCGCGCATTCCTGCGGATCGGCGCGAATGGCCAGTTCTTCGAGCGGCCTGAGCAGCGCGTCGATCGCGTGGCCGGTCGTTACCAGGGGCGACCCGCAGACCAGCCGCCGCGCGCCGGCATTCAGAAGGTTCCTCTTCAGCGCGCCGTCGGGATCGTTGAGATAGGAGAGGATCAGGTCAAACGACTGAAGGCGGGCGGTCAGATCCGTTGGCAGTTGGGCCTCAGCGGCAAAAAGGCGGGCGAAGTCGGCGTTGTCGAGTGACGAAATCTGGTCGACCAGCCCACCGGCGAGGGCGAGCGGGCCCACCGCGGTGTTGGCCGCCAGTTCGATGTGCGCTTCCGGCCATTCCCGGCGGACGGCGGTGAGGGCCGGCAGAGTCAGAACGAAGTCGCCAACGGCCCCGCCGCGCAAGATCAGGATCTTCTTGTAGGGGGCAGCCATTCCAGCCTCGTTCTTACTGTCCATGTCTCATTTCGACTCGTCGTGGGGCTTTCCCATCTGCTCGATCTTCTCGCGCAGTTTCCGGACCTCCGCGATGAGCGCTTCGATATCCGCCTCTTCCTTCTTCTGGCTCGCGCCGAGGAAGAAACTGGCGATATAGCCGGTGAACGTTCCCAGAAGCCCCAGTCCGCCAATCATCAGGAACACCGCCACGATCCGGCCCTCCGGCGTGACGGGGTACAGGCCGCTGTTGCCCACCGTCGAGATGCTCACCACGGCCCACCAGATGGCATCCACGGGCGTCTTGATGTTGCTGCCGGGATCATGGGGCTCGAAGTTCATCACAACGATCGAGGCAAAGATCACGAGGACAAGCGTGATCAGGCCCACCGCGGCAAACGTGCCCCGCGCACGGTTGACAAACAGGAACTGAACCAGAATCCGGGTCGAACGAAAGGCGCGCAGAGTGCGGACGATGCGAACGGCTCGCACCATGCGTCCCCAGCGGAAGCAGTCCAGCATGAGAATGCTGGATACCAGATCGATCCAGCCCCACCTCAAGAACTTCACCTTTGACGGAGCGACCCAGAGCCGGTGAAAGAAGTCGGCGATGAAGACAAAGCATATCACCGCGTCGAGAAGTTCCAGCCGGCATTGACCTTGGGTGGCAGTGTGAAGAAGGTTTGCGCCAACAGGGCGATCAACACATAAACTGACAAGACCAGTATCGTGAACTGGAACCAGGTCACGTCATGCCGCACGTCGCGCTCTTCATTCATAATGACAGGTCCACGAGAGAGATTCTTCGGGCCTGCGGCCCTCAGAATGACAACAATCGCTCTATTCGTGTCGCCTTCTCTTCGGTGTCATGCTGAGCGACTCGTCCTCCGTAGCTCGGAGAGCGAAGGAGGAAGCGAAGCATCTCCCTTTTGGCAATAGAATCAGTTCCATGCTACCACCCTCGCCATGCGTGGCAAGTCGATTTCATATTCCCCGGGCGCCATGGCGGTCATCGCTTGGCGAATCTTCAATCTTCAAT
>Ga0172375_10013677_pt1 | contig 10038 bp, 12 predicted proteins | sample LakKiv1m_FD_114537 | JGI IMG/M metagenome (GOLD analysis project Ga0172375, IMG submission 114537) | Freshwater microbial communities from Kabuno Bay, South-Kivu, Congo - kab_092012_11.1m | ecosystem: Environmental > Aquatic > Freshwater > Lake | place: Democratic Republic of the Congo...
CGAACCCGGTCGAGGTCTGCCGCCGCCAGATGCTGGCCGCGATGGCCCCGCAGCGGATGACTTTGATCGGCGATTGCCGCGTCCGGCCGGTTGCTGGCTTGGGTTTGGGCTGCTGGTTCGTCATGGGGGCTCCGTTCTCCTTGTTTCGGGATGTGGGTGATTCCTGACCGGTCGCATAGCACAATTTGGACAAAACCGCAAAGTACGCTATGCGGATCGACGTTGCCGGTTGCTCCCGACCGGCGGCGGTCGTTGGCTGGTACTCAACGCAACCGTGCGAACCCCCGGCACGCCAAATCGCCGGAAATAAGCACGGTAGGCTGACGTTTTCTGTTGGGCGCAGCGGGTCCGGGAATCTCGGAGTCATCAACCGAGGATAAGGACCGGGAGCTCTGCCAGCTCCCCATACGCGCTGGCCCTTCGAGCTGGGTACGCGGAGACGTGTTCGCCCAGTTCAATGGAGGCTCGTCGAAGTAATCCCGGCGGTCGCACGCTCCTTCCGTAACGGAGAAGCGACCAGTGTCGGAGTAATCTCGGCGTTCTATCCAATACGCGCGGGAGAAGGCGGGCGATGCGGACCAACCTCGTCGCAGGACGAGGCCGCGTCGGTGAAGCAGTTTCACATGCTGTGGACTGTTTCTGTGCCGCGTAACAACGGCACACAAAGCGGGTGACTTGGTGGATCGGGCAACCACGGTTGCGGCGCATCCATCAAGAAATCCCGTCCGTGGGGCTCGGACTTGCGCGGCTGCGCGAGTTCGTTCAACGCGGCTGGCGTGGGGAGCTTCTGTCTGGTGACAGGCAGAACCGGGGTTGACCACCTCGGCGACCGCCGGCAAATCCGGCGGCGGTGAACAGCTCAACCACGAAAGGCCCAACCGCATAGGTAAGGGAGGGCTTGCCAGTAAAATTCTGAGGAGACGGAGCCGAATGGCGAACATCTGTTTGGGAACGGTACCCCGATCTTCTGGTTTCGTAGGGGGAAATCTGACGCACCAGCGTCAGGAAAGTGCGACCTGTCGGAAGACGGCACGCACCCAAACGGACCGGGCGGCAACACGCCCTAGCGACGTGACCTCAGGATTGAAGACCGACGCTAACGCAGGAACCACTGCGGTCTCCGGGATTGGCTGCCCGGTGCCTGGCTTGGTCGGCCAGGTGGAAGTAGCAGCAGCGTGCTGCTGTGAAAAGCCGTAGTGGGGGAGAGTGGCCTGAGTAGAACCGGTGCGGAAGCGCCGGCGGTGTTCTGGGCGCAGGTCCAGACCTGGGTGCTGCAAGACCAATGCAGCGACCCGGGCGCGGCAAGGCAGTCGCGACCCGTCTGCAACCAAGCTGGGAGTGATGACCCGGCCAGCAGGAACGAAAGGGCTGAGGGGCGTTTTGCCCAACAGGAAACGATTGGCTCGCACCTCGCGGTGCGAGTGTCCTTGGCAGGCAGCATGCGGCTAGAGGCGGTCGCTCGGGAGAGCGGCCACCTGTGGCGGCGGACTGACGACGGACGCTCGACGTGCGCCTTCGGGCTACGCGAGCGTCCGGCGGAGGTTCTTTTGTGCGGGCACTATGGATTGGCCGTGTGCACTGAGGAAATCAGTGCGCACGGCCATCCGACCGTAGGACCGCGCGAAGTCACCTTGCGGCGGTGGTTGCTGCGCGGTGGCCTTTGTTTGGTCGCCGTGCAGTCCAGTCACCGACGTGGTGCCTGTTTCGCCAAGGTTTCCGTTGAGGACAACAACGGCGTTGGTGGGGTTGGCCGAAAACGAACCCCACACCCTTGACGGAACGTAGAGCGGTTGCAGAGGCACCATGCAGTATCGATGCGTCGCAAGTTCACCCGAGGGCCTGGTTCAGCAGGTCGCCGTGAGCTACCTGCGGCATGGCTACTGGTTCTACGTCAGCGGCTGGGTCAAACCAGGAAAAGACCTGGAGCAGATCGACCGCAAGCTTATCGACAAGTACCAGATCGCCATCGGCGAACGGGAGCGTGCGGCTCGGAAGCAGCGCGGCCTGGCGAACATGCAGTACATCCGCTACCGGCACTGGTTCCTGCTGCTGGCCACCGAGGGGCATCATCCCTTCAAGCAGCACGAGCGCAAGCAGATCCGCGACTGCCGCCGCGTCCCGATCAGGTTCGAGGGGTACTCGATCAGCTACCGCCGCAGCGGCCTGACGCCCAAAGGCGGTGGCCCGCCAAAGTGGCACGCCTGCGTGCGGATCGACGGCCCGACGTACAGACAGCTCAAAGCCTTTTTCGTGGAACGGGCCTGCCATCGTTCTCTGGACAACGTTGCGGCCGAGTTCGCCCGGGTGCCGTACGCCCGCTATGCCCCGGTGCGGAGGCAGATGTTGACCATCCTGCGAGCGGTGAACGACAAGCGAGCCGAGATGGGATTCGGCCCGGTGCCGCACTCAGCGCTGCTCTTGCGGCGACACGTCGTGAAGCCGTTTGAAGCACCGTCAGCCGAAGACGACGAAAGCATACCTGCCGGGGTCGTCGGGAGGGGCGTTAGCGATCGGAATCATGCGGAGGATCCTACGAGATGATGGTCTGCAGTCGAAAAGGACTCTTGAGGAGTTCGCCGAGCCGGAATTCGGCAATGCCCTGGACGAGGATCCGCGTGTCGTCGCCTCCAAATTCGGCCATCACCTGGCGACAGGCACCGCACGGCATGAATTGTGAAATGTCGCTCGTCGCAGGGGCATCCGGACACGAGCTGGCGATAGTGCTCAGGCTCTTGCATCCGGCTGCCACAGCGGCGAAGACGGCCACCCGCTCGGCACAGATGGTCAGGCCGAGCGAGGAGTTTTCCACGTTGCAGCCGCAAAAGACTCTGCCATTTGCCAAGACCGCAGCCCCGACTCGGAACTTGGAGTAGGGGCAATGCGCGAAGAGGGACGCTGTCGTTGCGGCGGTGATTAGTTCGGTGTCAGTCATGGGCGTATCCTCCGTTCTCCACAACAAGTGCATATAACGTCCATGGGTTATTCCTCCATGTTTCTGGTTTGTAATAGACGGGCGGCCGTTGTCCGCCTGGCTTGGCGGCAACGGCTCACGCCGGGGGAAAAGGGGAAGCCTCGCGGAACAAGGATTGGCCGCGGATGGCCGATCCCCGCGAGCAGCAGCACGGATGCGGCCCTTGCCGGCGTGGTAGGCTTGAGCAAGCCAGGCAAGAGACGGCCTTCTGTACGTGGAAGCCATCCCGCGTTAGGGATGTGAAGGGCGCGCAGCGGTCTGCTTTCAGCAGACCGAGCGGGAGCGGAGCCCGGAGCAGCCCGGCCCGTAGGGCAACGCCCGAATGTGCTCCATACCGAAGCAGCTCGGCGTCTCCGAATCCTCTAGCAACAGCAAAGACGCCTGTGCCGGTCCCACCTGCGGAAGAAAGGCGAGGGCCCTCGTGTGGTACAGCTAGATCGAAATCCGCTCCACGATGTTGCGTGTCACCCGGCGCTGGCGACGGTCGTAGAGCCGGGTCGTGCGCGGGTCGGAGTGGCCGGCCAGGTGCTGCACGTCCTCCAGGGCGACGCCTTGAGCCAGGAGATCAGTGATCGTCGTGACGCGAAAGGAATGCGGTGACAGGCGATCTGGCAGGTTCGCGTCACGCATTCGCCGTTTGACCATCCGGCCGATGTCGTCAGCGGTCATGCCGGAATCGGTAAGTGCCTTGGTCCTGCGGATGGCTGAACGGAACAACGGTAACTCGGCCGGCGCGCCGGCGAGGCCCGCAACGCCGATGTAGTCGAACAGGAAGCCCTGCAGGTCGTGGCGGACGGGAATTTCGCGAGACTTGCCCCCCTTGTCGAGAAAACGAAGGCAGTACTGGTCGCCGACATCGAAGAAGTCGCGGAGACGGAGGCCGGCCACCGCCCCAATGCGGGCCGCCGTGTAGATCAACATGGCGATGATCGCCCGGTCGCGGAGCCCGACGACGTGACGGGTGTCAATGCCGGAGAGCAACCGTCGTGCTTGTTCGACGGTGATTTCCGGCGTCTTGCCTTCGACGACTTGGTACCGCTCGCCGCGCACCGAGGCCGCCGGGTTGAAGGCCACCGCGTGCCGGACGACCAGTGTGTCGAACAGGTGTCGGATCGCCGCTAAGTAGACCTTTTTGGACGCGACGGCGTCCGGCAGGCTGTCAAGGAAGCGGCCAACGTGGGCCGGTGCGATGGTGTGCAGGGCAAGGCGACGTTCCTCGCACCACCGCAGGAATCGACGGGCAGCGCGGCAATAGGATCGTCGGGTGTGGGGGTTGCGAAGCTGTCCGTAAAGGAACTCCTCCCAGCCGAAACGTGCGCCCGCCCCCGCGTCAGAAATTAGCGCTGGCACCTGGGCTGGGGCGGACACCACTGCCGCCGCCGGAGCCGGTGCCGGGATTGATGGCAGATTCGATTGTCGTTCGTGCTCATCCATTCGCGTTCACTCGACCGGCGTTGTTCTTTTTCGGCACACGAGCCGCTCGGGCCAAGGCACGAATCGCCACGCATGTCAACTCGGCAGGTGTTGCGCCAAGCCAACAACGCCTGGGCAAAGCGAGCGGCGGCGAGGGTCACCATGCGCCGGCGCGGTCGACCGGACAACCCCTGGCAGCGTCAAACACACGCTTGGCGCACCGTCCCACTGCGGGAATCCGACCGGTGAGTTTTTCCATGGCCCCGACAAGGACTCCGGTAGCGCCGGATTATGTCCTTTATCAGGCGTTACCTACCACGATTTCTGGAACGATGACAAGGACCTTGTGTCATGCTGTCGGGGGGCCTTCGGGCCGGCGAGACTTTTTGTGGACAGTGCTTGTCTTGGGAGGGCTGGAAGCGGTTATGGGAGCGAGCAAGCCACGTCGTCTTCCTGCAATGGCGGAAGAAGCGTGCCGAGGTGAAGGGCGCGGGCATCGAGTTCCCGAAGAGCGCCCTCGAACCTTCCGCCGCTGATTTGCTGCGTCAGGTCACGGGCGACCCGGTTGTCGAGCACTGCCCAGAGGGCAAGTGCCTCGCCGAACGGCCGCCGTGCAACTCGGCGAAGAAGAAACGGCGCGGCATGCTCGGTTTCGACGACGAGCGTTTCCAGTCCGCGAGCGGTGACAATGCCGAGGTACGAGTTGGTCACATCGATCCAAATAGCACGACGGCAGCGCCAAGTCAAATGTGTTGTCAGCCTTCATCCGGCACGAAGTTGAAGTAGAATCGCGGGTTGTGCTGGAATTCCAAGCTGCCTTTCCGGCCATCACTTTTTCGCCGCACAGCGACGTAGGGCGCCAGAAATCCCAGCACGTCGAAGTCGGCGGCCAGTTCGCTCGTCTCCCAAACCCGGCCGTGCTTGGCCTCCAGTGCCGTGCGGCTACCGGGCTCGGCGTTGATGTCGATGAGCCGCTGATGACGAATGATGTCCATTGTGTTTGTCATGATTGCCTCCATGTTGATGGTCGGTACAGCTTGGTCCGGCTCGCTGGCGAGCATGACTGTGATCGTGGGTTGCCCCAACTCGTTTGGCCGGTAGACCTCCTTCAGGCGCACGGGAACGGTCGGCATGCCCGCCTCGTCCGGGAGAATCACACTAAAGTAGAACGACGGCTCCGGTACGGCCCATGTCGGCATGGCCAACGCCAGGGACCCAAGGATGTCTCGCAGCCACGCGGTCTCGTCACGGTCGGAGTTCCTCGATGGTGCGGAAACGCACGTCTGCCAGACAGCTCGGGTCAATGCCACGGCGCAAGGGATGCGTGCTTCTTGTGCGAATGGGCTCACGTCCACGAGGATTCTGCCGTCCAGTAGTTCGATGAGTTTCGGTGTTGTTGTCATGCTTCCTCCATCCATGTTGTGGGTCCGGCATGGCCGCCGGACCGCGTTCATCATCGCGTTACCGGTCGCCCGACTTCGCTTTCCGCTCGGGCGGGCCTTCGCCCAGCGTTTGGGCCCGCACGAGCGGAAAGCGACGGACGCCGGCTGCAGCTTGGCCGCCGGCGGGGGAAGCGAAGCAAGGTAAGTGATCAGGCATAGCCTGGCACGGCCTTGCCTTGAGGCGGGGGGAGCGGTCAAGCCGGGGCCGCCGTCAGCGACGCGATGACGAACGCGGTCGGCGGGAGCTGGGGCGGCCCAAACTGGAGAAGCAACCACGCGGGGCAACCGCGATCAGCGCAGAGGGACGAAGGTCGCGCTGCGATCCTACCACCCGCATGTCGGGTGGGCAGCCGGAAGACTGGCAGGCAAATCAGCCCTGCAAGGGGCTCGCTACTATCGCGATCATCCTCTCTGAATCCTCCGGGATTCAGCAGCGAGGAGATCCAACTGCTGACGAGTCGGTTTCACCAGCCAACCCGCGATCGCAGCCACAATCCAAAGCGAGGGAACGCCAAAGAACATCGCGGCAGCCATAGTCCACACCCAATCCATGAGACTCAACGCGACGAATCGTCGGGCAACCAGAAGTCCGGCGAGTGTCATCCCGCAGACCAAATATGCGGCGCCTTGGTGCATGGCGTGCGTCGCCCGGAAGCACATGAGCCGCGTCTTGGCCGCCTTAAGCTCGGCCGTAATACCTGATTCTCGGTTAGGCTCACCACTTGCCACTGGCATTCACCTCGATTTGTTTGCCTTCAGCTGATTGCCCCGACTGATCGAAGCAGTTCTCGTTCATGCTTGGCTCAGACAAGACCGGCCAGCTTCTCCGCACAGTCGCTATCGAGGACGAGGTAGTTCACCAGGCCCCGTTTGACACACTGTAGGACGATTTCGGCGCGGACCGCGCCGACAGCGAGGACGGTGACGCCGGGCAGGCTGTTCTCGCGGGCCCGGACGGCACAACGGCGGAAGTGGGTTTCCTTGACGCCGGTCCATCGCTCGTTCACGGTGGTGACGTACTCGCGGTCGGCCTTGTTGGCGGTTGGATTCACGATGAAGGCGCCGCCGAGATCCCCGAAGGCTCCGCGGCGCAGCTTGGATAAGTCGATGTCGCCTTGCCGGAAGAATTCGCCGCTCCAGAACCGCCCCGGTTGGTCCTTCGAGCCGACCGAAGTGAAAATGCCGTCGAGGTGATCGATCAGCGGACGCTTGCCCTCTTGGATGGTCACTTGGCCTTTGGATTGCCGGCCGGATCTCGCTCGTCCGGCGCCGGTGACTGCTCCGTCCAGCCAGTCATCCGGCACAGGGAATATGTCGCCGTAGGAGCTGACCGAACAAGCGAACTCCAAGACGGCGTTGAATTTCTCTTCCGGATAGTGCTCCGGGCGGAAGGCCGGCACGAAGTCCAGGCACAGCGGTTGCCTCGTCGGCGTGCGTTCGCTGCCCTGCGGGGTTCCCTCGTTGAGGATCCGGTGCATGGCGGCGGCCAATCCCGAAGAACTGAACTTGGCAGGGTCGCGGAAAACGGAACTCTTGGGCTTCTCCCACGGGCTCAGCGGTTCGCCCCAGAGGGGAACGCAGACGACCGGCGTCCTAGTCTTTGCCGGAGTCGCGGACAGTTCCGCCAGTCCGTTGGCCAACGCCGCGAGCGTGCGACCGTAGGTGACGCCAAAGACTTCGCATTGGCGGATCAGGTCCAGACAATATGCCGCCGCTTTGCGGCCAAACATGACGACAGCCTGGTCCCAGGACGGGTCACCCTTGATCTCTAGCCCAGTGGGGATGATTTTAAGTTGCGTCAGGGATGCGACGCCGTCGGCGTAGGCTACGTCTTTCAGTTTCTTCAGGAGCGAGTCGCTACCGTAGAGTTCGCCTCGAAGCCGCATTTGCTGTTCGGCGGCCAGCTTGCACGTGACGGTTTCTTCTAACAGGCCACTCTGCCTGGCCTGATCGACCAGCCTGGAGACCATCGACGGACTGAGCGAGAGCATGCTCGCAATCCGCTTCTGCGCCTCGCCTTCCGCATAAAGGTAGGCGACCTTTTTGAGCGTAACGTCCTGGCCTTCGGGTGGTTCGGAACGGGCAGCTCCGGTCATCATTACTCCCTCTTGCAGGAAATCGGGGTCGAGGATTGGCAACGACTCTCAAATCGTAAGGAGAAACGAAATTCGATTCAAGTGGTGCCGCCAAGAAAAATGAAATCCGTTGCACACGTTGCAAACGATTGAATATCCAGTAGGTCTGCCTAGAATCGCCGATAGGGCTGGCAGCGGGTCCCCGCAACGAGCCCTGTGTGTCTCGAATCCGTTCTCTTTTCGGGAGGCAGCGATGAACGAACTGGCACTTGGGTGGCGGACGTTTCCGGGTGACGACTATCGGCGAGTCCGGCAACTGGGGATTCTGCGTGTGGTGACGGCGCTGTACGACGTGCCGGCTGACCAGGTTTGGCCCCTGGACAGGCTTCGGCGGGAGTTGTGCGATGCGATCGAGGCGGCCGGGATGCGGTTCGATGTGGTCGAATCCCTGCCCGTCGCCGACGAGATCGTGACTGGCGGGCCTGCAGCCGACAGGTTGCTCGACATTTGGTGCCGCTCGTTGGAGAACATCGCCCGAGTTGGCGTCCGGGTGGTCACCTACAACTGGATGCTGGGGCCGGATTGGTGTCGGACCCATCAGCTAACATTGCCGGACGGCTCGGAGACTCTGGCCTATGACGAAGCCGCGGTCGAATCGGACGCTGGCATCCGCCCGTTGCCGGGGTGGTTGAAGAACGTCGATGACCAGGACATGCAGAAGAGGCTGGACCAACATCGCACCGTGGAACCGGACCAGTTGTGGGACGGCTTGGGGCGGTTCCTGCGGCGAGTTGTTCCGGTCGCCGATGCACTGGGCGTGAAGCTGGCCCTGCATCCGGACGATCCACCGTGGCCGGTCTTTGGCATCCCGAGGATCATCACCGACGCGGCTGCCCTGGACCGGGTGCTCGGTATCTGCGACTCGCCGGCCAACGGTCTCTGCTTCTGTACGGGGAGTCTGGGGGCGAGCCTGGATAACGACCTGCCGGCGATGATTCGTCGATTTGGTGCGAGGATTCACTTTGCCCACCTGCGGAACTTGATCGGCACCGGACCACGTTCGTTCTACGAAAGCGCTCATCACGACGGCGACCTGGATCTCTACAACGTGCTGGCAGCTTTCTACGATGTCGGTTTTCGCGGGCCGATGCGGCCCGATCATGGCCATCGGATCTGGAACGAACAGAGCGAACGTCCGGGCTACTACTGGATTACGCGGGCCATGGGAGCATCCTACCTGCGCGGTATTTGGCAGGCCGTGAGCGGCCATGCAGGCGGGGCTGATGTAGGACTGTGCGGCCCGGATCAGACGGATCGGACATTGGCTCGCCCAAACGTGCCAAGCAAACGGCCTACATCCTCTCGCCAAGTTGCTGGAATGGTGGACAGCGCGGCCCCAGCCGCAGTGAAAAGGCGAGGCCGGTGACGCGTGAACTGGGCCTCAACCTGACGGGATGGATCGGGATTGACGCACCCGGGGGTGGGGGCGTGCACACCCGCGGTCGATTAACCGTTTTCAAGGCGTTTTGCGGATTTAGGGACGGGAACCCCTCCAAAAGCAACCAACGAGCAAAAATTCATAACCCGTCCGGCCAGGACAGCCGGGGTGGGAGTCTCCGCCGGATGGGAACGGCGGCGCTCGCCCCTGCACTGTTCAGGTTGGCGCGGTCACACTGCGTTGGTTCGCCGCGATCGTTGATCGTCGGCGAAGCTTCGCCTGAGCCCGGCCACTGGCCCGCCCTGGAGCGTTTGCGGCTCCAGAACGACGACTTCCCAGAGGAGAACACAAACCGAAGAGAAACCTTTGTCACTCGTCACCGGTCTCCAAAGTGCGGCCATGCGCATTTCGCAGACGATGGTGTTTCGATGGGCCGACTACTCGATTCGATGGTGAGAAAGACCAGGGACAGCTTTGATCCGATCAGATCCCTACCACATCTGCTGGGGATTGTCACGCGTTGGTGGAAGCCGTGACAGCAGAAGGTTCAACTCGCTTCCCGCCCAACGGCGGGCCGTCCGGGCGTTCATCAGGAGCGGCAAGTCGCGGGGCTGGGTTTGTCTGCCGGAAACCTACGAGGACGTCGGCCAGTCCGGCCGAGCGCTGAACCGGCCGGCCCTGCGACGGCTACTGGCGGAC
>Ga0172375_10013678_pt1 | contig 10038 bp, 8 predicted proteins | sample LakKiv1m_FD_114537 | JGI IMG/M metagenome (GOLD analysis project Ga0172375, IMG submission 114537) | Freshwater microbial communities from Kabuno Bay, South-Kivu, Congo - kab_092012_11.1m | ecosystem: Environmental > Aquatic > Freshwater > Lake | place: Democratic Republic of the Congo...
CGATATGCCGGAAGATGCGGCTGTCAACGCCAACGCCATTCTGTTCGAACAGGCCATTATTAACCTGGTAGACAACGCCATTAAATACAGCCCAGAAGGCAGCACTGTAACTGTCAGGATGGAGAAGAATGCCGGTGAACTGCAGATAAAGGTCATAGATAACGGTTCAGGCATACCACCCGAGCATCTTGATCGCATCTTTGAACGCTTTTACCGTGTCGATAAGGCCCGCTCAAGACGCATGGGCGGCACAGGCCTGGGCCTGGCTATTGTCAAGCACATCATCAATGCTCACGGTGGTCGCGTAACCGTTGAGAGCAAAATAGAGCATGGCAGCACTTTCACAATTTCATTGCCGCTACTGCATTAGAAATCCGTATAAGTAAAAAACGCCAGAAATGGTGCCGTAGTATAAGATTAAAGTTCATCCACTAGCCTGCCTGAAAATTATTGTTGCCTTTTTTCTGTAAAGCAATATTCTTTTATTGTGATTCAATTTAAATCTTGAAGCGTTATACAGGCTGCGGTTCGCCAGAGTCCCGGCGATGCCGTGTTCAAGTTGTTAAATGCATTTTCCACATACCGAGAACCTGGCGTTCTCGAAGGAGGAAATGACTATGAGCGAAATCAAATACATCTGCATGTCCGACCTGCACCTTGGCGATAAATACAGCCTCCTGACTTACCTAATCAAAGATGAGGAGAATGAAAAGGATAAAGATAAAAAAAAGACAGTGCTGCCAAGCGCGACACTGAAAGCTCTGGCAGAGTGCCTGAAAACACTTGCGGCCCAGCAAAAAATCAAGCCAACTCTGGTTCTGGTGGGTGACGCACTCGAACTTGCTCTGGCGAGTACACATGAAGCGCTAATGGCTTTCGAGTTGTTCGTTAAAGAAATGCTTATTAAAGAGAATGAACCTCTATTTGACAAGATAATCTTTATTCCCGGAAACCACGATCACCATCTGTGGGAAGCCACACGTGAGACACGCTATGCCGAAAATCCACCATATGATGATGATGGATTACTCTTGCCATTTAAGCATACAAGTTTAATGCTCTGCAAATCAGAAAAAGAAAACAACCCTGACAATCTCTGCGCAGATTTTTTTCTGAGCCATCTGCTTAAAAACGGAAGAATAAAGGGGCTGACAAACAAGATTTCCATTGTTACAGCCTATCCTAACTTCGCTTTAGAAAAGAATAATCGCTGCATCATAATGACACACGGGCATTATATTGAGCCACTATACTGCGCCATGAGTGAACTTGATCAACGACTCTTTCCAAAAAGAATAAAGCCGAAAAGTATAGAAGATCTGGAGCGCCAGAACTTCGCATGGATCGATTTCTTCTGGTCCAGCATGGGACGTCAGGGAGAAGTAGGAGAAGATGTTGAACGTATTTACTACAGCCTTAATAACCCGAAAGAACTCCGTAAAATGCTGGTAAACCTGGCAGAATCCTGCATACCCGATGAGACGGGATTTATTGGAAATATCCTTTCCAGTTACTTATCAGATAAAGCTATAGAGTGGCTGATAAAAATAATCGTAGAGCGTGAAAGATGCAGTCATGACGGATATCTCAGCAACGAAGCTGCGGATGGACTTTATGAATATATGAACAAATATGTAACACAGCAGTACATGCAGGAAGCAGGAATTGTGGCAAAAGGTGTGATTGATCTTGAGACAACTCTCATCTTCGGTCATACTCACAGTCCGTTCTGCCTTAGTGCACCATCGCTTGAAGATCCTCTTACTGAAAAATTCAATGGCTTTTCGAAGCCCCTCGACATCTACAATACCGGCGGCTGGGTGGTTGAAGACGAAGACCCTAACGAAACACATGGAGCCTCTCTGGTTGTAATCGATGAAGACCTGAATACTGCAGCTATTGAAATGTATATGGAAAAAGCTGATGGACTGCAATCGCCCATGCAGATAATATGCGCGGACGGCCACTCCAATGAGCTGGCAGCCCACTGCGAGAAATTAATTGAAAAAGATAGTTTTAAAAAATTCTCAGAGGCACTGGCCGCTGAAGCTCTTGAGCTTATGAAATCGAGAGAGAGCTTCGCCGAGAAAATCAAGGCGGAAAAATAGCTGTTGAGTGATAACCGCTATTCTTTGTCCCAGGCTTTCTTAAGCACTGCCAGTGCATCTTCGTATGTGACTTCTTCAGGGTTGTATGTCATGGAGCCGTCATTCAATGAATTTTTGGCGATAAGCTCCAGTTTGGTCTCATCGACTCCAGCGTCTTTGAGCGTCAGCGGTAGTTTACAGATATCATTCAGTTCACGGCGCATGTCGCGTACAGCTCTAATAACGCCAGAAGCCGCAGTGCGCGCGTCGCTGCCAGCAGTCACACCGAAATACGGAGCCAGTTCGGCAATGATTTCGTGGCGCTTTTCAAGGTTGTATTCCATGCCCCAGGGTAGATAAATGCTATTGGCCACACCGTGTGGAACATGACAGCAGCCGCCGGTGGCGTGCGCCAGACCGTGAACAATTCCAACCATGCTGTTCGAAAATGCGATTCCGGCGCATAGGGCGGCGTTGGCCATAGCCAGACGGGCCTGCTCATCAGAACCGTTTTTAACGGCAGAGATCAGGTATTTGTTGACAAGCCTTATAGCCGTAAGTGCGAAAGAATCGGAGATCGGATTTTTCTGGAGGTCATAATAGGCTTCAATGGCGTGAGTCAGAGCATCCATGCCGGTAGCGGCAGTGATGCGCGGCGGCATGGTCAGTGTCATGCGAGGATCGAGTATAGCTACCTGCGGGAAAATTTTATGTGAAATAAAAGGCATCTTCACGCCGCGTTCGGTATCGGCAATAACGGCAGCGGCAGTCACTTCCGAGCCGGTTCCAGCGGTGGTGGGAATAGCGATGAAAGGCTTAGGAGTTGCGGCAAGCCTGTCCATGCCCTGAAAAACCATCAGGTCGTCATTGCCTTCAGAGATAACGATATTGACGCCTTTAGCGGTATCCAGACAGCTTCCGCCTCCCACTGCGATTATGCAGTCACATTCTTTCCCGCGGTAAAGCACTGCCAGTTCGTTTACTACTTTTACGCTCGAATCAATGGGTGTCTGGTCGAATATAACGCTGATTTCCTGAGTCGCACCTTCGAAAGCCGATTTGACGTACTCCATAAGACCGGCTCCGACGACACCCTGATCGGTTATAATCATGGCTTTTTTCGCGCCCAGAAGTCCCATTTCGTAAGGTAGATTTGACAAGGCTTTTTTGCCGCTGATGATTTTTACTGAACAGAAAAATTCGTAATATTCGGGAATCATGTTTTTCTCCATATAGCCTTAAGGGCGTCGTCTAACGCAGAGCGCCGCTTATCATTTTAGGTGTGAGGGCCGCCATGACTTTTGCTTTTATCCACATGTCTTCGCTGGAGAACTCCGGCGGACGTTTGAAGGTTTTATTCAGCATAAAAGACGGCAGCAGAAATTTCTGCACAATGTTCAGGGCTCTCGACATCTGCATGCCCACGCCCAGGTTGCCGTATACTATGGCTCTGAATTGCGCAAAGGCTGTGTGCGAGCCCATCATGCCGGTAAGCACCATCATGGCCGAGTCGATGTTTTTAAAAAGCACTTTCAAATCGGCGTCACGCATTCCCATGCCCAGAAAACGAATGGCGCCATTTTCTTTTTTAACCGACATAGCCGGACCATTTGGTAGAACGCCTAAAAGCAGCACAATTCCTTCCTGCCAGTCGGCGATTTCTTTTTTCAGCTCTTTGCTGTATTTCGAGACCAGCTCGAAAGTGCTGCCTAGAGCCAGCAGGGAAATGTGCGCTACGGCTTTTTTACTGCCATAGGCGCTCTCTCTTTTAAAAGAAGATAGTAGTCCGTTCATGAATTGACTCACTGCCTCAATTGTTATTTGACACTTCGTTTTCTCTTATACAGGATTTCTCGCTGTTACACAAATGTGTGAGCTAAATATTTGATATCATACGGACTTTCAAAAGCGCCATCTACCATTTCGCAGGACGGCGGCATTTGAATATTTTTTTCACTTTTTACTTTTCCTAGCCTTAGTTTTATGCATAATGAAGCCTGTTTTTTCTAATTGTGCAGTTTCGTTCTGATTTTTACGATATTTTATAAGCAACTACTATCCGATAAACGCAATAAGATGGCTCCTGCGAAACTGCCTGCCGATTGATTTGATGTTTTATTCGCCTGCTTTTCGTTTTTTTATTCGCGACTTGGATATTGAGGCGGCGTTTGACGAACTTTGAAAGGAGATTGTCCAGATGATAATCGGTATTCCAAAGGAATCAGCGGCGGGAGAAACTCGCGTCGCAATGAGTCCCGATACTACAGGCAGACTGAAAAACAAAGGATTTTCGGTAATTGTAGAAACGGGAGCCGGAAACGCGGCGCATTTCAGCGATGAAATTTTCCTGAAAGCCGGAGCGCAAATCGCCGAAAGCACTGACGAGTTGCACAAAAAGGCTGACATAATAGCCAAGATACAGCCGCCAACGCTGGAAGAGCTGGACAATTACAAGGAAAACTCCATACTCGTCTCAACCCTCAAGCCATTCTCCAACCCCGAGCTTTTAAAAAAGCTGGCAGCGAAAAAGATTTCTGCATTCTCGCTGGAGATGGTTCCGCGCATTACCCGTGCACAATCAATGGACATCTTAAGTTCGCAGACCAACCTGGCAGGCTACAAAGCCGTCATCATGGCCGCCGATCATTATAATGGTCTCTTTCCCATGTTCATGACAGCCGCCGGTACAGTACGCGCCGCGCGTGTCATGGTAATCGGTGCCGGTGTTGCCGGTCTGCAGGCTATCGCCACTGCAAAGCGTCTGGGTGCAGTAGTCTGCGCCTTCGATATCCGCGCTGCGGTTAAAGAGGAAGTCCAGTCGGTCGGAGCCAAGTTCGTCGAAATCGATCTGGGCATCGGCGACGCAGCTGGCTCTGGTGGTTATGCCCGCGAGCTTACTCCTGAAGAACGCCAGCGCCAGTCAGAGCTATTAGGAAAAGAAATCGAGAAACAGGATATTGTTATCACCACTGCGGCTGTTCCGGGCAAAGCTTCGCCTAAACTCATCATGGAAAACACCATCCGCAATATGAAGCACGGCTCGGTCATCGTAGACCTGGCGGCGGAAGGCGGCGGTAATACCACACTTACCCAACCCGGCAAAATTGTGAACATCAACGGTGTCACCATTATCGGTACACTCAATCTGCCTGCGCTGCTTTCGACCGAAGCTTCGAACCTCTACGCCCGCAACGTAATGAACTTCCTGGTAAATATGCAGAGCAAGGATGGCTCTTTCGCCGTCAATACCCAGGACGAAATCGTCGCCGGTTCGCTGATAACGCACCAGGGTGCAATTGTTCATCCCAAATTTCAATAACCCCTTATCGGCGGTCGTGACTGCCGAACGGAGGAAAAGCTGATATGTCGTTTATATTTCTTTTAACAGTTTTCATACTGGCGGTATTCGTTGGATACCACGTAGTATGGAGCGTCACTCCGGCGCTGCATACACCGCTGATGTCCGTCACCAACGCCATTTCCGGCGTAGTAATTGTTGGTGCAATCATTGCCGCTGGTTCGGAAGCAATAAATACATCAACAATTCTTGGAATAGCAGCAGTTGCGCTGGCTTCGGTGAACGTCTTCGGTGGATTCATCGTTACACACCGCATGCTTTCCAAGTTCAGAAAAAAAGCGAAATAAGGAGGGCTGAACAATGATTTACGCAAATATTGCCGGACTCTCCTATCTTATCGCGTCAGTATTATTCATACTGGCTCTCAAGGGCTTAAGCCATCCCGAAACCGCCCGTCGCGGAAACTTCTTCGCCATCATCGGAATGGCTCTGGCGGTCGTTGTTACGCTGGCAGCGCCTGATGTCAACAACTACGTGCTTATTCTCATTGCCGTTATTATAGGCGGTTCAGTGGGAACGACCATTGCTCTTAAAATCAAAATGACAGATCTGCCACAACTTGTAGCCATGCTGCACAGTCTGGTGGGTCTGGCGGCAGTGCTCATCGCCAAATCGGCCTTCTACGCGCCTGAGCGTTACGGCATCGGCAGTGCCGGCGCGATTCACCTCAACAGCCTCATCGAAATGTCGCTGGGCGATGCCATCGGCGCAATTACCTTCACCGGTTCGATCATCGCATTCGCCAAACTGCAGGGCATAATGAGCGGCTCGCCCATAACATTCAAGGGACAGCACGCGCTGAACGCGCTTCTCGCGTTCGCTATTGTGGCTTTGACGGTGTATTTCTGCATATCGCAGGATCCCATTGTGTTCTGGATAATCACACTCCTTTCCATAATCATCGGCGTCACTCTCATCATTCCCATCGGCGGAGCCGATATGCCCGTCATCGTGTCAATGCTTAACTCCTACTCCGGGTGGGCTGCGGCAGGCATCGGATTTACGCTTCAGAACAATCTGCTCATCATAGCCGGAGCAGTCATCGGCTCGTCAGGCGCAATACTTTCCTACATCATGTGCAAAGCCATGAACCGCAGCTTCTTAAACGTGCTCTTCGGCGGTTTCGGCACTGGTGATTCTTCTGGTGCAGCCTCAAGCGCTCAGCAGGCGCATGAGCGCGGCGCGAACGTCGGATCGGTTGAAGATGCAGCCTTCCTTATGAAGCAGGCCTCAAACGTCATTATCGTTCCCGGTTACGGCATGGCCGTAGCTCAGGCCCAGAACGCAGTAAAGGAAATGGGCGAACTGCTGCTGGCTGCAGGCATCAGTGTCAAATATGCCATTCATCCCGTGGCGGGCCGCATGCCCGGACACATGAATGTTCTTCTGGCCGACGCCAACGTACCCTACGATCTGGTCTTCGAAATGGACGATATAAACAGCGAATTCTCAAGCTGCGACGTAGCCTTTGTAATGGGCGCCAACGACGTTACCAATCCAGCGGCCAAAGATCCCAAGAGCCCCATCGCAGGAATGCCCATCCTCGAAGTTGAACGCGCCGCGACAGTGCTGTTCTGCAAACGTTCGCTCGGCATCGGTTACGCCGGCATCGACAATGAACTTTTCTACAGACCGAACACCATGATGCTTTTAGGCGACGCAAAAGACACCGCCGACAAGCTGGTGCGCGCTTTAAAAGGCACTTCTCACTGATCGGTTTTGTACTGACAAGCAGACGCCGGAGACACTCGTTTCCGGCGTTTTTTTATGAATATCGCATACAATGTCATAATGCCATTTGAGTTACGATGACACACTGTAACACTAATTGCAGATTATTTAACACTACATTGCCGTCTGCCAACCCCCGTTTTCAGCCGACAGAGCAAGTTTATGCATGTGCCTGGAAGAGTTTTTCCGACCCAAAACAGAAATGCCATAATTGCAAGTGGAACTTGACTTTAAATGCGTTATTGCTATACTTAAAAACGTATGGGAGCGAGCGGGCCATAAGCATCTTTGACCTCGCCTTAGTGAGTATAAAAAATTACATGAACGTCTTTTAATTTTTAACATTCAGGTATCGGTATCTTTTTTCACCGTTTTTAAGGAGGTTTTTTATGACAAAGGAACACCATGTTGAGGCGTTTGTTCAGGCTACAATAGAGTGCTTCGAGTCTATGGTGGACATAGTTCCCGAAAAGAAGGAGATCAGAACTCAGATTCCGCCCATTCAGAATTCGGATGTGTGCGCCATCATAGGACTTTCTGGTGAATCCGCCGGCATGGTGACAATCTCATTCAACACTGAAGTTGCCAAAGCAGTAGTCGGCAATTTTCTCGGTGAAGATCCAGCCAGCCTGGGAGACGAGGATCTTTATGACGCGGTGGGCGAGCTTATTAACATAATCGCCGGCAACGGCAAGGCGTATGTAAAAGACGTGGCGCTATCCATTTCACTGCCGTCGGTAATGCACGGAGATAAATATTACATGTCGCTTCCCAAGAGCGCCTCTGTCACTTCCGTCGACTTCGATCTGCCAGGCATCGGCCTCATGACCATGATGCTTACTTTGGTTGATTAACTGAAGCTGTTAGATTTAATGGGGAGGAATTGAAAATGATAAAAGTTCTGGTCGTTGACGACTCCAACACCATGAGAAGAATAATCAAGAAGACCCTTAATCAGGCGGGCGTAGAGGAAATAGTTGAAGCCGAAGACGGAATCGACGCGCTGGTAAAACTTTCTGAAAACCCAGACATCGACCTCATCATGCTCGACGTGAACATGCCACGCGCCGATGGTCTGACTACTCTGAAGGAATTGAAATCCATGCCGGAGACAGCCGTCATTCCGGTAATCATGTGCACATCCGAATCCGACAAATCAGTCGTTATCGAATGCATACGTTCCGGCGCGAAAGATTACATAGTCAAGCCGTTCAACAAAGAAATTATTGCAGAGAAAATTCAGAATCTGATTAAAAAATGAAAGCTGTCCTGCAAACACTGCTAGCGACGGTTCTATTCCTTACTTTTTTCCCTACAGCTGGCCCGGCGGCTGAGGAAGTAAAGATTAAGGAAGAGAATCGCAACATTGCTTTTGCCCTGGATGATTCCGGCTCGATGAGAATCACAGATAAAAACGGCTTGAGCAAGCTGGCGGCAGAGATGTTCATTAAATTGATGGACGGCAGTGACAATCTGGCGGTAGTTGCGTTCTCCAGCGACGCGTCTGTTATCATGCCTTCTACCAGGCTTACAGATGAAGACATAAAAAAACGCGTCACACAGAAAACCAATTCACTGTCGCGCTCTGGAAAACTCACTAATATTGAGAGCGCTCTGCGCAAATCATTGCCGCTATTCCCGGAAAAAGCGGCATCTTCTCAGGCGCTGCTGCTCCTTACCGATGGCAAGGTGGATCTGGACAATAACGGCAAGCTGAGTGAAGGCGAAAAGGAGTCACGCAAACTCATTATGGGTGAACTGGCCGACGCATACAAAAGCCGCCACATCCCGATTTACTCCATAGCATTCGGTGAAGACGCCGATATAGATCTGCTTAAATCCATCGCACTCGACAGCGGCGGTCTGTTCTTCAAACTGGATTCCGCCGAACAGATTACCAAAGTTTATTTCACAATCTTCAATCAATATAAAGCGCCACAGCTTGCATTCGTGCAGGAAGGTGTTTTCACTATCGATAAAGCGGTAGACGAAGCCACTCTGCTGGTTCAGGGCGACATGCGCGACAAAGAGCTTGTTCTGCAAAGCCCGTCCGACCGTGAATATAGCAGCATGGTTCCAAATCCCGACGCTAAATGGGCTATCAATACCGGCTATACCATGATTACACTTTCCAAACCGGAAGTCGGTGAGTGGAGCCTGCGCGGAATTGAAGACGACGAAGCCAAGATTATTCTGATTACCAACATTAAACTGGATGCTCCATTCAGACGCGTAAATTATTTCCAGGACGAGCCCATATACGTTGTGGCGGGCATCGACGCAGCAGAACTGCCTCAGAGCGTAAAAATAGAAATGCGCATGTTCGCAGAGTTGATGAATTCCGAAGGCACCGTAATGAAGTCAATCGAACTCTTCAACAACGGAGCTGAAGACGGTGTTTGCGTTGAGGACATGATAGATCGCTGGAATGGTGGATATTATGCCGGAGTATTTCAGGTTAATCCTCCCCTGGAAGAAGGGCTTTATGTAATAAGGGTCAGAGCTACAACCCATACCTTTAACCGTGAACGTCAGTATTCAATCCGCGTACATAAAGGCAACTGGATTTCGCTGGCCACCACAGATCTCAATGCTGATAAAGGACAGCAGATAAAGCTCAATGCCGAGTTTAAAGCTGCTCCTTTCTGGGCCTGCAACGCTGAACAGCAGCTTATCCCTCCCTGCGAAGCAGTACAGGCTACGCCCATAGCGTTCAGCCTGAGATCGCCTTCTGGAGATGTAAGCGGTCTGCAATATGCCAGACATTCGGATAAAGATTACGAAATCACACTGCCGGATCTTATTAAAGAAGGTGAATATACAATCGTTGCCGACATGCTTCAATCTGCGGAATCGCTGGTC
>Ga0172375_10013679_pt1 | contig 10038 bp, 10 predicted proteins | sample LakKiv1m_FD_114537 | JGI IMG/M metagenome (GOLD analysis project Ga0172375, IMG submission 114537) | Freshwater microbial communities from Kabuno Bay, South-Kivu, Congo - kab_092012_11.1m | ecosystem: Environmental > Aquatic > Freshwater > Lake | place: Democratic Republic of the Congo...
AAATATTATGGTGATGGATATCAATGGACAAAGATTTGGCAAGATAATAGGGATAAACTATATAGTCCGGATAAACTAGAGATAGGAATGATGCTGACTATCTATGGTAAAATTTAGGCCAGTGCGGCTATGGTTTAGTGGTAAAATGAGTCCTTCCCAAGGATTAGTCGAGGGTCCGATTCCCTCTAGCCGCTCAAGGCTTGTATTTTGTTATAATAAGCCGAAGTAGCTCAGATGGTAGAGCAGGGCTTTCGTAAAGTCAAGGTCGGGAGTCCGATTCTCCCCTTCGGCTCTCAAGAAAAATATATGTCAGAATTTTTTAAATCAAAACAAAGGTCAAGATTGGACCGAAAAGAGGAAGAAGAGATTACTAAAAAAACAATAATATTGGGAGGGGTCACAGTACTGATATTTATTGTTGTGCTGATTTTTGGATTACCTTTGTTGATAAAACTTTCGGTATTGCTGGGAAATACAAAAAGCTTGTCAAAAAACGACCAAGAAAAACTATTACCTCCCTTACCTCCAAGATTAGTGGTAAGTTTTGAAGCGACAAATAGTGCAAAATTTTCAATTTCGGGAGTGGCTGAGCCCAAGGTTGAGGTAGAATTGATGAAAAATGACGTGCCACTCGGAAAAAAAGTTGTTGATGAAAAGGGTGGTTTTGTTTTTGAAGACATTACCTTGGACAAGGGTGGAAACACTTTTACTGCTGTAGCATCGACTGAGAAGGAAGGAAATAGTGAGTTATCAAAAACTGTGACTGTAATTTATGATGATCAACCTCCTTCTATTAGTATGATAAATCCTCCTGAAGATAAAATTACCGTTGATTCAACTGATTTTGATATTGTGGGTAAGAGTGAAAAAGATGTCAGTGTGACGGTTAATGGTAGATTGGCTCTAGTTGATGATGATGGTGTTTTTAAGTTGAGGGTTCAGTTAAACGCAGGAAAGAATAGTTTGGAAATAGTCCTACGAAATCCAGCAGGTAATGAAACGAAAAAGACTGTTGAAATTACTTACGATATTTAGTCTCAATTGCAAGAAAAAGTAGGACCCAAGGATACAGAAGAGAATTGGCAAAAAGTGAGTGTACAAAGACTGCAAGAAGTAGAGATTGCCAGTAGAGTGATGAGGTATTTAAGTTATGATAAAAAATTCTAATAAAGAGTAATAGACCGATTATTCCGGTAGTTACTGCAATTGTTAGTAGACTACCATCAAATCCAGAATTGGCATGAGAGAATTTATTTTCTCTAATAGTTCCAAGATTGTTGTAACCGACACCGATTATGGGTGATGTCAAAAATAGTTTAAATCCTTCTTGGTAATTTTCAATTTTTGCAATTATTGAACTGCTTCTTTCAAGCTTTGTTCCCTCACCTGGCATACGGGGAAGAAGTAAAATAGTCAAAATGACAAGTAGAAAAGTAGTAATAAAAATGCCTATATTTTTCTTTTTAAAGGCTATAAAGGTAAAGACAATAAAGAAGGCAAGAAGGGTTGAACGACTATATGTAAGAGCCATCCCAATATAAATCGGTAACAAAAGCCAGGGATTGGAGGGGTGTTGAAAATACATTTTTAAGAGGAAAAGAAGAAAGATTAGAGCGGTAAAGGTGGGATCAAAAAATGTGCCGACAAGACGATATAAATGGGGATCCCAATTGAATGTTGAAAAATATGTAAAATCTGGCCAAAAAAAGTATTGAATAAAACCAAATATTAATGATGAAGCGAGGATTATTTTAAAAAAGTTATCAATTTTTTTATCCATTTTTAATGGAAAAACAAAAAATGATAACAGTGCCATAAGACGTATCCAATAGAGAAAACTAGTTAGAGAAAAGGGGTGAAAAAAAAAGTTAATTTTAAGACTTAATAGTGAAAATATGGCAAAAATTGCTACAGGAGAAGATATCTTTTTAAGACTATTTTTCTGGCTTAGAGTGTTTATAAAGGCTAGAATAATAATGGCGATATCAAGTAAAGGGAAAGAAAGATGGTTGATATTTAGGCGTAACAATTGACCAAAAAAATAGATTATTAGAGAAAGGTAAAAAACTATTTTTGTGAGAGATGCCATAGTTTAGCGCGAATTAAAAAACTGTTGAGTGACATAGCTAAAGATAAAATTATTCCGGCAGTACCGTCCAAGAATCCGAGTCTAAAAAAATAAAGATTCAAAAATTTTAATTTTGGGAAGAGAATAATTTCCCATAAGTGAGGATGATGCCGATTTGTATAGAGTTGATTGGCTCGTATGGATGAATAGTGATTAATTTTTTCTAAAAATGAATATAAATCTTTTATAGAGAAATGGTTGATAATTTGATGTGAGTCAATACTTTCTGCGGATGAGGACCAAATTTCGTGGACTGGGTTTGTATACTGACCTTCGTTTTTATTGAACAGTTTTATGGGCATGTCGTTGATGCATTGACCGAAGGATATTTTGTGTCCAAGATAAATAATATTTCTTTTAAAAGTATAGTTTTGACCGATTACTGGCTTTAAAATGTTGATAAAGCCTATTGTTTGAGTCGTTGGTATTTCATCCGCATCAAGTGATAAGATCCAGTCATTTTTACATTTGGAAAGACCAAAGTTTCGTTGATTGGAAAAGTCGTCATTTAGTTTTCGAGAAAAAATTTTTACTGATAATTTTTCTGAATTAAATGTTTTTAAGATTTTTTTTGTATCGTCAGTTGAAAAATCATCGACAACGATGATTTCGTCTAAATTTGTCAATTTATTTATCCAACCCCCCCACTCTTTTAAGTTTTCCGATTCGTTTTTGGTGAGGAGGAGGAGGGAGAGATTATTCATATGGTTCTGCTTTAATTTTATGATATAACTTTAAAACTTGTTCCTCAATAAAAAAAACTAGTTTTAATGTTGATGACTCAAGAGGTTTGAGATGTTTTTGAAAATATTTTTTTCTAGAGACATACCAGTGTTTTAAAACAGTATTATATTTACTGCCACTACTGGCACCTCCAATGTGGGTTATCTCAGAATTAGGGTCAAATATGACTTTATATCCATTGCTGTTTATTGTGTCACCAAAATCAATATCCTCCATGTATAGAAAAAATCTTTCATCAAAAAGATTTAATTTATTGTCAAGTTTTTTTCGAAGAATCATATATGCACCACAAAGTGAATTGACCTCAATCGGTTTTTTTAACTTGTAGAAATTTTCTATCCAAAATTTTTTTGATATTGAATTATTTGGAAAAATTTTTTTTAAGTTTGTAAATTCAAAGAGTCCAGTAAGAAATGTTGGTTTTGAGTTGGCAGTATAATGATAGTGATTTGACCCATCTTTTTTGATTTTTCCTCCAATTGCACCAATTTGTGGATTTTTTTGAATTTTGTCAATTGTTTTAAGGACTGAGTCATTTTCAAGATAGCAATCAGGATTGACTAAAAAAATTATTTCGTTTCTTGCTTTCAGAATTCCTTGGTTGACGGCTTTTCCGAAACCAACATTGTTTTTATTTTTTATTATTTGTGTTGATTTCGATAATTTTATTTCGTCTACATCGTGTGAATTGTTGTCGATAATGATTATTTCATCAATCTTCTCTAAAATTTGTTTTAATGAATCTAATAATTTGTTTAGGTGATGTGCAGAATTATAGTTAACGGTTATTACAGATATGTTGTGTGATTTTTTACTTGTTGACATTATTTATTGTATGTTTATCTTTATGTAATGAAAATACAAAATTATTTATATATCTTGTACCAGTTTTATTGATTTTATCATTTGTTTTGTGTAAAAAAGCTCTAGCTGTGACCTATTTTAGTGATAATTTCGAATCAGGTAATCTTGATCAATGGACACATAATGTTGGTAATGTTGGGAATACATCTAGTTGGTATGTACAAGACAATGTATTACATAGTAGAGTTACTAAAGGTAAGCACTCATTTTTATACGCAAACGTACCAGCTATTCCGAGTAACTATAAATTCTCAGCAAATGTAAAAAAATATTTCAGGTGTTGATCAACAGTATGTTTTTCGTGTGACTGACGATAAAAGACAGTATTATCTGGTTGATTATAGATATAACGATTTAGGTTGGTCACAAGATAATAACAACATAAAGTTATATAGAATATATAAAACTAATTACAAATTATTGGGTAGTTATCCGAGTACAACTTTTCCCAGGACGTTTAATATCACACAGGGTGTTGATCATAAAGTTGAGGTTATTATAAATGGAAATAATATTCAGGTGTATTTTGATGGCAATAAAGCCATAGATTCAATAGATTTAGACATATTTTTGGATGGTAAAGGAATAGGTCTTATGACTTGGGGAGGTGATTTTAATGGTGTATCAGAAAACTTATATAAAATGGTAATAATTGAAGATTCAACACCTGTTATTAGTACCAAAACCATCCTTCTCCCCGGTCTTGGGGCGAGTTGGAACCCTCAAGCAATTTTATTTAACAGTACTTCCCCCGAAAACCAATGGTCCATGACCCCTTTTGTAAAAAATTATGACATGCTGATAAAGGGACTGGAGAAAAATGGTTTAGAAAAAGGAAAAGATTATTATGTATGGAACTACGATTGGAGAAAACCACTATCTCAAATTGTCGATGATTTCAATAGTTATATGTTGAGTTTAAATTTAGATAAAGGAGAAAAGATAAATTTAGTTGGTCATAGCTTGGGTGGTTTGGTATCAAGGATTTGGAGTCAAGACAATGCCAGTACTGTTGATAAGGTGATTACTCTTGGCTCACCACATTACGGCTCAGTAAAGGCATACGAGGCGTGGAATGGGGTAAAGATAAGTGATAATTTGGATGTTGCGTCTGTGGCACTTAACGTTTTATTGCAGTTACAAAAAAAAGAATTATGATACAGGTGTTCAAACATTGCGGAGTTACGCCCCAATTGTTTATGATTTAATTCCAACATTCTCTTTCCTAAAAAGGAATGGCGCTGTGATTTCAGGAAGTTCAAGTGCTTATTTAAAAAATAAAAATCTATCTACTTCTTTAATAAGTGGTCAATTATCAACTTTGGATGCAATGGGAGTACCAACAAAAGAGTGGCTTTCTTTGGGGGATAGATCTTTATTTGATAAGGTTTTGGGTATATGGGAAGACGGTAGGCCTATTTCATACAGCAATGGAGAGGGAGATGGGACAGTATTAAAGAAAAGTTCATTAATAACCGGGAGTGAAATGGTTGATTTTTATTCAGATCATGGGGCAATTGTTGATAAATCAACGAATTGGGTTTTAACAAAACTAGGATTAGGGCTGACTCTTGCAGAAGAAAATATTTATCCTCAAAAACAATCTATATTTTATATTTATGCACCAGCAATTGTTGAGGTTAGGTGTAGTGATGTTATCCAAGAGGAAGAGAAAGGCTGGGTTGTGGCCAACAATGCAGAGCTTAAGGATTGTAATATTAGTTTACTTGGGGGAAATGGTGGTGGAAATTATCGGATAGTAGCTGGAGATAATAGTAAGTGGCAGTATTTTGAAGGAGATATTCAGGAGGGGCAAAATATAGTGTTGGGTGTTTCTGAAAGGGATACTAATTGGCAGCTATTAAAACAAAGCCTATTGGATATAGGTGCAAGTCAGGCTCTAGTTGCTGCTAATCAAGGAAACATAATTTTAACCATTTGATGAATATATTAAGTATCGTATGATTTCAAAAAACTTTAAAAATAGTGAGGAAATATTAGAGAAGTCAAGGTATTTATTGAGTCAAAATAGTTTCACACAAACTCAGATAAATAACATGTATGCCATGGCGTTATCAGGAAAGTCACTAGTTGAGACAAACCTGAGGTTGATGGCCAAAAAGGGACTAATACCAAGCTATTCAAGTGCTCTTAACAATGAGCAAGCTTTGGAAATGATGGTATATGGAAAAAATTACGCAACAAATTACATTGCATATAGGTTGTATGGGATTGTGTGGAAGTAGTTGTGGCTGCTAAAGGGATCGAACCTTTGACCTTTCCAATGTGAATGGAATGCTCTACCACTGAGCCAAGCAGCCAGATTTTGTAAAGTACCTAACTTTGAAAGTATACCAAAACATGGATGCGTTTCGGGTATAATTGGTAATGTCTGATTTAAGGATTGTAATTTTTGGAATTACAGGTGATTTAGCCCAAAAGAAATTAATCCCTGCGCTTTTTGAATTGTGGAAGGATGGAGATATGTCTGAAAATATAGGTATTATTGGTTTGTCACACAAAATAAGAGAGGTATATGAACTGAGGGAAATATTATTTAACTCTCTAAAAGCAAAGAATGTGTCTATTGATGAAAAGGTGGCAGAAAAATTTTGGCGAAAGTTTACTTTCTTTTTTGGTGATTTTAAAGAACAAAAGTTGTATGAGGATTTAAAAAAAGAGTTACTTAAAAATAGGGGCGATGTAATTTACTATTTAGCAACGCATCCGAGTCTATATGCTAGTGTGTTTATGAATTTAGAAAAGGAAGATTTGAATAAAAATGATGAAAACTTGATAAAAATAATGATTGAAAAACCTATTGGGAATGATTTTAAGTCAGCCCGCGAATTAAATAAATTATTGGCAAAATTTTATAAAGAGGAACAAATTTTTAGGATAGATCACTATTTAGCGAAGGATACAATCCAAAATATATTGGCATTTAGATTTCATAACGAGGTTTTTGAATCAGTTTGGAATAATAAAAAAATTGATCATATTCAGATAACAGTTGCTGAAAGCTTTGGGGCTGAGTCGAGAAATTCATATTATGATTCTGTTGGTTCTTTAAAGGATGTAGGTCAAAACCATGTATTACAGATGTTGGCTTTTGTGACAATGGATAGACCCGATTTCTTAAAGCAAGAGGATATGGTGGAAAAGAGAAAAACAGTTTTAAAAAATTTGGTACCTAAAGTAAGTAGTTTAATTTTGGGTCAGTATGAAAACTATTCGAATGAAAGTAAAAATACAGATACTTTTTTTGCTTTCAAAACCGAACTAAAAAAAGGAAAACTTTCTAGAGTTCCAATATATGTTCGTGGTGGTAAAAAACTTAAAAAAACAGTAACGGAGATATCGATAGTATTTAAGAGTGTGAAACTAGAGAATCCAAATATATTGACTTTTAGAATTCAACCAAATGAAGGAATAGTCTTTAAGATGGCGGTTAAAAAACCTGGTTTTAAGATGGAGTGTGAAAGTGGAGAGATGCAATTTTGTTACCACCAATTGGGAAAACTTAAAGATGCATATTTAAGATTGCTGATGGATGCCATAAGGGGTGAGCATTCGTATTTTAACAATGGGTTGGAAGTTGAGCTTGAGTGGAAATTTATTGATGCCCTAAAGGCTAATGAGTCGAGAGTTATCCCCTATCAAGTTGGTTCTTGGGGTCCAAAAGAAGCTGATGAGATGATTGAAAAAGATAGTAGGTACTGGTTAGAACCCTCTGAGAATTTATGTCGGATTTAATATGATTATTGAAAGATCAAAATATAAAAAACTTTCAATAGTTATTCCATGTTTTAATGAATCAAAAACCATTGATAGATTAATATCTAGGGTCAGAAACTCTGATTCTTTGGGACTTAAAAAGGAAACAGTAATTGTTGATGACGGGAGTACAGATGGATCTGATATCTTACTAAAAAAATATATTAAAAATTATATCTTTAAAATAATATTTCTTAAAAAAAATTTTGGAAAAGGAAATGCCTTAAAAATTGCGTTTTCAAAAACAAGGGGTGATGTGGTAATAGTACAGGATGCTGACTTAGAATATGATCCAGTGGATTATGTAAAACTTGTCAAACCAATATTAGATAATAAGGCTGATGTTGTTTATGGGTCAAGATTTATTGGAGGTGAGTCACACCGTGTTTTATATTATTGGCACAGTGTTTTTAATAAATTACTGACCAGTATTTCAAATGCATTTACAAATATCAATTTGACCGACTTGGAAACAGGTTATAAGGTTTTTCGTGGGGACTTAATAAGACGAGTGGCCTTAAATCTTGAATCAAAAAGATTTGGTTTTGAACCAGAAATTACTGCAAGATTATCGAAGATAAAAAACATAAGATTTTATGAGGTAGGTATTTCGTATGATGGGCGCACCTACAAGGAAGGAAAACACATTGGTTTTGTGGATGGTTTTATGAGTATATTTCAGATTATTAAATATAATATTTTTCGTTAGATTTTTAGACATATGCTAGAGATTGGTGGTAAATTGCTAAAGATTTGGATTTGTTATTTTCTTTTTGTTTTTTTATCAACAGAATTTTTTTCGTCATTAAATTTAATAAATAAATACGCTTTTTGGGGATTGTATATTTTTGGGGCAATAACTGTGGCTCTGTTTGTTAAAAAAAAATTTATAAATTTTAATATAAAATTTGTTTTGTCAGAGTATTGGCGATGGTATATTGTTTCGGGATTTTTTATTATCTTGCCCTTATTTTTAATTGCCCTGTATTATCCACCGAATAATTATGATTCATTGACCTACCATTTGACAAGGATTGAGCACTGGGTTCAAAACGGAAATGTCGACTTTTATCCGACAAATTCTAGTCGACAGTTATTTATGACACCGTTAACAGAATATGTTTTGCTTCATTGGAGATTGCTGACGGGGAATGATATCTTTGCCAATTTATTGCAATTTGTATCGATGATTTTTTGTGCACTGCTATCAATATTAATAGTTGGAGAATGGGGTGGAAATAAGTTGGCAAAATTATTGGCATTTATATTGACAATCACTGTCCCTATGGGTATTTTGCAGTCGACAAGTACACAGACAGATTATGTGACTGGTTTTTTTGTTTTGGTGTCGATATATTTTAATCAAAAAAAGAATATGTATATTTAGCTTTATCGTTAGGTATGGGTTTATTAATAAAAAGTACCTTTGCTGTTTTCTTATTACCTATAGGGATATATTGGGTTTTTGAATGGTTTAAAATGAGTACATTTTTAGCAATAAAGAGAATTATTTTAATCATTGGAGTTGTTGTATTAATAAATGGTTTGCATTGGAATAGGAATTTTCAATACTATGCCTCAGTATTTGGTCCAAAAGAAGCATTGGAAAACACAAGGAATGGTGTCATTGGATATAAATATGTAATTTCAAACATGGCGAGAAATTTGGGAAATCAGCTAGGTTTGCCTAACACAAAATACAATAATGCAATTGATATTTTTATAATCAATCTTCACAAGATATTGGATTTAAAAAATAATGATGAGATTAATACTTGGTTGAACGAAAAGTATACTACCCGATTTTCAATTAACGAGGACAATGCTGGAAATTTCTTACATGTCATTTTAATTATTCTAGTTGGTATTATCTTGTTTTTTAACAATTATCGAGTTAAGAAAATATATTTATTATTGTTTGGGGGTTGGGTATTGTTTAATGTCTTGTTTAAGTGGCAACCCTGGGGTACAAGACTTGAACTTCCTTATATTGTTGCCAATTGTCCAATTATTGCTTATGTTTTAGTTAAAAATTTAAATAATAAAAATTTAATAAAGTTTTTAATATTAATTTTGATGTTGATGTCGGTGATTTTTGTTTACGGAATTAATCCTTTTGAAAAAATAGTTGGTTTAAAATTAAATTCTTCAAACAGACCATTTATAGGAGATATATTGTTATTTACCCAACCTAGATATGATAGGTTTTGGAACAACATTTATATAGAGAAATCATATCTTGAGATGGTGGAAATTATAAAAGAGGTAAAAGTTAATAATGTTGGTATTTTTTTAGAAAATAACTCTTTGGAATATCCCTTATGGGTTGCAATTAGGCAAAATAAACTTAATGTTAGGGTGAATAGTGTCACAAATAATAATATTTTCAATAAAAATTTTGCGTCTGTAGGTAGACCTGATGTAGTTATTTATAATAGAGAATTACCCTTTGAAGTGATTAATAAAGTCAGAATCATAGGAATGTATAAATTTGGTAGTATGAAATTGGCGATGATAGCAAATTA
>Ga0172375_10013680_pt1 | contig 10038 bp, 11 predicted proteins | sample LakKiv1m_FD_114537 | JGI IMG/M metagenome (GOLD analysis project Ga0172375, IMG submission 114537) | Freshwater microbial communities from Kabuno Bay, South-Kivu, Congo - kab_092012_11.1m | ecosystem: Environmental > Aquatic > Freshwater > Lake | place: Democratic Republic of the Congo...
CGGGGGGCTGGTGGAATTGGGGGAGCCCCTGGAGGAGGCCCTGCGCCGGGAGTTGCTGGAAGAGGTGGGGATTACCGTGCGCATCCTGGGGATCACCGCGGTCCTGGACCGGATTTACCGGGACCCCCAAGGCGGCGTGCCTTACCACTATGTGCTGGTGGATTTTCTCTGCGACTACGGGGACGGGGAACTGCGCCCCGCCTCGGATATCACTGCGGCCAGGTTTACCCCGCTATTAGAATTGGACCGGTTCGACCTGCCCGCATTCACCGCCCGGGTGATCCGGCGCGCCTGGGAGCAGAAGGGGCAAAGCGGGGTTTTGCCTCTTATTGAGCATTCCTAGGGTGCGTTTCCCGCACCATAAGGTGGCTGATTAACAAGCAAAAAGATATCATCGCGTAGGGGCGAACCTGGTGTTCGCCCTTGTGCGTTCAGGGCGAACACCAGGTTCGCCCCTACAGATCCCACCCACAACAGAACCTTTCCGTAAGCCTTAAAAATGAATTTCAAACAGGGAACTGATGGAGTCTTCCCGGTGGATGTTGAGGATGGCCCGGGCGAAGATCTTGGCCACGGAGAGTTGCACGATCTTGCCGCATGCCTTAGCCCGGTCGCTTAAAGGGATGGTGTCGGTGACCACCAGGCGTTTCAGGGGGGACTCCGTGACCCGGTCCACCGCCGGGCCGGAGAGCACTGCGTGAGTGCAGCAGGAGTTGACGCTGAGCGCGCCCCGGCTCATGATCACCTTGGCGGCTTCTGACAGGGTGCCGCCGGTATCGATGATATCATCCATGATGACCACTTCTTTGCCCAGCACTTCCCCGATGAGGTTCAGGGCCTGGGCCTTCCCCGGCGCGTCCCGGCGTTTGTCGATCAAGCCCAGGGACGCGGCCAGCCTCTTGGCATAAGCCCGGGCCCGGGGCACGCCCCCGGCGTCCGGAGAGACGATGGCCAGATCATCCTGAAAGTTCTCCCGGATATAGGGGATCATGATGGGTGAGCCGTAGAGATTGTCCACCGGGATGTTGAAGAAACCCTGGATCTGACCCACGTGCAGGTCCATGGTGAGGACCCGGTGGGCTCCGGCGGTGGAGATGAGATCCGCCACCAGCTTGGCGGTGATGGGCACCCGGGGGGCCACTTTCCGGTCCTGGCGGGCATAGCCGAAATAGGGGATGACCGCGGTGATGCGCCGGGCGGAGGCCCGCTTCACCGCGTCGATCATCACCAGGAGTTCCATGATGTTGTGGTTGGCCGGGGGGCAGGTGGGCTGGATCAGAAAGACGTCCCGGCCCCGGACGTTTTCGCCGATCTCCACCCGGATCTCCCCGTCGCTGAAGGTGGTGACCAGGGCTTGCCCCAGGGTCATGGAAAGTTCGTCGCAAATCTTTTGGGCCAACCCCGGGTTGGCATTGCCCGTAAAAATCCGGATACTGTTGTTAACGGCGGCAGCATTCATCATTTCTGACTCTAAAGGGATTTTTCTTTCAGAAGTATGGATTTGTTAGCGCGGTGTTTACCGGCTGTTCATGATAAATCAAAGGGCAGGGTGGAGGCAAGATTAATTTCCGGGGGCGCCACCTTTTCTTGGATAACCAAAATTCCTACCCCGTGTTCCGCAGCCAGGGCCAGTTCCCGGGCATAAGCCGGGTCCAACTGGGCCGCGGGCTTAAGGACCCGGGCGTCTCCCCGCTGCACCACGAAGATTTGCCAGGCCAGGTGGCCCTGGCGCACCAGCCCTTCCAGGTCTTGCAGATGGCGGCGGCCCCGGGCCGTGACCCCATCCGGAAAGAGGGCCACGCCTTCTTCCACCCAGGTGACGCTCTTTACCTCCAAAAACGCCATCCTGCCCCCCAAATCCAGAACAAAATCCAGGCGGCTGCCCTGGGGGAGAGTCACCTCCGGCCGCACCTGGAGCGGCCGGGGAATACCTGGCAGGCCGGGTCCGGCCAGGGCGTCGGCCACCAGCCGGTTGGGAGCCAGGGTGTCGATACAGATCCAGGCCTCCTGCCCCCGGACGAACCGCCAGGTATATTGCGTCTTGCGTCCAGGGTGGCCATCCCGGGTCAGCAAGACCTCCTGGCCCGGCGCGGCGCAGCCCCGGAGGGCCCCGGTGTTGGGCACATGGGCCCAGACCGAGCGGCCGTCAGCCAGTTCAATTTCAGCCAGAAAACGTTGCTTGCGCCGCAGAAAGCGGCCGGGGATGAGAGGAGCGGAAAAGCGCACGATGCAGGGCTGTAAGAAAGTTAGTGGCTTGACTTAAAAACTAAAAACCAAAAACTGCATTAAAAGGCGTACCACACCCGGAGCCAGTTCTGGACGTTATCGCCACGGTCCCGCGCACCGGTTTCCATCTGCGTCTTGAAGACGAAACTCCAACGCCCCAGGTCGTATTTAATCCCCGGGCCCAGACCCATCACCCGGTCGCCAAAAGGCCGGTTATAACCGAAGTGCTGGTCGGTGGACGGGTAATAATAATAGCCGCTCAGGCCCACCTTGAAGTTCGGCAGCAGCCGGTAATCCATGGAGTAATTGAACAGGGGCAGGGAGCCGCTCTGCCTGCTGGGCTCCGCTGGAGAGCCGGCGCGGTTATAGAGGAAAGAAACGTTCATCTCCAGGTTATGCGTGAGGTTGAGGGTGGCGCCGCTGTGTTGATCGGTGCCCAATCCCAGGCCGGGAGCCAGCATTTTTAGCTTAGAGGAAGGAGGGGCCGGTCTTTCGCCCAGCATCTGGGCATCCAGGGGGGAGGGGTCGGCCACGGAGAGAATGGGCGCACGCCCGGGATTGCCACTCCAGAAATCGGCGTCTTCTGCGGTCGCCTTTCCTGGGAGGCAGATGCTCAGCGCCAGCAAGGCAATTGCGGCCAGCCGAACGATCCCCCTGCGTCCCTGCATGATGTTGCTCCCCCTACTTTTCCGACAAACCTATCTTATATCTTAATGGGAAAAATGTCAAGATGGCAGGATTTTGTTAGTGGTGTAATGACTTAAAATTAAAGGGGAATTAGCTTTAGGTAGGAACTAGAGCGGCCGCCCCAAGATCTGGGTCAAAATTTCCCGGCCGCCCTGGTCCAGCAGGCGCTCCGCCAGGCTGCGCCCCAGGGAGTCGGCTGCCGCGGTTGGACCGGCAATCTCGCCCCGGATAAGAAGCCGGCCCTCCAGGTCGCCGATCAGGGCCTCGAAAGTGAGAGAGTTGTCCTGAACCTGGGCAAGACCCGCCACCGGCACCACGCAGCCGCCCTCCAGGCGGGCCAGAAAACCGCGCTCGGCATTCACCGCGGCGTGGGTCACCGGGTCATCCAGAAAGGCGATGAGTTCCCGCACCCGGGCGTCCCCGGCCCGGGCCTCCAGGCCCAGGGCCCCCTGGCTGACGGCCGGCAGCATCTCTTGCAGGGACAAAAATCCCTGGCTGAGGTGGGATAAACCCAAACGGTTAAGCCCCGCGGCCGCCAGGACCAGGGCGTCCAGCCCCTGTTCCGCCATCTTCCGCAAGCGGGTGTCCACGTTTCCCCGGATGGGCACGATCTCCAAATCCGGCCGCAGGTTGAGCAGCTGCACCCGGCGCCGCAGGCTGCCGGTGCCCACCCGACCTCCGGGAGGGATATCCTGCAAGGCGGCGTAGCTGTGGGAGATAAACGCGTCCCGCCAGTCCTCCCGGGGCGGCACCGCGGCAATCACCAGCCCCTCCGGCACCAGCGCGGGCATATCCTTTAAGCTGTGCACCGCCAGGTCCACCTGGCCGGAAAACAGGGCTTCTTCAATCTCCTTGATGAACAGGCCTTTGCCGCCCACCTGAGCCAGGGGCACGTCCTTCAGCCTGTCCCCGCTGGTCTTGATGATCACCAACTCCACGACCAGGCCGGGATGACGCTCCTCCAGCCGGGCCTTGACCCAGTTGGCCTGGACCAGGGCCAGGGCGCTTCCCCGGGTGCCGATGCGAAGAGCAGACGGTTTTTGGTTCATGATTAATGACAGGTGCTGCAGGAAGCGGAGGAACACCCGGAGCAAGATGCGCCTTTGGGATTTGACGTGGCGGTGAACTTGTAGCCCACCTTGGCGGAGCAGGCGCTCATCAGCTTCTCCACCTGTTGCTGATGGCAGGAGGGGCACTCCACCGCATCACTGCCGAAGACCAGCTTCTCAAACTCATGACCGCAAGCCTGACAACGGAATTCAAAAATGGGCATTGATCAACCTCTGAAAATTAATGTAGGGTGCGTTTCACGCACCATTTTTGGCGCGTAAGACGCGCCCGATGATAGACTTAATTTCCCCTAGTTAAACTTGGGACAAAATTAGGTTCCCAAGTACAACTTGGGAACCAGGAGAACATTATTATTTTACACTATTTTTTCTCGATCCGCACGGTGGTCACTTCTGGCACCAGTTTGAGGCAGCAGGGGTCGCCGTGGATACGGCCTACCAGGTTCACGGCGCTGGCCGGGCGGATTTCCCCGGGGACGCTGGCGGGGGTAAGGCCGAAGAACAGGCAAAAAGCCTTGCCCGTGGGCCAGTAGCCCAGGTCGCCGACGTGCACCACCACCGCCGCGGTCTCGTCCAGGTCCGCCACCACCTGGGGAACCGGGAAGTAGATTTCGTCTCCCCAAAGCTGGGCCTGGCCGGTGATGGGCAGGGCCGCGGCCAGGGCCTGGGCCGTGGGGGTGTCCGTCAAATAGCCTTCCAGGCGCAGGTCAGCGGCGATGATGACGATATCAGTGGGCATGAGTTTCCTCCAGTTCCTCCATCGCCAGCGCCGTGAGCAGAGAAAAGAGCAGTTCGTGGTGTCCGGTTAAGGCATAGCCTTGCCCCACCCCGGCGGTAGGCCGCCGCACCACGTTGGTCAGAGGGCGGTAATGCTGGACGAAATCCAGGTTGACGGTGGTCAGGGGCTCCACTTTATGGCCCAGGTTCCGGGCCAGGGTCACGGCCTTCAGGAAGACCTCGGGCATGATTACCGCGGAGCCCAGGTTCATATACAAGCCCCCGGCCAGGCGGCTCACCAGCGCGGCAAAAACGCGGAAATCCAGGTGGGTGGCCGCGCCCAGGGCCTCCGGGTCCACCGAGGGATGCAGGTGGATGATATCCGTGCCCACGGCCACGTGTACCGTCAGAGGCACTTCCAACTCCGCGGCCGCGGCCAGGAGACTGAGGTGCTTATAAGGAAAATCGGACTCCAGCAGGCGCCGGCCCACGGCCTCCCCCAGGCCCAGGTTCTGCCCGGCGCCCCAGGAGATGGCGGCGTTGAGGAATTCCCCGGTCTCCTTGGCCATGCCGAACTGGCCGCAGCCCAGGACCTGGTCCACGTCTTCGGAGGTGCGCCCCACCATGGCGATCTCGGCGTCATGGACGATGCCCGCGCCGTTCAAGGCCACGCCGGTTACCAGACCCCGCCGCAATAAATCGATGATAATGGGACTCAGCCCCACTTTGAAGGGATGGGCGCCCATGCCCAGAAGCACCTGGCATCCCTCCCGGTGGGCCCGGACCCAGGCCCCGGCCACTTCCCGCAGGGCCGTGCCCGCCAGAATATGGGGCAGGCGGTCCACAAACTCCCGGAGGCTGCCCCCGGGCTGCCAGGGCCGGGCAAATTCCCGGTGGCTGACCTTGGAAGGCCGGTCTTTCAGGCTATAGGTCTTGATGCCCGTAAGGTTCAGGGGCTCCGGCTTTTTCATCCGCTCCCCGTTTGACCGAATTTCTCCGGATACAATTGGAAGTCCACCAGATCACAGAGTATATGGCCGATGGTGATATGCACCTCCTGGACCCGGGGGGTATTCCGGGAGGGGACAATCAGGGCGAGGTCCGCCACCAGCGCCACCTCTCCTCCATCCCGGCCGCTCAAGGCCAGGGTTGCCAGACCCAACTCCCGGGCTGCTTTCAGCCCCAAAACCACATTGGGAGAGGCGCCGCTGGTGCTGATGCCCCAGGCCACGTCCCCTGGTCGTCCCAGGGCCCGGAGCTGCTTGGCGAACACCTCGTTAAAGTCGTAATCATTAGCCACCGCGGTAAGGATGGAGGTGTCCGTGGTCAGGGCCATGGCCGCGAGCGGGGGGCGCTCCACCTGGAAGCGGTTGACGAACTCCGCGGCCAGGTGCTGGGCATCCGCGGCGCTGCCGCCATTGCCAAAGATAAACACCTTTCCCTGGGTCTGCAAGGACCTGGCCAGCATCCGGGCCGCGGCCGCCACCGCGGTCCCCTGCTCCTCCCAAAACTGCTGCTGCAGGCGGATCGTCTCCGCCACCGCTTCCTGCACCCGCGCCATCAGGGGCATTAGAGTCTCCTCATGCAAGCAATTTCAAGTAGCGCACCGGACTGAAATAGAGTGCTTCCGCCAGGTCGATGAGCAGCCGGCTGAGGGACCTGGCCCTGGTGTCCGCCGCGGCCCGGCCCGCCAGTTTGGGAAAGCGTTCCTCCAGCAAAGCGAAGAACCGGTTTTGCGCTTCGGTCAATTCCAGCGTAATGGGGATCTGACCCATGAGCACCACGAATTGCTTCAGGCGAGAGGCATTGGCAGTGGTGAAGTCCGCCGCCAGGTCCTGGAGATGGCGGTCTAAAATCCGCCCGAGAATCTGGCCTCCCCTCACTGATTCCAACTTCAGACCCAGCAGAGAACCCTCCTGCACTAAATCCAGGAGTTCATCGGCGATGGCGGTGGACCCGGGGTCCGTTTCCAGTCTATCCAGAAGCTGTACCAGCACATGATTGAGGGTGATTTCGCCGGCGGCCTGGAAAAGGCGGGGCAAGGGCAGCCCTTCCGCGGCCATAGCTTTTAACAGAGGCCCGGCTTCCTCAAAATTATGGGCAATGACAGCCAGGGCTTCTTCCATATTATGGCGCAGCAGGTCCTGAAAGAGGTCGTGTTTTTCCTCCAGGAACATATCATGGAAAGAGTAATAGCGTTCTCCCAGACGCCGGGCCATGGACGCGATCAGGTCTTCGGGAGTGCTTTCCAGAACCTGGAAGAGTTCATGTTTCAGGAGATGGAAATCTTGGGGAGCGGTGCTCTGCATGATTTGAGTGCGGTAGAGGTAGCTGCCCATAAACACCGTAAAAAAATTGAGAAGCTGGCTCTTCAAGGTGGCGCCGGAGGTCAGGCGGAGGCGTCCCGCTCCCAGAACCAAAGACCCCTGGGCCTTATCCTCCACCTCCAGGGTCTCCACCTGAAAGTGATAGATATTGGTGGGGCACTGCCGCTCCCGCTCCTTGAGCCAGGTGATGGCCCATTGGTTGACCACCTTGGGGAAGTCCACCACCGCGGGTTTGATGCGCTGGAGATAAAGATCCCGGCCGCTGCCCGCGGCCGGCAGGTTGCTCACGGCCGGCTCCAGATGCTGCAGGAAAGGCGTCTCCAGGTTTTCGGAGGTGAAATTCTGGCCCAACTGCAGGGCCCGGGCCGCGTATTTCAGGACCTGGAGGGTCTCCAGGCCCGCCAGGTCGGCGAAGAACCAGCCGCAACTGGTGTACATCAGCAAGGCGTGGCGCTGCATCTCCAGGAGCTTCAGCGCAGGCACCCAGTCGCTCCGGCTCAGGCCCGCTTTCCCTTCCCGGACGAAGAACCGGGCCAGGGTCTCGGGGGTACGGTCCAGGATGACCTGGATATAAGAATTGCGGGCCTCCCAGGGATCCCGGAGATACTTCTGGGCCTGGGACTCAAAGATTACGGCCAGACGCTCATTTAAAAAGTCGAAGGCCTCCCGCAGCGGCGCGCGCCACCTTTGGTTCCAGGTGGGCTGCCCGCCGGTGGAACAGCCGCAGTCTGAGCGCCAGCGCTCCATCCCGTGGGCGCAGCTCCAGGAACTGCCATCTCCCCCGGGGCCCAGGTAGAGTTCCACTTCCATCTGGGGCGGGGCCATCCCCAGGAACGCCGCGTAGTTGCAAAGTTGGAGACCTTTCTGAGGCAATGCCTGGGTCAGGGTGTGGGCCAGGGCCAGTTCCCCGAACTTTTTATGATGCCCGTAATTTTCGCCGTCCGTGGCCACGGTCAAAATCTGGGGGCGGGCCTGGGACGGCGAAAAGCCCGCCGCCAGGCGCGCTGCCAGGCGGTTGCTGTCCTGGAGGAGATCTCCGAAGCTGATATCCGCGGCCACCGCGCCGTTATAAAAAAAGACCTCAATATACTGCCTCTTGGCGGGTTTGCCGCCTCCTTCCGGCAAATAACAGCGGTAGGCCTGGGTGGTATCCAGAGTATGGGCCTGCACCCGCTCCCAGGGGCCCCCGGCCAGGGGCCGCACTCGCGCAGCCTGGAAGGGCGACAGGATGACGAACTTCAGGCCGTGTTGCACCAGGGCCGCCAGGGTGGGGAGATTGACCGCGGTCTCCGGCAACCACAGGGCCTCGGCCGGCCGTTGAAAGCGGTGGGTAAAGTCCTTGAGGCCCCAGATAATCTGGGTCTCCCGGTCCCGGGGGGTCGCCAGGGGCAGGATGGTGTGGTTATACGCCTGGGCCAGGGCATTGCCATGACCCAGATGGGCCAGACTGCGGCGGTCCGCGTCCAGGATGCGCTGATACGCGTGCGGGGCCTTGTCCTCCAGCCAGCTCAGTAAGGTGGGGCCGAAGTTGAAACTGATGAATTCGTAATTATTAATAATATCCAGGATGCGATGCTGGCCGTCGTAGACCCGGGCGCAGCCGTTGGGAGTATAGCATTCGGTATTGATGCGGTTGTTCCAATCGTGGTAAGGGTAGGCGCTGGTCTCCACTTCGATCTGCTCAATCCAGGGGTTTTCCCGGGGAGGCTGGTAGAAATGGCCGTGGATGACCACGTAGCCCTGGGGGATCTTTTTCGGCGGCAAAGGTTGCATATTCTTCCCGTAATGCGAAAATAGAACATCTTAATCCGGGGTGGGATTCCTGTCAATTACCGGCTAATCATATAATCGTAGGGGCGGACCCGCGTGTCCGCCCTGGCTGGGCTTGGTCTCAGGCTGCCCTAGGGAGGAAAAAATAACCGGCAATCCCCCGGATTACTTGACAAGATCGGAAAACCAGATATTATTAACTGTCTATCGGTAATTCAGCAGGAGGCTAAAGTGTACGCCATTATTAAGACCGGCGGTAAACAATATCGGGTTTCCCCCGGGGACGTCCTCCGGGTGGAGCGACTGCCCGGCGAGCGGGGCGCAGAAGTGGTTTTGGACCAGGTGCTGATGGTGGGCGGCGAGGAACTCCGGGTCGGCCAGCCTTTAGTGGAGAACGCCAGCGTCCGGGGCCAGATACTGCGGCAGGGCCAGGGCAAAAAGATTTTGGTCTATAAAAAGAAGCGCCGCAAGAATTACCGGCGCAAACAAGGGCACCGGCAACTCTATACGGCCCTGCAAATTCAAGAAATTCTTTTGTGAGGGAAGAGCGGTGGCACAGGCTTTTCAGCCTGTGCCTCTGGCTCCCTAAATAGGAGTTGCAACCATGGCACATAAAAAAGCAGGCGGCAGTTCCCGGAACGGCCGGGACAGCGCGGGCAAACGCCGGGGCGTCAAGCGTTTCGCCGGCCAAACGGTGCTGGCTGGCACGATCCTGGTGCGCCAGGTGGGCACCCGCCTCCATCCCGGAAACAATGTGGGCCTGGGCCGGGATTTTACCCTGTTCGCCAAGATCGACGGGGTGGTGGCCTTTGAAGCTTTCGGCAAAGATCGCAAACGGGTCAGCGTTTATCCCCCAGCTTGAGACCTCTGCGAAAATCTCATTTACTCATTTATTAATAAAAATGTGGAGCAGGCGCCCCTGCCTGCTACTAAGTGAAGGGTGGACAGCCGAGGGCGGCTGTTCCACATGAGATTTTCGCAGAGGCCTCAGCTTGAAATCCTTTCCCGATGAGGCGGAGATCACCGTCCGGGGCGGCGCCGGCGGAGCTGGCTGCGTCAGTTTCCTGAGGGGGCCGAACCGGCCCCAGGGACGGCCCGACGGTGGTGACGGCGGTAAGGGCGGCGAGGTAATTCTCGAGGCCGCCGCTGGCGCCCGCACCCTGAGCCTCTTTCGCCGCCGCAAAATCTTCCAGGCCGACAAAGGTGGCCGCGGCCAACGCCAGGACCGCCACGGCAAGAAC
>Ga0172375_10013682_pt1 | contig 10037 bp, 7 predicted proteins | sample LakKiv1m_FD_114537 | JGI IMG/M metagenome (GOLD analysis project Ga0172375, IMG submission 114537) | Freshwater microbial communities from Kabuno Bay, South-Kivu, Congo - kab_092012_11.1m | ecosystem: Environmental > Aquatic > Freshwater > Lake | place: Democratic Republic of the Congo...
ATCGTAAAACACATAAAGTAAAAGTTATATTAGGCGAATAGTTCGCGGGAGATCTATATGGCAGTTAAGTTTTCGTCAAGCGATAATGTCAGGTCAGGCCTGCCTCTCGGAGGCATAGGCTGCGGTACTTTGCAGATATTCCCCGACGGGACGAGGGGTGTATTCACCGGAATGAATAACTGGGAAACGCCGCTCGGGCAGTTGCACTGGTTCAGGCCGGGGACAGGCGGGGATTACAGGGTGTCAAACCCGTTCGCTGTATATACGGAATGCGGCGGGAAGAAGACAGCTAAATTCCTTCAGACAGCGCCGCTTGATAACTGCCCTGTTGTGGAAAAAATAGATTTCGAAGGCTCTTTCCCTATCGCAAAACTTAAATTCATAGATCCGAGCTTACCGGTTCACATCAGCTTAAAGGCGTATTCGCCGTTCGCGCGAAAGGTATACAAGGATTCCAGCCTGCCGTGCGCGGTTTATACCTTTACAGTCGAGAATAAAACAAAATCTCCGGCCACGGTTTCGCTGATGTCGAGCGCGGTAAATCCGGTAGGCAAATGGAACGTAGAAAGATATGATGAAGTTATAAAGAAAAAAGGCATTGTAGGCGTTAATTTTTACAGGGAACACTGCCATCCGCACGATGAAACAGACGGGGTCATAACATTTGCGACCGATAGCCCCGAAAACGTTTCCTATATAGGCGAGTGGAATTATGTGAGGGAAAATTTCAGAGGAAATCAGGACGACAGGAATTTCGAGGCATGGAAATATTTTTCCAAGGACGGCACATTCCCGGACACCAATACAAAAATACGCACGGTAGGAGAAGGCGACGAATGGATGGCCGCTATCGCAGTGAAATTCAAACTGAAGCCCGGCGAGAAAAAAGACATAAATTTTTATTATGCCTGGTATATGCCTAAACATTACCTGGGGCACATGTATGAGAACTGGTTCTCCGATTCATTCGACGTCGTCTCGTATGTAAGCAAACATAGGGAAAAGCTTCTCTCAAAAACGGAAAAAAGCCTGGCGCTTCTCGAAAGAGCGCCTGTAGAGGAATGGCTTAAGAACGGGATGATAAATTATCTTTCCGTTATCACATCGGCAAGCTGGTGGACCAAAGAAGACAAATTCGCGATGTATGAAAATCCGGTGAAATGGCCTCTTATGGATTCTCTGGATGTGAGGTACTACGGCACAGTCCCGGTGCTATTATTTTTCCCTGAACTTGAAAAGAACACGATGCGCCTTTTCCGGGACAAACAAAGAAAAGACGGACGCATACCGCACGACCTCGGTAAATCTCAGATAGAATGCCCGTCAGACGGTACTACTGCGGGTAAGCCTTGGAAAGACCTGTCTACTAAATATGCGCTTATGGTGTACAGGAACTATTTATGGACAGGAGACGTCAAATTCCTTAAAGAAATGTTCCCGTCTATAAAGAAGGCGATGGAGTGGGAGTTCAAGACTGACAAGGACGGCAACGGCCTCCCGGATAACGAAGGGAAAGACCAGACATATGATCTCTGGGATTTCTACGGGACAAGTTCGTATACATCCAGTATTTACCTTGCCTCGCTTCTAGCCTGTATGAAAATGGCGGAAACGTTGAAGGACAGGAAATTCTACGCAATGTGCGAGGATTATTTCACACGCGGCAGAGAAAGTTTTGAAAAAGAGCTGTGGACCGGGTCATATTATATAGCCGGCATAAGCAAAGATAAGACATATAACGCCTGCATAGCCAGCCAGCTTAACGGGCAGTGGTTCGCTCACCTTTTGGGCCTCGGATATATAGTGGACGAAAAACGCGTGAAAAAAGCCGTGGAGACCATTTTAAAACTTAACGGGAGCGTATCCAGGTACGGCATAGTGAATTCAGTTTATCCCGACGGAAAAATAGACAGATCCAGCTACCATGCTGAGAATATATGGGCCGGTGAATGTTATGCGTTCGCGTCTCTTGCGATCTACGAAGGATACGTCAAAGAGGGGATGGAATGCGCGAAGAAGACTTGGGATAACTTCATAATCAACGCCAAGAACGCGTGGTATCAGCCCGATGTTGTGTTCGCGAACGACGGGGCTATGGGCGACGGTGAATTATACGTGAGAAATCTTGCGTTGTGGACACTGCCGTTCGCATTGGCAAGGCACGATAAAAAGGTGGCCAAGTTCCTCAAAGAACTTGAACCCGGCCTTAATATCTAGCCGCGGCGATATTTAATATTTCCGCCTAAAATTCAGGGGGCAGGATGAGGGAAGGACTGCAGATCGAACGTCTCAGCGAGAAAGAAAGACGAAACCTTGATATTCTAAACTCCATAAGGCGCGCAACTGAGATCTCAAGAGCCGATATTTCAAGGATAACCAGCCTCAATATAGTCACAGTATCCAACTACATCAATACATACATACGAAAAGGCCTTGTACAGGAAGGCGGCCTCGACATTTCTACGGGAGGACGAAGGCCGGAGCTTGTGCGGCTGAATCCGGATTACGGATATACGATCGGTATCGACTTAGGGGCTCCGCACATTACGGAAGATGTGAAAATAACCGGTACGGTCATGAATATCGCGTTCAAACAGGTGGTTAAGGAAAGCGTGCGCAAGGAGAAAGAGTCTATAGACCAATTCAACGCTAAAGTACTTGGCATAATCGAAAAACTAATTCAGAATTCAAAACTACCGCAGGAAAAATTCCTTGGTATCGGGCTTGGTATATGGGGAGTCCTCGACAGGTACAGGGGAACGGTCAGGTATACGCCGGATAATAATATTTTAAGCTATGTTGAATTGCAGGATAAGATCGAGCGCAAGTTCGGACTGCCGACTATAGTTGAACATGACGCCATGGCTGCGGCTCTCGGTGAGAAATGGGCGGGCATAGGCCTTGAGGCCGGTGTTGAAAATATTCTTTTTATATGTTCCGATTCCAGCGCAGGCATTATTATAAGAGACGAGCTCTATTACGGCGCGTCAAAAAGCGCGGGAGAATTGAACATTAATCCTCCTGATCCTCAGGCTGAACAGTCAGGGGAAAAGCAATGCTGGGCAAGTTATGATTGCGGATGCTGTCTCCGGTCCAGAGGCATAGACCTTGGCATAACGCAAGCCGCAAGAAGTATGCTTAAAGGAAAACAGGCTTCGAGATCGATCATCACCGAAATGGCGGGAGGGAACGCGGAAAATATAACGTTTGATATAGTTATTGACGCCGCGAATAAACACGACAAGATCGCTAAAAATATAGTAGAGGACGCCGGTTCTTACCTTGGGGCAAAGATCGCGTACCTCATAAATCTTTTTAATCCCGAGGCAGTTGTCGTCGGAAGAGGCATAGAAAAGGCAGGCAACGTTTTTTTTGACGCCATGAGGACGGCGATAAACCGGTGGGCGTTCGAAGAATCCACAAAGGTTGTCAGGGTGAGCCCCGCCAGCCTGGGCGAAGATTCGGTGGCCGTCGGAGCCGGGGCGCTTGTTACTCAGAAAGTTTTCGCGAAAATAGGATAAAATAAGGAGGAGGTTTTGTGAAGAAATCATTGCTTGGCATTGTAATTTTATTATCTGCTGCGTTCGTTATGCACGGCTGCGCTAAAAAAGCCGTCAAGGACGAGATCGTCATGTGGCTCGTCGGGTCTGAACCGCAGGCAAAAAGCGTTAATGAACTCGGGGCTGAATTTACAAAGCAAACCGGCATAAGTGTCAGATGCGAAGCCATATCCTGGGGAGAAGCGCATTCCAAATATCTGACCGCTATCGCCGGAAAGGTGGCGCCTGATATCGGGACTATGGGACTTACATGGGGTTCGGAATTCGGTAAACTCGGGGCAATGATAGATCTTCGTGAGGCATATACGGACGACATCGCGGCTATAGAAAAAGAGACGTTCAAAGGTTTATGGGACTCCATACGGTACCGTTATCATATTTACGGCGTGCCGTTCGATATGACCATGCATATAATGTATTACAGGACGGATATTATACCCAAAGCGCCTGAGACATGGGATGAATTAAAAGTATTGTTGAAAAAACTGAACGCCGAAGGAAAAGGTATGCTTTTTGACTGGGGTTCTTTAAGCTGGATAGGTTATTCGCCTTTCTTATGGCAGGCAGAAGGCAGTTATTATAATGAAACTTACGCGGAATCTATGCTTGACAGGGAAGAAGCGGTGCAGGCCATGAAATTCTTCACCGAACTTTATAACGTATACAACGTGCCTAAAACATCCATCCCGCTGGAACAGGGTATGAGAACGGGTGATTTCCCGATATGTATTTCGGGTAACTGGAAGATCATAGGCCTTACTATAGGCGCGCCGGAAATAAAAGGCAAATGGGCGATAAGCACTCTGCCAAAGGGGCCTACGGGAAAATGGACAGCGTTCATGGGCGGCAGAATGATGGGAATATTCAACCAGTCCAAAAATAAAGACAAGGCTTGGCAGTTCATAAAGTTCCTTTATAAACCGGAATCTCAGGCCTACCTTTACAAAAAGGCGCTTGAGACGCAGGACGCTTACCTGCCGCCTAATACTGACACCTGGCATACCCTAGATATGGAAGAAAACATGAAAAAGGTCCTGCTTACCCAGGCCCATGACGCAAAAGGTCCTCCGGCTGTGATCGGCTGGGACGGAGTAACGCGTTATATCGACGAGGCAATACAAAAGATCGTTCTTAAAGGCGCGAAACCCGAAGACGAATTAAGATCGGTCAAAGCCCGCCTGGACGAGGAATTAAAAAAGGAGAATTAAACGATCAATGACTAAGAAAATTTGTTTTACAATCGTGCTGTGCGCGGCTGTGTCGATATCCGCGGCGTTCGGCGGAACAATGAATATCGATGACCTCAAAGATGAAATTGCCGCGAAGGCCGAATATTATCTTGACCAGGGCAGGTACGATGAGGCCGTGGAATATTTTAAAAAGCTTTCGGAAGAATATCCCAGGATACCTTATCCGTATTACTACATGGGCCTTGCTTACTATAAAAAAGGAGACGGAACGAACGCGGAAAAAAATCTTCTGAAATGCATTGATCTTGAACCGTATTATCCGGAGGCGTATTATCATCTGTCCCTGATAGAATACCAGAAAGGCAACAGGAAAAAGGTCATAGAATACCTGAACGAAGTAACGGCGCTCGATAATACATTCCAGAATGCTTATTATAACCGCGGCGTGATCTTCCTTTTGATGGATCAGCCGAGGCGGGCATTTAAGGATTTTTCCTATGCCCTATACCTTGACCCCGCCGATAAAGGGGCATTTGTGGGCCTGATGCAGGCTGCGCAGAAACTAAGCATAGTTGAAATGACAGAACAGGACGGAGATGGCAAAGTCAGGATAACGGTACCCAAGACAGGGGAAACTCCTAAGCCTGATATGGGCGGAGTATCCGAAACAAAAGGGCAGGCCGCAGGGACTGGCATGGAAATCAGCGTATCGGACAACGCCGGATCAAAAACAGTTATAAATGATGCGTCTAAAGATACCGAGATAAGTATGATAGGCGGCAATAAAAAATATATGGAGATAAATTTTAAAGGGGCCGCAAACCTTATTGGTAAAAACCTTTATATAAAGATAAAAGGCGCCAAGAAAAATGAACGGGTGAATATTTCAATCCGGGACTTTTCGACTAAAAAAGCCTCATATTATATAAGCGAGATCACAACCGACTGGAAAACTTTCGTAATAGATCTGGGCAGAACTTTTAAAGGGATCGATCTGGCGAAGGCCGAGTGCATAAAGATCGAGCTCATGTCCCCGGAATCCATTACAAGCGAAGATTCTACGGTCACGATCAAAGATATCGAAATAAAATAAGGTTTTTCTTTACTCATAAAACGGCATATGTTCGTTCAGAATGGATGCCGTTTTATTTGCCGCAGCATTAAACAACATTTTCCGGCGCAAATAGATAGATAAATTTGAACAATATTCTTTTCTTATGGTATACTTTATATGACCTAATAATCATTAAATAATATCATATAATGGCCGAAGATAAGAATATAAACAAATATCATCACAGATCGAACGCCGGCGCTCGGGCGTTTTTATCCCATACCTTTATGACTACCGCCTTCAGTGTTTTGGGGAAGGCATTCGGTTTTTTTATTTCCATATTCATAGCCGCATGGTTCGGTGTTTCAAAACAAACGGACGCTTTTTTCTTTGCGTACGGGCTTGTCATGTTCCTTACGGTCATAGTCACTAATTCCGTAGAAAATGTCATAGTGCCGTTCATAGCTGAAATCAAACGGGGAAAACCGGGTGCTGTCTACGGATTTGTCGGCGGCCTGATAAGAAGTATCGCAGCGAAGCTTTTAACGCTGGCTTTTCCCGTATTCGCGGTAGTGCTGGCCGCGCTTTTTACTTTAAGCGGGTTCGATAGATCAGAGATCATGCTGATCATGAAATTATTTGCTGCGACAATACCTCTTTTCATTTTATCGGCATTAACCAGTGTGATCTGCGGGGTCCTGAATACAGCTAAGAAATTTTACACGCCTGCGGTGTCTCCGGGATTCAGGGCCGTGGCTACGATAGCCGCTATATTCATATTAAAAGATCCATTGGGTGTTTATGCCATACCAGCCGGATATATTTTGGGAGAGGCTCTCAGACTGGCAATATTGGTTATATTCGCCGTTAAAGGCGGTGTGCTGGAAATGCGTTCCGGCCGGTATGATAGCGGTAAAAAAGTATCCGATTTTTTCAAGACAGCGTCATTCCAGATCGCGGCTATGGTTTGTCTGGGATTTAATCCAATTATAGACAGGTTCATGGCATCATGGTTAGCGCCCGGAAGCGTCAGCATGTTGGAATACGCCGAAAGGCTTTATATAATACCCATAACTTTTATGAGCGGCGGGTTTTCGATAACAGCACTTTCATATTGGAGCAACGAATATTATAAAGGGGACGGAACAAGCGGAGTTTTAAGGAATAACGTGATCTCTTCATGGAAGGCGCTGGTCCCGGCGTCTCTGGCGGTTACATTCATCCTTGTGGTGATAAGCGGATATTTTGTGCGGATATTCTACGGGCATGGGGCTTTTCCGCAGGAAAAATTGGGCATCCTTACTCTGGTATGGGTCGCATACCTGGCGGGTTTTGTGCCGTATGTGCTTTCTCAGACGATCGTAATGAAAATGCTTGTGTTGAAAAAGACAAAGGACCTTCTCAAAATAGCGGCCATGATGAACGTGCTTAATATTATCCTTAACCTGGTGCTTATGAGGTATCTCGGGCTTGTAGGTATAGCCCTTGCTACCAGCACCGCGCAGCTGGCGGCTTTTTTTGTGCTCCTGAAATATTTTTTAAAGAAAACCGATATAACGGAGGTATAAATGTTCGAATACAGAAAAAGGATGTACGACAATTTCGTCTCAAAGCATTGGACTTACACGCATTCGCTTTCGGACAAAGAATACGAACTCCTTCACAGGACCAGCAGGAAAAGGTTCGCAGGCATATTGCCGCAGGATAAAAACGCAAAGATCGCTGACCTGGCATGCGGAAGCGGGCATTTTTTATATTTTCTTGATAAAGAAGGCTATAAAAACATATCCGGTATAGATATCAGCCCCGAACAGATAAAAGCCGCGGAAACAAAAGGCATTAAAAATATTAAAGTCGGAGATATATTCGGATTTCTGCCGGAGCATAAGGCCGAATTTGACGTTATTATAGCGAACGACATAATCGAGCATTTTCTAAAAGACGAGATATTGCATTTTCTTGACCTTATCTACGGGGCGCTTAAACCCGGTGGGATCGCTATAATCTCGACTATGAATTCTTCGTCACTTTTCGGGTCCAATGTGACATTCATTGATTTTACGCATGAAACCGGCCTTACTCCGGAGAGCCTGAAACAGGTAATGCGCGTATGTAATTTTGAACCGGTTGTTTACGGCGAAAAACCCGTGATTTACGGATTTAAAAGCGCAGCAAGGGCATGTCTATGGTGGATCATGGATAAGGTCCTCCGCATGCTGTATATAATAGAAAGAGGCACCGGCAGCGGCGTATGGAAGACAGATTATATTTTTGAACCGAGGATGTTCGCCGTCGGGCGGAAAAAAAGCTAGAGGTGTTTATGGAGCGGGAAATTATCGGCAAGATCATATGCTGTCCCGATTGCCTGGGCGCTATCCAGGACAAACAGGACAGGATGGCGTGTCCTTCATGCAAACAGGAGTTTGTGAAGATCAAACAGGAAGGTTACGGCGTCAATCTTTTATCTAAACGGTCCGATATAAAATTGACGGCCCTGACAGGACAATTCGGCGTCGAAGAAAAAAAGACCCGGATCTCGGGTCTTGTTAAAGCTGTCTGGCCGCCCGAACCCGTACGTTTTTACGGTGATATGCAGTTTAAAACAGGCATAAAGAATTATCATGAAGGATTGGATAAGTTCGTTAAGGCATCCGGCGGCAGCGGTAATGCCGTAATACTCGACATAGGCAGCGGGGATAGAAGGATCGCTCCTAATGTGGTCAATATAGACGTATATCCGGGTAGATCCATCGATATAATAGCGGATGCGGCGTATTTACCGCTTAAAACAGAGTCTGCGGATGCTGCTATTATACAGACTATGCTCGAACATACGCCCGATTATATCCGGGTGATAGAAAATGCGCGCAGGGTATTAAAGCCGGGCGGTAAAATATTCTGCGAAGTGCCGTTTTATTATCCCAGACACGGCAAAGCTGACTTTGTGCGTTTCACTCCGGAAATGATCAAAGGCATTTTAACAGAAGCCGGCTTCCAGATAGATGAATGCAGGATCAGCATGGGGCCTTTCTCTTCTTTGGCCTTATCCCTTATAAACAGTTTGTCCGTTATATTTTCGTTCGGTTTTAAAAAATTATATACGGTATTTTTTATTATTTTCGGGTGGCTGCTCTTCTGGCTTAAATATCTGGACATTGTTTATCCGGATACTGCGCTTGATCATACAGCCCCTGTATTTTATTGCATAGGCAGGAGAAAATAATATGGTAAGATCACGGCCAAAAATGCTCCTTGTTATTCCTTCGCTTCTCGGAGGAGGCGCCGAGCGTGTATTCCAGCTGATACTGTCGGGTATTTCAAGGGAAGATTATCAGGTTAAAGCCGTTGTTTTCAACGGCGACATAATTTATGAACTGCCTAAGGATATCGAGGTGATCAACCTGAATAAAAGATCGGGGTTTGATTTTGTTAAGCTTATCTTAAGGCTGGCAAAGCTTATAAGGAAGGAAAATCCGGCTATGGTCATGAGCTTCATGACCTATGCCAACATTATCACTATATTTGCCAAGATATTATCGCGCATGAAAGTAGCGCTTGTGCTGTCCGAGCATAATCAGGCATCCATTCATCTGCGTCATGAAAAGTATTTCGGTATAAAGGCCTATCTGATAAAGAAATTTTATAAAATATCGGATGTCATTATCGCCGTGTCAAAGGGCTGCGCAAACGATCTTTCATCAGAGTTCGGGATAGACCCGGGAAAGATCACTATAATCAATAACCCGGTTGATATGGCAGAGATAAAAAAAAGCGTCCAGGAGGAGGTAAGACATCCTTGGTTTAATCAGAAGACCAAGCCTACCGTGATCTCGGTCGGACGGCTGGTGCCGCAGAAAAATCAGGCTGATCTTCTTAAGGCATTTGCGCTTGTCAGGAAAGAAATTGATTCGAGGCTTGTAATAATAGGAGAAGGCCCGGAAAAGCCAAAGCTTAAGAAGCTCGCGTCAGACCTGGGAATAGACAGCGAGACGGCTTTTTTCGGTTTTCAGAAAAATCCGTTCAAATTTATGGCGCATTCGGATGTATTTGTGCTATCGTCCCTCTGGGAAGGGTTCGGAAACGTGCTGGTCGAGGCTATGGCGTCCGGAAGCGCGGTTGTGAGTACAAGGTGCCCGTCCGGACCCGATGAGATCATAGCGCACGGTATAGACGGTTTTTTGGTCAGGTGCGGGGATGTCACTGAACTTGCCGAAAAGATCAAAATGCTTTTGA